>Ga0180438_10005859_pt1 | contig 16866 bp, 10 predicted proteins | sample SS_ome_12_FD_132455 | JGI IMG/M metagenome (GOLD analysis project Ga0180438, IMG submission 132455) | Hypersaline lake sediment archaeal communities from the Salton Sea, California, USA - SS_3_D_2 metaG | ecosystem: Environmental > Aquatic > Non-marine Saline and Alkaline > Hypersaline >...
CAGCCGTGTTTCCTGCACGACCTCGCCGCCGTCCTCGATCAGGTCGATCTGGCGTTCGATTTCGTGGTTGATTGCGCGCTCCACAAAACGGAACGAATTCATGTTCTTGATCTCGGTGCGCGTGCCGAATTCCCGCTGCCCCTTCGGACGCACCGATACATTCGCATCGCAACGGAACGAGCCTTCCTGCATGTTGCCGTCGCAGATCTCGAGATAACGCACCAGCGAGTGCATTTTCTTCATATAGGCAACTGCCTCGGCCGCCGACCGCATGTCGGGTTCGGACACCACCTCGAGCAGCGGCGTACCCGCACGGTTCAGGTCGATGCCGGTCATGCCGTGAAAATCCTCGTGCAGCGACTTGCCCGCATCCTCCTCCAGGTGCGCACGCGTCACACCAATGCGCTTGGTCTCGCCGTTCTCCAGCTCGATATCGATATGCCCCGTGCCGACTATCGGCAGTTCGAACTGGCTTATCTGGTAGCCCTTGGGCAGATCCGGGTAAAAATAATTCTTGCGCGCGAACACGGACCGGTGCGCAACCCCGGCTTCGATCGCGAGCCCGAATCGGGTCGCCATGCGCACCGCTTCCCTGTTCAATACCGGCAGCACACCCGGCAGCGCAACGTCGACCGCGCAGGCCTGCGTGTTCGGTTCGGCGCCGTAAGCCGTGCTGGCGCCCGAAAAGATCTTGGACTTCGTCGCCAGCTGAACGTGGATTTCCAGACCAATTACTGCTTCGTAATTCATGATTTCAATTTAACGCAAAGGCGCAAAAGCGCAAAGAACGCAAAGTATTCGTTTGTTTTTTTCGGAGCTGTAGACATCTTCGTAACTATCACACCCACTCGGATATATGTTTTGCCTCAGAGCCATTTATCGAACTCGTCAATAGGAAATACAAAAATCTATTAGCTCTGCGTCCTTTGCGCCTTCGCGTCTTTGCGTTTAAACAAATGCCTCCGGAATCTGCCGATGCCAGTCGGTTTGCTGCTGGTACTTGTGCGCGACGTTCAGCAGGCGGCTTTCGTCGAAGTAATTGCCGATGATCTGCAGCCCGACCGGCTTGCCGTCGACGAAGCCGGCGGGGACCGACATGCCGGGCAGGCCTGCCAGGTTGACCGCGATGGTATAGATATCGGACAGGTACATCGAAACCGGATCTTCGGCTTTTTCGCCGAGCTTGAAGGCGGTCTCAGGCGAAGCCGGCCCCATGATCACGTCGACGTTTTTGAATGCCGCCTTGAAATCGTCGCTGATCAGGTGCCGAAGCTGCTGCGCCTTCAGGTAGTAGGCATCGTAGTAGCCGGCGGACAGGGCGTAGGTGCCGACCATGATGCGGCGCTTGACTTCGGCACCGAAGCCCTCACCGCGCGAACGCGTGTACAGGTCGAACAGGTCCTTCGGGTCTTCGCAGCGGTAACCGTACCGCACGCCGTCAAACCGCGACAGGTTCGCAGAACATTCCGCCGGCGCCACCACGTAATAGACCGGGACAGAGAGGCCGGAATTCGGCAGCTCGATTTCCACCAGCTCCGCGCCCATATCGCGATAAACCTCGAGTGCGGCCTGGACCACGTCCCGGACTCCCGGATCCAGGCCCTCGTCAAAATACTCCCCGGGCAGACCGATGCGCAGACCCTCGATGGGGTTCTCCAGCCCGGCGCTGTAATCCGGTATGTCCCGCTCGAGGCTGGTCGAATCACGCTCGTCAAAACCGGACATCACCTGCAGCATCAGGCCGCAGTCCTCGGCGGTCTGGGCCATCGGACCACCCTGGTCGAGGCTTGATGCAAAAGCAATCATGCCGTAGCGAGAAACAAGGCCATAGGTCGGCTTCAGGCCGGTGATGCCGCACAGGGCCGCAGGCTGACGTATCGAGCCGCCGGTGTCGGTCCCGGTCGCGGCCGGCGCCATGCGCGACGCCACGGCTGCTGCGGAACCGCCCGATGAACCGCCCGGCACGGTATCGGTATCCCAGGGGTTCCTGACCGGACCGTAGAAGCTGGTTTCGTTTGACGAGCCCATCGCAAACTCATCCATGTTGGTCTTGCCCAGGGTGACCACCCCGGCCTGTTTGAATTTACCCACCACGGTCGCGTCGTAGGGCGAAATGAAGTTATCCAGCATCTTCGAACCGCAGCTGGTCCTGACACCCCGGGTGCAGAAAATGTCCTTGTGCGCGATCGGCACGCCGGTCAACGGCCCGGCAGAGCCGTTTTTCAGCGCCTTGTCCGCTTCGGCCGCCTGCGCCATGGCCTGGTCTTCGACCACGGTGATGAAACTGTTCAACCCGGCATCATACTGGCTGATGCGGGACAGAAAGTGCTGTGTCAGCTCTGAACTGCTGACTTCGCCCGAGCGCAGCAAGGCTGCGAGTTCGGCCAGCGTCTTACGGTAAAAATCACTCATTGCTGCAGTCTCTGCTTACTCGATGACCTTCGGCACCAGGTACAGGCCGTTCTCGGTGGCCGGCGCGACAGCCTGAAATTCATCGCGCTGGTTGCCTTCGGTAACGGCGTCATCGCGCAGGCGCTGTACCACTTCCAGCGGGTGAGACATCGGCACGACACCCTCGGTATTCACGCTGTTCATTTGCGCTACCAGGTCGAGAATACTGGACAGGTTGGCCGCGTAATGCGGAACATCGGCATCATCGATTTTGAGCCTCGCGAGTCGGGCAATCGCAATTACATCATCGGTATCGAGTGACATGGCGTCTCCATTTGCAACCGGCGGGCGCTGCTGTTGCGTCTGTTGAAAACCGGTATCTATAACGAGAGGCGCGATGTTAGCACAAACGCGCCTCTGACTCTGCGAAAACAGGGTTCAGACGCGCTTTTGAGCGGGATTTTGCTTGCCCTGCAGGGTGGCGATTGATAGAGTACGCGCAGTTTATAGCCATATCCTTCCAGATGGCCTATATATTCTTACCATAACAATAATAAACATAGATAACAGGGCTTCCTACACATGTTCGTTAATCGTATTCGGGGACTATTTTCCAACGATTTATCTATCGACCTCGGAACCGCTAACACGCTGATTTACGCCCGCGGCAAGGGTATCGTCCTCGATGAACCGTCCGTCGTGGCCGTACGCCAGGACCGCGGTCCGGGCGGTCCGAAGTCTATCGAAGCCTATGGTAAGGAAGCCAAGGGCATGCTGGGCCGCACACCACAGAACATAACTGCGATACGCCCGATGCGCGACGGCGTGATCGCGGATTTCAACATTACAGAGAAGATGCTGCAGCACTTCATCCGCTCGGTGCATGAATCCCAGGTTCTGCGCCCGAGTCCACGCGTTTTGATCTGCGTCCCCTGCGGCGCGACCCAGGTCGAGCGCAGGGCGATCCGGGAATCGGCAGCGGGTGCCGGTGCGCGCAAGGTCTACCTGATCGAAGAACCGATGGCAGCCGCGATCGGCGCCGGCATGCCGGTCGACGAGCCGCGCGGATCGATGGTGCTCGACATCGGGGGCGGCACCTCGGAAGTCGCCGTTATCTCGCTCAACGGCATCGTTTACGCGGCCTCGGTGCGCGTCGGCGGCGACCGCTTCGATGAAGCCATCATCTCCTACGTCCGCAGAAACTACGGCATCCTGATCGGCGAGGCCACCGCAGAAAAGATCAAGCAGGAGATCGGGAACGCCTACCCCGGCCAGGAACTGCTCGAAATCGAAATCAAGGGCCGCAACCTGTCCGAAGGCATCCCGCGCAGTTTCTCACTGAACAGCAACGAAATCCTCGAGGCGCTGCAGGAACCTCTGCACGGCATCGTCAGCGCCGTCAAGACGGCCCTGGAACAGACACCACCCGAGCTGGGCGCCGATGTCGCAGAACGCGGCATTGTACTGACCGGTGGCGGCGCGCTGCTCAAGGACCTGGACCGCCTTCTGATGGAAGAGACCGGTCTGCCCGTTGTCACAGCTGAAGATCCCCTGACCTGCGTCGCACGTGGCGGCGGTCGTGTCCTCGAACTGATCGACAAGCACGGGGGTGATTTCCTCGCTGTCGAATAAGGACGGCGCCGTGCCGTCCCCCTACGCGCCTGTTCCAGGTTTCTGATCCTATGCAAACGCTGTTTCTCAGAGGCCCGTCTGCAACGCTCCGCATGGTCATCCTGATACTGATATCGCTCGCGTTGATGACGATCGATCACCGCTGGAAGCACCTCGATGCTGTACGCAATACCCTGTCCTATCTGCTCTACCCGGTCGAATACCTGGTCGACCTGCCGATCCGGCTTTATTACTGGGGCGAAGAGACGCTGAGCGACCGACAGACCCTGCTGGAGGAAAACAGGCAGCTCAGGGAAATGCAGCTGCAGAGCCGCGTCCAGCTGCAGAAGCTGGATATACTGGAGCAGGAGAACGAGCGGCTGCGCAAGCTGCTCAGCGCAACCCCCAAAACCACCGAGGACCACCTGATCGCGGAAATCGTTGCGGTCGATGTCGATCCCTACCGGCATTTCATCGTACTCAACAAGGGCTCGTTCGATGGTGTTTACAGGGGGCAGCCGATCATCGATGCACACGGCGTGATGGGCCAGGTCGTATACGTGAACGGGATGACTTCGACAGCAATGCTGATATCGGACGTCAGCCATGCGATACCGGTACAGATCGACCGTACAGGCCTTCGGAGCGTCGCGTTCGGCACCGGGCAGACCGACTACCTCGATCTGAGGCATATCCCGCACAACGCCGACATTCGCGTCGGCGACAAGCTGATTTCCTCGGGACTGGGTCAACGCTTCCCGCGGCATTATCCGGTTGCGATCATAACCAAGATCAACCGCAACACCGGCGAGACCTTCATCGGCGTGCGCGCCGAACCCCTGGCACAGATCGATACCAGCCGCGAAGTACTGCTGGTATGGACACACGGCCATGAGAAACCCGTTCCAGGACTGGAGCCACCGGCCGAACAAACCACTGAACCGGCCACCGACGCGACCACCGAAGCTGCACAGGCAGACGAAGCTGCGGCCGACAGCGCTGTTGAGAACGCCGCCCAGGCCCCGGCGGCCGACGAGGGTATCGATGTCAGCGAGTAACTTCAAAATCGCCGGCCTGACGCTGTTCGTCGCGTTCATGCTGACGATCATGCCGCTGCCGGACTGGATGGTCGAATTCAGACCGGACTGGGTCACGCTTGTTCTTATCTACTGGGCGATGGCGCTGCCGACCCGGGTGGGCGTTACCATCGCGTGGGTCAGCGGACTGATGCTGGACGTGAGCCACGGCGCGATCCTCGGCCAGCATGCGCTGGGCCTGATGCTGGTGGTTTACATCGTCCACCTCCAGCACCAGCGGCTGCGCGTGGTCTCACTGGTGCAGCAGGCGATCGTGATCTTCTTCCTGCTGCTGCTGAAACAGCTGATCGTGCTCTGGGTCAGCGGCATCGTCGGTCATGCGCCCGACACCTGGCTGTATTTCATGCCCACCATTACCGGCGCCCTGCTGTGGCCCTGGATCTATATCATCCTGCGCGATCTGCGGCGGAAATTTGGCTACCGGGTGAATTATTGAGGCAACCGCAGAGGATACGAAAACCTCAATGGGCATGCAGGAGCGGCTTCAGCCGCGAATTGCATTTCAACTAAACAACAACCTGTAGGCCGCGAAAAACGCAAAGAACGCAAAAACGTTTTTTTCCTTCGCGTTCTTTGCGTTTTTCGCGGCCTGATTTGTTTCGCAGCCTGAAGCTTGATTCGCGGCTGAAGCCGCTCCTGCATGCCCATTAACAGTGTAGCGTCATTGACAATATCGGTCTCTCAATCCACCGCCACGGTCCGGCTCTCTGCCCACTGCCTGAGCTGCCGGATCTGCGTATCCATGACCACCGACAGCGGGCGGGTCGTGCTGATTTCGTCCAGCAGGGTTGCGGTTGTAACCGGCGTGTCGCCACCGTAGCTGCTGTAGATCGCGCTGACCACCGCCTGCTCTATTTCCGAACCGGAAAAACCTTCGGTTTCGGCTGCAAGCCTGTCGAGGTCGATATCCGCCGGACTCACATCACGCTTTTCGAGGTGGATGGTGAAGATCTGCCTGCGTACATCCGGTTTTGGCAGGTCTACGAAAAAGATCTCGTCCAGCCTGCCTTTGCGAACCAGCTCCGGCGGCAAGTCTTCGATATTGTTCGCGGTCGCAACGATAAACACGCTCGACCGGTTTTCAGCGAGCCAGGTCAGCAGCGAGCCCAGGATCCGCCGTGAAGTACCGTCGTCGTTGCCGCTGGCGATGCCTTTCTCGATTTCGTCGATCCACATCACGCACGGCGCCATGACTTCCGCGGTCTTAAGGGATTCGCGCAGGTTCTTCTCCGACTCGCCGATATACTTGTTATACAGCGCGCCGAAATCGAACCGCAGCAGCGGTACTTTCCAGATACCTGCGATCGCTTTCGCAGCCAGGCTCTTGCCGCAACCCTGCACACCCAGCAGCAGCAGGCCCCTCGGGGTGTCGATGCCGGCCTGCTCTATCTGTCCATGAAAAATCTTTTCCCGCTGCTGCAGCCAGCGTTTCAGATTGCGCATGCCGCCGACCTCTGAAAACCGCGCCGTTTCGAATTCATAGGACAGCACATCATCCCGGTTCAACAGCTGGTATTTCGCGCGCATGACTTCCGGCAGGTCATCTTCCGTGATCGCTCCATCGTCGACGATAACGTTGCGAATCAGTCGACGCGCGTCATTAAAGGTCAGGCCGCTCAAATTACGCATCAACCGCTGCAGTGTTCCCGAATCGGTTGAGACGCGGCTGCCGGATTCGAGCTGCCACTTGCCGGCCTCATCCCGGACCAGCTGCTCCAGCGCTTTCTGGTCCGGCAGCCGCAACTCGAATCTTGCTACACGCTTCGCCAGACCGGCCGGCATATTGATTTCATGGCTGATAAAAACCAGCTTGTTGCGGGCGCCTTCGAACTGCATGGCTATTTCCTTGATATAGCGCTCGTTCACGGGCTCCTGGATGTAGGGATCGAAATCCAGCAGAACATAGATACCATCGACACTGGAAGACTTGATGTGCCCCAGCACGTCCCTTGGTTCGGCATTAATGCGTTGCACACCCAGGTCGATATCGACCCGCCTCAGCCCTTCGGTGACGGTCCACTTGAACAAGGGAATCACATTCTGTGTAGCGATCCTGATCAGCAGATCAAGTGCGCGCATTTCCTCGTGTGTCTCGATCTGCAATATCGGCGTGTGACCGTGGATCAGCACTTCGAGATCTTTTTGTTCCGGCATAAGCTGGCAGTGCGTTGTTTCTTTTTGATAAGCGTAGTACAGAGAAGCCGTTAATGGGCTTGTAGGAGCGGCTTTAGCCGCGAATCAGGCTTCAGGCAGCGGAACAAATCAGGCCGCGAAAAACGCAAAGAACGCGAAGGATAAAAAACCTTTTTGCGTTCTTTGCGTTTTTCGCGGCCTATAGGTTTTTGTTTAGTTGAAATGCTATTCGCGGCTAAAGCCGCTCCTACAGAAAGCATAGAGATTTTCTCTGCGCCCCCCGCGTCTCTGTGGTCAATTCACACCGTCTGGTAGTAGAGATTCTGCGGATGGTTCGCCTGCGCAAAGAAAAACCAGCGTTCGGCGATCAGCCCCAGGTACTGCACCAGGAAAGCGAACGCCAGGATCGCGAACAGGCCTGATCCCAGTCCTGCCGACAGCAGCATTACCGGCAGCGGAAAAACCAGTACCAGGAACAGCCATTTGATAGAGCGGAAAGAGCGCCCGGACGCACCGTGGAAATACTCGCGCGTATTGAAAGCACCCGCCATGAAACCGCGTGATTTCTGCTCGATGCGCGCGTGGCGTATCCCGATCGCGGAACGCAGGCTGGACCTGTACTTGATGCGTGCGTTGCGCAGCAGCGACGCAGAGCGCGTCACGAAAGCCGCCAGTGTGATGATGATTGCCCAGGCGCCGTAAAAGGTGACCAGGTCGGAGCCGACATAAGCCGCAAACGCGGTAGCCAGCGTGAAGCCGGACGCGGAACCCAGCAGCATGTAGTTGACCACGGTCAGGGGCGTGGCCCATTCCTGCAGGAACTTGATGCAGGCGTAGATCATGGCGGTGCAGAAGAACAGTGTAAACGCGAGCAGGGTGTTGATGCCGCCAACGAGCAGCGACAGGTCAACCGTGAACGCGCCACTGAACGTGAACAGCGTCGGGTTCAGGTCGAAGTAATGAATCGTGCCGTACAGGGCGGTAAGCCCCATGAATGCAGGCAGCACGATTACTTCCCTCGACAGCCAGGAGGTCCGCCACTGTGCAGCCGAACGCCAGGCGCGCTCGGGCCTCCCCAGGTGAAAGAACGACGCAACCAGGCCTCCCACCAGGAAGAGCAGTGCCAGCAGGCTTCCGAGGCCATAGAAATTGTGGGGGTCCTGAACCGGCAGCACATTCACAACCGCATACAGCTGGCTAGTATAAAGAGCCAGAAACAGGCCCTGGCCGACACCGATCAGAGTGGTCAGGAATATGACTGAAAAGGCTGGATGCATTGATTCGTTTCCTCAAAGGTCTTTCTGGTGCTTTACTCTCGCAAAGGCGCCAAGCACGCAAAGAATTTGCTTGTAATATTGTAGGAGCGGCTTTAGCCGCGAATAACGTCCTTGCCTGGCGAAACCGAATTCGCGGCTAAAGCCGCTCCTACAATGACCTAAACACCTTGGCGCCTTTGCGAGATTCATCTTGAATGTGCTCTCACGCTCGTCATTACCAGCTGGTCACATCATCGAGCGTCTGTTCATCCGCATCCGGCATCGGCAGCTGGCGCTCCTTCTTCAGCGGGTTGTCGACACGGATAAGCTCGTCTTCATGTATGGTTATCTGCGTCTTGCGCCGCGGCAGATAATGATTGGCCGGGCTCGTACCCCATTCCGGCATCAACTGGTAGCCGCCGTTCTCCCGGATCGCGGTCGACACAATCGAGTTCGGGTCATTCACGTCGCCGAACAAACGCGCGCTGGTCGGGCAGGCGAGCACACAGGCCGGCTTTCGTTCCGAGTCCGGCAGGGAATCATCGTAAATGCGATCCACGCACAGCGTGCACTTTTTCATGACCCGCTGGTTCTCGTCGAGCTCGCGCGCACCGTACGGACAGGCCCAGGAACAGTACTTGCAGCCTATACACTTGTCGTAGTCGACCAGCACGATGCCGTCCTCTTCGCGCTTGTAGCTGGCGCCGGTCGGGCATACAGGCACGCAGGGCGGATCCTCGCAGTGCAGGCAGCTTTTCGGAAAGTGCACGGTTTCGGTGTTCGGGTAGGCACCGACCTCGAAAGTCTGCACACGATTGAAGAAGGTGCCGGTTGGATCGGCATCGTAGGGATTCATATCTGACATGAAGCCGGCGTTGCCCGACGTGTTCCATTCCTTGCAGCTGGTCACGCAGGCATGACAACCCACGCATACGTTCAGATCGATCACCAGCGCGAGCTGTTTCATGGCCGCCTCCCCGCCTTGCGCATACGGCCGGCGAAATATCTGAGCCACTTGCCGCGTGACTTGGTGCTGCACTGGCCCGGCACGCAGGTGATATCGCTGAATTGCGGCCAGCTCTCTTCGGGCTCGTCCGCCGACGCGGGATAGATGCGCACACGCACGTCGTACCACCCGGCCTGCCCGGTCAGCGGGTCCGAGTTGGACAGGTGCTCGCCGTCGACATCGCTGGGAAGCTCTTCCGAAATCAGGTGGTTCAGCAGGAAGCCTTTCTTCGATTCATTGGCGTCTGCGGTCAGTCCCCATGCACCTGATGCCTTGCCGATCGCATTCCAGGTCCATACCGTGCCGGGCTCGACCGCTTCCGAGTAGCGGCACATGCAGCGCACCTTGCCGTGCATGGATTCGACCCACATCCAGGCACCGTCCTCTATACCGGCTGCCGCCGCAGTTCTGGGATTGACGTGAAGGTAGTTGTGGGTGTGGATCTGGCGCAGCCACGCGTTCTGGGAGTCCCAGGAATGGTACATCGCCATCGGGCGCTGCGTGATCGCATTCAACGGGTACTTGAGCAGATCCGTTCGCTGTGCCTCGAGCGTTTCCGAGAAAAACGGCAGCGGATCGAAGTGGGTCTCGATGCGCTCGCGCAAATGATCCGGTGGTTGATTGCCGAAGGACTTGCCCTGCGCGGCCAGCCTGAATTTCTGCAGCACTTCCGAGTAGATGTGGATATTGATCGGCTCTGCATAACGCGTCAGGCTGTGGCGCTTGGCCCATTCGAGGTAGCCCTGGTTCCAGTTGCGCATGTACTGGTACGACTTTGGCAGTTCGTAATGGAACACGCAGTTGTTCTTCTCGTACATCTCCCATTGCTTCGGGTTCGGTTCGCCTTTCATGAACTTCTCGCCGCCCTGCCCGCGCCAGCCGGCCAGGAAGCCGATACCGGAACCGGGTGCGGTTTCGTAATTGATCACGAAGTCCGGGTAGTCGCGGTACTTGCGCCGCCCGTCCTCGTGCACGAACGCGGGCAACCCGAGCCGCGAACCGAGTTCGATCAGCACCTCCTGGAACGGCCGGCATTCGCCGGTCGGCGGCAGCACCGGGATACGCACCGAATCCACCGGGCCGTCGTACTCCGAAATCGGGCGGTCCAGCATCGACATCACGTCGTGGCGCTCGAGGTAGGTCGTGTCCGGCAGCACCAGGTCCGCGAACGCAACCATCTCCGACTGGAACGCGTCGGCGACGACCAGGAAGGGTATCCTGTAGTCGCCGTTTTCATCCCGGTCATTCAGCATATCGCGGACTTCACTGGTGTTCATCGACGAGTTCCAGGCCATGTTGGCCATGAAAATCATCATGGTATCGATCCGGTAAGGGTCGCCCCGCCAGGCATTGGTGATCGCGTTGTGCATCAGGCCATGGACCGCCAGCGGGTATTCCCAGGAGAAGGCCTTGTCCAGCCGTATCGGCTGACCATCATCATCGACGAACAGGTCGTCCGGGTCAGCCGGCCAGCCCAGCGGCATGCCGTTCAGCGGCGTGTTCGGCTGGACATCATCCCAGCCGGTCGGCGTCTTGGCGCAGGGCGGGATGGGCCGCGGGAACGGCGCCTTGTGGCGGAAGCCGCCCGGACGGTCGATGGTGCCGAGAATGCTCATCAGGATCGACATCGCGCGAATCGTCTGAAAGCCGTTCGAGTGCGCCGCGAGGCCGCGCATTGCGTGGAAAGCCACCGGGTTGCCGGTGACGTGGTCGTGTTCATTGCCCCAGGTATCGGTCCAGGCGATCGGCAGCTCGATTTTTTCATCGCGCGCGGTAATGCCCATTTCATTCGCGAGCCGCCGGATAGTCTCCACCGGGATGCCGGTGATATCGGAAGCCCATTCCGCGGTGTACTCGCGCACGCGCTCGACGAGCAGCTGAAACGCGGGTTTAACCGGCGTACCGTCATCCAGTTTGAATTCACCCAGCAGGTACGGATCCGAGCCCTCGGTATGCATCGAGATCGGTTTGTTCAGATGGCGGTCCCACCAGAGTTTGTTCTGCGCATCGAAACAGCCCTCCTCCTTCGGGACTTCGAAGCGAATGAACATGCCGTACTCGGTCGAATTCTGGTCCATGTTGACCAGCTCGGCTGAATTGGTGTACTTGACCAGGAAGTCCCGGTCGTACAGCCCCTGCTTGATGATTTCATTGATCAGCGCAAGGAACAGGGCGCCATCGGTGCCGGGCTTGATCGGTATCCACTCGTCGGCGATCGCGGAGTAGCCGGTGCGCACCGGATTGATCGAGATGAACTTGCCGCCCTGGCGCTTGAACTTCGACAGCGCGATTTTCATCGGATTGGAATGGTGATCTTCCGCAGTGCCGATCATCACGAACAGCCTGGCGCGGTCGAGATCGGGGCCACCGAATTCCCAGAACGATCCGCCGATGGTGTAGATCATGCCGGCGGCCATGTTCACCGAGCAGAAACCGCCGTGCGCCGAGTAATTGGGTGTACCGAACTGCTTGGAGAACAGGCCCGTCAGCGCCTGCATCTGGTCGCGCCCGGTGATCAGCGCGAACTTTTTCGGATCCGTTTCGCGGATGGGGCCCAGGCGCTGCTCGAGGATCTCGTAGGCCCTGTCCCAGGAAATTTCCTCGAAGTCATTGTCACCGCGATCGCTGCCGGGCCTGCGCAGCAGGGGCTTGGTCAGGCGCGCCGGCGAATACTGCTTCATGATACCCGAGGCGCCCTTGGCGCAGATCACGCCCTTGTTCAACGGGTGGTCGGGGTTACCCTCGATATAGCGCACCTCGCCGTCGCGCAACGTAACGCGAATCCCGCAGCGGCAGGCACACATGTAACAGGTGGTATTCTTGACCTCGATCCGACTGTTTTCGTCGATCGTCCTGGATATCGGATCGTGCAGCGGTGCTGACATCGGTTTCCCCTGTGCTTCGGTCGAGTCGGAACGATGTTACCCGAACCGCGTCATAGCAAGCCAATAAGTAATCCTGTATGTTATATAAATAAATTAATGATTTCTAATATACTTTGGTGATATACCGGCCATCGCGGCCTGATTGATGCCGCCATGAAAACGAGAATGATAATCGGCAATCGGCAACAGCAGGAAACTGACACAAACGGCCTCTCTCGCCAGGGCGCGGAGCAAACTTTTTTACTCTCGCCAAGGCGCAAAGCCCGCAAAGTGTTTTGGGGTTAAAACCAAAAACCCTCCGCGTTCCCTGCGCCTCTGCGAGAAATCTAATCCAGGCCCTCACGCAGGAGCTAATTACTCTCGCAGAGGCGCGGGGCACGCAGAGAACAGCGGTTGTCTTCGTGTCGCATCAACAAACGCACATTTATCCTTTGCGAGCCTGGCGCCTTTGCGAAAGATGACCGGGTTTTACTCTCGCAAAGGCGCAAAGCCCGCACAGTGCTTTGGGTATAACAACAAGAAAACCTCCGTGCTCCCTGCGCCTCTGCGAGAGATCAAATCCAGACCGTCCCGAAGGCGCGTGCAACTCTCGCCACGGCATAAAAAAAGGGAGCCTGGCTCCCTTTTTTTGAATGCAACCGGATGAACTAGCTGGTTTTTTTCTGGTACATCAGCAAACCCGCTCCGATCAGCAGCACGAGCAACTGCAGGCCCAGACTCTGCGCAGTCGGGTACACACCGAGCACCTCGATGCGCGGGAAATTCAGCAGGCTGGTACTGACGATGCCGGCTTCCTGCAGCGCTGCAATACCCTGGCCGGTAAAGACCACTGCCAGCAGAAACAGCAGCACCGCGTTGATCTGGAAGAACTGCCTGATCGGCAGCCTGATGCCAAGCTTGTAGATCAGCAGCGAAATGACGACCAGCAGCGCCAGCGCGGCGAGGATACCGAGAAAGAAGGACTGCTCCGAGCCGCTGTCTATCTGCACCCACATGGCCTGGTAGAACAGTACGGTTTCGAACATTTCACGGTAGACCGCAAGAAACGAGACCGTGGCCAGCACCCACAGCGTACCGCTCTTCATCGCGCTATCGACCTTGTGTTCGACAAATTCTTTCCAGCGTTTGCTGTGACTCGCGTTGTGCAGCCAGAATCCGACATAGACAAGGATGGCCGCGGCCGCCAGCGCCGCGATGCCTTCGGTCAGCTCGCGGCTGGCCCCGCTGACCTGTATCAGGTTGTCGGCGACCCACCAGGTAATGACGCCGAGTACGACCGCAGAGATCCAGCCGATATGGATGTACTTCATCGCTTCACGCCGGCCTGTCTTGATCAATGCAGCCATGATTGCAGCCAGCACCAGTATTGCCTCAACACCCTCGCGAAGCAGAATGATGAAGGCGCCGAAGAAGGCGGCACTGCTGGACATGCCCGTGGTGCCCAGCGTCCACTTGGCCTCGTTCAACAGCACAACCAGTTTGTCGTTAAGCGCTTCCAGCTCCTCAACCGAGCCCCGCTTCGCGGCTTCACGGAAATTGATCATCTCCTTCTCGATCGCCAGCTTCAGCTGCTTGTCGACCACGACCAGCGATGGTTCAGCCAGTTCGAAACCGTCCAGGTAGGCGGACAATGCGGCGTTGTGCGCGGCCCGGGCATCGCCCTTGCGTGCGAGTTCCAGACTGGTCGCGAGCATTGCAATGCTGGTATCCAGCGCCGCGTGATCGGTGATCTCGAGTTCCCGAGGGTTCATACGCAAATAGGCCAGTATGTCGCTGCCCTGCTCGGCCGGGTTGCCGTCGATGCGCGACCATTGCTCCGCCATCGCATATGACGTGCCGGTCAGGTTGGAGAGTTCGTTGAAATGATTGCGCAGCATACCCTGCTGCCACAACAACTTTCCTCTGGCCACCTGCGCATCAGCGACCGAGTACTGGCCTATCATCATCGCCAGCGCCCAGCGCTGGTCATCACTCAGGTGAGCGAAGGAAATCATCGGCGTTTCCGGCACACCCAGGGTAATGGTGTTGTACAGGTCATAGATGCTGCGCGTGTACTGACGCGACATGTCATGAAAATCACCCGGAGGCGGCTCCATGCCCTTGGCCAACGGCCCGTCACCGTAGCCCATGACGCCGTGGCAGGCGGCGCAGCTGGATTCGAACAGCGCCTGAACGCCGCTCATATCCGGCGCCTTCTTCGGCCCCACGACAATCGCGTAAGTCGAGATCAGGTCTTCCTTCAGTGCCTGCGTCAGCCGGCTGACCTCGTCACCCACCACGCGCTGATTGATTCCGCGTTGAATATCCTCGCCGGTTGCGAGCATGGCCGCCTTGTTTTCGTGCTCAGGCAGCTTGCGCAACAGGTTAAGGACCTCGCCGGAGAACTCCAGCATTTCAGCGTACTCGACTTCATCGATCACCTCGCCGTCGAGTACCGTGGGTGGATAATCTACACCGACATAGTCCAGCATCTGCAGCAGGCGCTGCGAGGGGTCAGCTTCGAAGGCTGGCGACGCTGCCGGCATGAGCATAACCAGCAAGGCCGAAAACAGCATCAGCGCTCGGGAAAAGTAAATTTTGGGCATGACATATACAACAGATGAAAACGATTCGCATTATTGTATATGAAAACTCTAATGTCAATGCCCACAAATTATTTGTGGTGTTATCCGCTGGCGGTATCCCCGAGCAGCTGCCGGAGCGAATCCAGGTGCGAGCGTCCCTTCGCCTGGGTGGATTTCTCCTTTGAACCATTGCGTCCACCTATCCACTCCAGCTCGTCTTCGGGCAGTTCCTCGAGAAACCGGCTGGGTTCGCACAGGATGCGCTCACCGTAACGCTTGCGGGTCTGCGCCATGGTCAGGCTCAGGGTACGCTGGGCGCGCGTGATGCCGACATAGGCCAGGCGCCGCTCCTCCTCTATGCCATCTTCATCGATGCTGGTCTGATGGGGCAGCAGCCCTTCCTCGAAGCCGGCCAGGTAGACATGCGGAAACTCCAGCCCCTTGGCCGCGTGCAGGGTCATCAGCTGAACCGCGTCGGCGTTCTGCTTGTCGTTATCGCGCTGCAAAATGTCCATCAGGGTCAAACGCGAGATCACGTCCGCAAAGCCCTCGGCCTGATCGTCTTCATCCTTTTGCAGCTTCTTCAGCCAGTCGAGCAGGTCGGTGACGTTGTTCCAGCGCCGTTCCGCGCTCTCAACATCCTTGCTCTGCTCCATCAGCCAGGTTTCGTAGCCGATGTCATCCAGCAACTGGCGCACGATGCTTTCCGCGGACCCGGATTCGGCCCTGTCGGACAGCCGCAGCAACCAGTCGCTGAATTTCTGCAGACTGGCATTGGCCCTGGCCGACAGCCGCTCCTGCAGACCCAGTTCCGAACTGGCACTCAACATGCTGACCTTCCTTTCCACGGCATAGGCGCCCAGCCGCTCCAGTGTCGCAGGACCGATGTTTCTGCGCGGTGTATTGATGACGCGCAGGAAAGCCGCGTCGTCGTCCGGGTTCGCCAGCAGGCGCAAATAGGCAATCACGTCCCTGATTTCGCTGCGCTCGAAAAACGAGATACCGCCGCTGACCACGTAGGGTATGTTCATCTGCCGTAGATAGCCTTCGAACACGCGCGCCTGGAAATTGCCGCGGTACAGGATTGCGTAATCACCGTAGCGGCCATTGTTCTGCAACTTGTGGGACTGCAACTGGACAGCCACCTGCTCGGCCTCGTCCTCGGCCGAGCTGCACTGGATTACCCTGATCGGATCGCCGTATCCGAGCGCGCTCCAAAGGCGTTTTTCGAACACGTGCGGATTCTGGCTGATCAGCTCATTCGCGACCTTCAGGATACGGCCGCAGGAGCGGTAGTTCTGCTCGAGCTTGATGACTTCGAGACCGGGGAAATCGCGCGTCAGCTGCTCCAGGTTCTCGGGCCGCGCGCCACGCCAGGCATAGACCGACTGGTCATCGTCGCCGACCGCGGTCAGGCACTTGCGTCTGTCGGTCAGCATTTTCACCAGCTCGTACTGCATGGCATTGGTGTCCTGGTACTCGTCGACCAGCAGGTAATGAATCCTGTCCTGCCAGCTGGCGAGTACGTCGCTGTTGTTTTTGAACAACTGCACGGTCTGCAGGATCAGGTCATCGAGGTCGAAGGCATTGTACGCGTGCAACTGGCGCTGATAGCCGCCGTAGACCCGCGCCATGCGCAGCTGGAGGTCATCCTCGGCGAGCGTGATCGCCTGCTCGGGCATTACGCCGTCGTTCTTCCAGCTCGAAATCTGCCAGTGGTAGCGTTCGGCTTTTTCCACACCACGATCGCCGTGCGAGCGCAGCAGCTCCTGCAGTACGCCCACACAATCGTCTCCGGCGAACACCGAGAAGCCCGGCTGATAGTCAAGCTGCCTGCACTCGCGCTGGAGGATGTTGAGCCCGAGCCTGTGAAACGTGGAGACACGCAGTCCGCGCGTACTCTTGCCGCCGAGCAGCTTCCTG
>Ga0180438_10005860_pt1 | contig 16866 bp, 16 predicted proteins | sample SS_ome_12_FD_132455 | JGI IMG/M metagenome (GOLD analysis project Ga0180438, IMG submission 132455) | Hypersaline lake sediment archaeal communities from the Salton Sea, California, USA - SS_3_D_2 metaG | ecosystem: Environmental > Aquatic > Non-marine Saline and Alkaline > Hypersaline >...
ACATCGAACATTTCGATCCCGTCGGCACCGGGCCGTCCCGCCGGGCTGCCGGTCGCACATCCGAGGAAACGAAAGCCATTCCGGTAACACCGGTGCCGGCCCTTTGAGAAACTCTCAGGATCGGATAGTATAGCGATCGATCGTGGAGGATGAACAGAGTTTCCGCCGAAAATACGAAACCCGGGTGCTGCCCTTCTACCGCAGCGGGCGTTTTGGCGAGTTTTCCGGGGTGGATGGACTGAAGATCCGCACGGTCACCTTTGACAAGAAGGACGGCTCAGGGGCTCTGGTGATCCTGCCCGGAAAATCCGAGACCTACCTGAAGTACGCCGAGTTTTTCTACGACCTGCATGAACTTCCCCTGACCCTCTACGCAATGGATCACCGGGGAATGGGTTTTTCCGAACGGCCGCTTCCGGACCGCCTGAAGATGCACGTGGAAAGCTTCGATCACTACATCGAGGATGCCAGGACCTTCGTGGAAACCGTGGCAAAAGCCGGACAACACGAGCACATGTATTTGTTCGGCCATTCCACCGGAGCCCTCATAGCCGCACTATACTTGGAAAACTACCCGAATACCTTCCTGGCTGGGATACTCTGTTCCCCATTGTTCGATCTAGACGTCGGTCCGGTTCCCGGTTTTGCGCTCCGCGCCATGGCCCGCCTGCTGGATCGACCGGGCCGGCACGAAGAGTACAGTCTGGGCCAAAAGAATATCAAACGCCCCGACTTCGGCAACAACAAGATCAGCAACAGCTACGCCCGCTGGTCGCTGTGGGAGGAGGATATAATCCCCAACACCGAAGCGATCCAGTTCGGAGGAGTAACCAATCACTGGCTTCGGGAGAGCCTGATGGCCGGACGTCGGGCTGTTCAAGAAGCGGGAAAGATCACAGTGCCCCTCCTGTTGCTTCAGGCCGAGCAGGACAGTATCGTCAAATTGGGCGCTCAGGACCGCTTCTGCCGGCGAGCCCCACTGTGTACCAAGGTCCTGATCCGGGGAGCCAAACATGAGATCCTCATCGAGCAGGAAGATGTCCGCACGGAGGCGATCGCCCGGATCAAAGATTTTTTGGCGGGCCGGCTGCAAGAGTCCTGAAAACTGCCTCTTCCCCCACAGAGCTTGTCCAGCCCAATCGGCCATGTTACTATGCTGAGCATGGATCAGGCCAAGTTCTTTCTTAACTTTCTGGACAGGACCTTCATCACAAAACTGCTCATCCTGGCCCTGTTGTACTCCCTGCTGCCCTTGGCCGAGATCTTTCTCATCATCTATCTAGGGGACTGGCTTGGTGGTCACTTCTTTACCCTGGCGTTGGCTGCCTTCACGGGACTGCTGGGGATGCTGTTCGCCCTGCGTGGTTTCCAGAAGAACCTGGTCCTGCTCAAAGAAAAGATCAAACAGGGCGTGTTCCCCACGGAGGAGTTCATCACTCTGACCGGAATTTTCGCCGCTGGAATACTGCTGCTCACCCCCGGATTCATCACCGACCTTTTCGGCTTCCTGTTGTTCATCCCGGTGATCCGCAGCACTCTGGGCCGTTTCATCATCCGCATAACCCGGGCCAACTTCAAAGAACTGTACGAGTATCTGAAACTGTACGACTACTGACGGCCTGGCAGCCGGAGACGCTACCCTACCGTTTGAAGATCTTGGCCAACAGCACCATCAGCCAGAACCAGCAGACCGAGATCACCGAGGAGCCTTCGGCGGCCAGCCGGCTGACCTGCCGTTTTCCGGAAAATACTTCGAAGCAATCCCCCACCCAGACGGACACGCCGGGATTGAGCTCCCGCTTTTTCCGCAGGATCCACAGATCCCTGCCGGGAAGCCCGTTACCGACCATTAAGAACGACGGAGAAGCTTTCTTGATAGCCGTGAGAACCTGCTTCTCCGCCGGTTTGGCGAAGTACCCGGAAAAGCGTCCTACCAGGCGCAGCCGCGGATAGGAATCCCGCAGGTTCCTTTCGGCTCGTTCGATATCCTCTTTCCGAGCCCCGAGAAGATACACTGTCCGATTCAGTTGCTCGCTCAGAGACAGCATGCGGATAATGAAGGAGAAAGGAGAATACACAGTCAGCTTGAGCTTACGCAGCCAACGGGCTGCCCGGGCCAACCCCGGATGCACCGGCAGCACCAAAGAAGACTCCCGCAGCAGGCGGCGGAACTCGGGGTCGCGACGGCCCTTGAACAGATTCTTCAAGTTGAGGAAAACGAGGTGATGCCGCTCCCCATCGGCCAAGAAGGCAGCTATTGCCTTGAGAGCCTGCTGCTCGTCAACACAATCGACTGGAACATCAAGGATGCGAATTCTGTTCGTTGCTACGTTGGCTCCCACGCCTTCCTCTCATGCAGTACGATTTGTACGGCCGCGATGGCGTACAGTGCGGCTGTCTCCGTGCGCAGCACCGTGTGGCCGACGGTGATGGGCACGAAGCTCTTTCTCCGGAGCAGGTCCACCTCTTCCGGGGACACCCCCCCCTCCGGACCAACCACCAGTGTAACGATTTTTACGCTTTTGGAAAGACACCGATGAAGCGTATCGGCTCCCTCCCTGTCCTGATGAAAGAACAGCCGAACCTCATCGCTCTGAACCTCATTCAAGTCTTGGAGCAAAGATTCAAGCTCCCGGGGAGCGTCGATATCCGGCGGAACAGCGGCACCGCTCTGCTGCACCGCCTGGCGGGCGATTCGCCGCCAACGCTCGAGCTTCTTCTCCGCCTCCCGGCTGTCGCCGAGGCCGCGGAGCCTGACCTGGCTGTAGCGGCTGTATACCGGGATCACCCGCCGCACGCCCGCCTCGGTGGCCTGGCGAACGATCAGATCCATCTTAGTCGCTCTGGGAAGACATTGGATCAGCTGGATCGAATGCTCATCAAGCCCTGCAACCCCCTGCGCTTGCTCCAGACGCAGACGCAGGGAAGCGGCTCCGATGCGCACAACCGTGCACTGCCAGCGACCGCCCCTGGTGTCGCTGCCGGGAAACCGGTCGCCTACCTTGACCCTGCGCACCCGGGCCAAGTAGTGATGATCTTCTCCCGTGAGATCGATGAACTGTCCGAATGGTGGATCCTGGGGGAGGATGAAGACCCTCATGAATCGCCGGAAACGAGCACCTGGACCTGGACCGAGCGCCGCCGGGGCCCGTCGAACTCGCAGAAGTAGATCCCCTGCCAGCTCCCCAGACTCACGCTTCCGCCGTCCACGACAAGCTGAACCGTGGAGCCCATGAGAGACGCCTTGATATGAGCCGCGGAGTTTCCCTCCCGATGAGCGTAACTATCGTTGAAGGGAACGATCTTCTCCAATTCCATGAGCATGTCCCGCACCACACTGGGATCGGCATTTTCATTGATCGTAACACCCGCGGTGGTGTGGGGCACAAACACGGTGCAGAGCCCCTGGGTAACACCGGCAGCCCGGACCGCTTTCTGTACCTCAGAGGTAATATCGATGAATTGACAGCGGTCCTTGCTGGCCACCTGAAGACGAGAGATCATGATCGGCTGTCTAATCCCGAAGGTAGTTCACCGCCTCCTGCAGAACCAGGTCGAACTCCAGATCGTACGCGGGAGGATTGTTGTTGGTGCGATTCAGCTCATTTCGGACCAGGCGCCGGACGTAGCGATCGTCCAACTGGATATCCCTGTCGGCCAGCTCCTGTTCGAAGGACTCGATATTCTCATCCGTGGGATTCGGATAGCGAGTCAAGAAATCCTTGATCAGCTCTTCCTCGAGAATGCGGGACAGTGCCTGCTCCTCCTCTTCACTGAGCTCCGGCTCCTGAACCGGCACATCCGGGGAAATCCCGATCTGGTCGATGTTTTTCCCCAAGGGGGTGTAGTAGCGCGACATGGTCAGCCGGAAACCGGCATCTCCGACTCGCTTGATCTGCTGTACCGAACCCTTCCCGTAGGATTTCTCCCCCATAATGGTTGCCCGTCCGGTATCCTGAAGCGCTCCGGCCAGGATTTCCGAGGCGCTTGCCGAACCGCGGTCGATCAGCACAACGACCGGAAGATCAGAAGGCACAATGGTGTTGCGGGAAGAGGCGTAGAATACATGGTTCTCCGAGGCGACCCGAGAGCGGGTGCTGACGATCGGTCCCTTGGAGAGGAAGAAATCGGAGATGTCTATCACTCCGGAGAGCAACCCGCCCGGATTGCTGCGCAGATCGATGATCATGGAGCTGTAATCGCTGTCGGCGAACTGCTGCAGGGCTTCTTCCACCCGATCGACCGTCAGAGGTGTAAACTGGATGATACGCAAATAGCCGATTCCGCCGGGAATCACGTCCTGCCGGACAGTGGGTACTTCGATCATATCCCGAACCACCTGCACATCGAATCTCAGGGCTTTGCCGCGGATGATGGTCATGGTGACCGAGGAACCCGGCTCTCCCCTCAGCACCGATAGAACTTCGTCGATGTTCAGGTCCACCACCGATTCTCCGTCCACCGCCACGATCAGATCTCCGGCATTGACTCCAGCACGATAGGCGGGGGTGCCTTCGATCGGCGCAACCACCTCGACACCCCGATCGATCTTGGAAATGATCAGTCCGACCCCGCCAAAACGACCCATGGTGGTATCATCGAGGTCCCTCATCTCCTCCGGGGATAGGTAGGCGGAATGGGGATCATCGAGGGCTTCGAACATGCCCCGCAACGCACCTTCGACCAGGTTATTCGGATCGACCTTTTCCTCATCGACGTAGTTCTCCTGGACGAAGCGGAACACTTCGAAAAACGTGCTCAGAAGACGCTGAGTTTCCGCCTCTTGATTACCCGCCAGAACCCGTGGGGTAAAACTGAGAAGAACGATCACGGCGAGCAGAAAAGCTGTAACCACGATCCAAAGGGTACGCTCTTTGAAAAACTTGAGCTTCTTTTCCATCAGTTAACTCCAGGTTTAAAAGTGAAGAATTCCGAAAGCTTTGTCAATTGTAGAAACTTATTGACCCGAAAACACAAGCGAGGCTACACTTGAGACTCAAAGTGTACCAACAATGAAAATCCGCAGAGTATTTTTTTTGATCACCGCGATTTGGGAACTGCTACGTTTTTGTGCCATCTTTCTGGCCGTGTGGATCATCTTCCGCCGGAGCCTGGAAACGAACAACCAGGGAATCTACTGGTTGCTGGTACTGGGAAACGGCGGACTGCTGGTGGCGGCTTCCCTTCTGTTTCTCTACGTTGACCCCCGGCGCTTTCGAGTCCTGCTGAACCTGGCCAGGATGGGCAAGATCCTTGAACTTTTCAGCGCCCTGCTTCTCATCATCCTCGAGCCCGTCGGCACCGGCCTGCGTTTCCTGTCCGTGGGCTTCGTGCCCTATCGGGTCGCACCATTCTCCCTTCTGCTAGTTGTCTCGGCGGCAGACCTGATCTTCCTCTTTCTGCTGTTCTCCTCCCAAATCGAAGAAACACCCTCTCCGCCGCCCGGGGGGCAGGAAGAGCAAGAGCCGCCCCTTCCCAACTACAGGGAGACCATAATCCCGAAATCCTGAAAACCGAAGCTCTGCCTTGCCGGTCGGGCCTGTTTGTCCTAAAATGCGGAGGATGACACCCTCACCGTTGCGAAGGCTGCTGTACCTGGGTCTTCTTCTGTGCGCCTGCAGCGGATTCGCCTTGGAACCCAGGGACAAGGCTCCCCCCTTCGTCAACCTCGACCTCTCCAGGCAACACGTCCTATCGAAGAATTATCTTGAAAAAGGCTGGGTCATTCTGGACTTTTTTGCCACCGACTGCGAAGACGGCTGCGACTGCAAGGGTCATCCCCGGGCCGGTCTGGTTAAACGGGCCGCCTGGCTGCGGACGCTGAAGCAGCCGGAACAGATCCTGCTGGTAGATGCGGGAGATCTGTTGGATCCGTATCCAGACCGGGATCTGGCCACGGCGATCTTCGACACCTACCTGGAGCTGGGATACACGGCGATCGCCCTGGGAGACCAGGAGTTAGCCAACGGAGTGGAAAGCCTCCTCGAGTACCGCGAACGGTATCCCCTGATGGCTCATAACCTAAAGCTATGCCCGGATGAGAACCGCTGTATCTTTTTCTCCACAACGCCGCAAATCGTTGAGAGAGCAGGGGTGCGTATCGGAGTATTCGCCCTGATCGATCCTCGGGTGTTCATCCTCTACCCCCCCGAACTCAAAAACAAACTGAAAATTCAAGATCCCCAAGCAGCGGCCCGGAATCAGCTGCTCTACCTGACCGAACAGGGGGTGGATATCACCTTGATTTTGTACCACGGGCCCTATCAAGGGGCAAAGGACCTGGCCCAAAGCGTGGCGGGAGTAGATGTGCTGATTCTCGCTCATGAACAGCGGCTTATCGAATCCCACCTGGTTGGTGATACAATCCTCACCTCCCCCGGGGAAGATGGCAACAGATTGGGAATCCTCACCCTGAGGCTAAATGCGGTCGGAAACCTCGATCACGACAATCGCTTTCGACTGTTTTCTTGGCAGGACGATCCCGACGATCCGGCTGTGCGCCGGCGAATCGATGAGTACAAACAAAGGTTGAGGGAGCGGCTTTAGCTCCCGGTAGAAAAAGGTATGAATCTGATCACTCTGATACTGACTCTGATGCTGGGGGGTGAACCCCTTCTGGTGCTTGCCCCTCCGGAGTGGAATTTCGGCAGGATCGAACGAAGCGGCGGCAAGGTGAGCACCGAGGTGGTTGTGGAGAACAGATCCGGTCGGGACGCGGAAATCGCCTTCATCAGCACCTGCGAATGTCTTTGGATCACCCCGGGGAAGGTGCAGGTCGCCTCGGGTGAATCTGCGCGCATTGAGCTGGCCTTCGATCCTAGCGGGGAGTCGGGCTCGTTACAAAAGGACATCATCATCCGCACCAATCTGGAACAGCTGCCCAAAGCCCTTTACCTGGTATACGGAGAGGTGACGGCGGAGTCGCAAGAGGCTGGAACAGCGCTGACGGAAGCCGAGGAAACCATAGATGAAAAACATCCGCAAGCCGGCTCGCCGGAGCATAGCCGCAGCGAGGTTTCCGTCGACTTCTACGCATCCCCCGGGTGCCGCAGCTGCCAGCGCCTGCTGAGACGGACCATTCCCCGAGTGGAGAGGCGGACCGGGATCCCCATAACGGTGAGAGAGCACGACATCCTGGATGCGGAGGAATATGCCGCCTACCGGGAGATACTTCGCGGGGCGGGGCAAGAGGAGAGGGCTTATCCGGCTCTGGTGGTAGGGCGTACGGTCCTGCAGGGTGAGTCCTCCATCGAACAGCAGCTGGAGGACCTGCTGCTGGATGGACCCGAATCCGCAGTGAGGCAGCCGGCCGTTACCCACTCGAACGCTTCCGGCCTGGCGTTGATACCGGTTCTGGCCGCGGGGCTGCTGGACGGCATCAATCCCTGTGCCTTTGCCACCCTGGTTTTTTTGATTTCCGCCCTGGCCGTGGCTGGCCGATCACGGAGCCAGGTGCTGCAGATCGGCCTGTTCTTCTCCGCCGCGGTGTTTGTCACCTACCTCATGATCGGGCTGGGTTTTTTTTCGGCCATTCGAGCGGCTTCGGCCTTCCCTATTGTAGCTTCCCTGATCCGTTGGATATTGATAGCCGTGCTGCTGGCTTTCGCAGCCCTGAGCCTGTACGATTATTTTCAACTTCGCTCGGGGAGAACGGACAGGGTGCTGCTTCAACTTCCCCGACCGATCAAGCGGCGCCTTCACACAGACATCAAGAACAGGACCCGTTCGGCAGCATTGATAGCCAGCTCCCTCGTGCTCGGTTTTTTGGTATCCCTATTCGAGCTGGCCTGCACCGGACAGGTCTACTTTCCCACGCTTGTGTATCTGCACCAGGTCAAGCGGGACGCCGGTTCAGTCACCTACCTGCTGCTGTACAACCTGGCCTTCATCCTGCCGCTGCTGACTGTTTTCGCCTTGAGCTATTGGGGCATCAGCTCGCAGAAACTCGCAGTGTGGGTCCAGAGAAGCATGAAGCCGGTAAAGCTGCTTCTGACCGGACTTTTCCTGGGTCTTGCAGTATTGACTGCACTCACATGACATTCGACCTATGGCCGATCCAGTCACCGGCAACGGTAGAGAGAGACCGTTTTCTTCAACACCACCACCGGTAGGATTGAAGAAAAACCGCTGAACGGGTAAGGTACAGCCGATGCAGATCTTGAGTTATCTGTCCTTTCCGTCATGGCTGCGCCCGGAGATCATTCCGGGACTACCCCTGCGCTGGTACGGTCTGATGTACCTGGTGGCCTTTTTTATCGCCTACCAGATTGTCAGGATCCAGGTGAAAGAGAAGAGCCTGGATGTCCAGAAGGACGATGTATTGAACATGTTTTTCTGGGGAATCGTCGGTCTGCTGGTAGGGGCGCGCCTGTTCGCCGTAACCATCTACGCTCCGGCCGGGGAATACCTTCGACAGCCCTGGAAGATCATCCTTCCGATAGCCATCGAGGGGGGGAAGCTGCGCTTCACGGGACTGGCCGGAATGTCCTATCACGGTGGACTGCTCGGCGCCGTAGTGGCGGTTGTCATCTATCTCCGGATCAAGAAGTTTTCCATCCCGGAGTGGGGCGACATGATCGTCACCGGATCGGCCTTGGGATATACCTTCGGGCGTCTGGGGAACTTCATAAACGGGGAGCTGTACGGCCGCGTCACTACGCTGCCCTGGGGCATGATCTTTCCCCGCCAGGAAATCGTGGACGGACGCTTCCGGGGGTCCGTGCCTTCCCAGCACCTCTTTCCCGCCTCCGAACCGTGGGTGCAGGAAATGGCGGCCAAGCTGGGGCTGGATATCAGCGGGGTGCGCATGGTCAATCTTCCCCGCCACCCCTCGCAGCTCTACGAAGCCTTTTTCGAGGGGATCGTCCTGTGGGCTATTCTCTGGTTCGCATTCCGAAAGCGCAAGACTTTCCCGGGGCAGATGATGGCCGTCTACGTCATGGGCTACGGATTCTTCCGCTTCTTGATAGAATACGTCCGTCAACCGGACTTAGGAATAGAGTTTCCCATCCAGCTGGTGGAACTGACGAACCCGGCCATTCAGTTCAGTCCATTCAACTTCACAACGGGACAGATCCTCAACTTCATCATGATCCTGATCGGCGTCGGCCTGTACTTCTTCTACAAAAATCGGGCCGAGCGGGTGCGGGAGCAGGAAAGCGCCAAGGCAGAACGCCCCAAGGGAAGAAAGCTCCGCAAGAAAATTCGCTGATGCCCGATGCCGAGGGTAGGCCGATCTACCGCAGGTGACCGCTGCGGTCAGCATCAACTATTATGAAAAAAGCGTATCATTAATCATACAATGTTGATGGTTTTTCCCGACCCGTTGTAACGGCAATCTATATTTTTTTACGTCACAGAAAATTAAAACAACACCCGAAGACGAGCGATAGGTCTAATTCTTGCATTGATTATACCAGAAAGAGAAAGCGAGAACGATGGACCGTATTGCATCCTTAGTCAGGCCGATTGTAGACAAAAAGTACTTCACCTTCCCTCAAGCCTTTGGGGGTGAGATCATCCGCAAGGCTCTGCATCTGCTCATAGCTTTCGTACCCCTCCTGGCCGGGATAGATCTGAGAGTTACGATGATGCTTCTGGCCGGAGGTACCCTTTTCTACGTGTTCGCCGAACGGATGCGCATTGAAGGCCGCCCGGTGCTGGTAATATCCGACTTGACCGTAATCGCTTCCCGAGAACAGGACAGAGGCCGTTTCGTGCTCGGTCCGGTGACCCTGGGTGTGGGAGCCATGCTTTCGCTGCTCCTGTATCCTTCAACCGCCGCGGCCATCGCCATCTACGCCCTGGCTTTCGGTGACGGATTTGCCAGTTTGGCCGGAAAGCTCTTCCGCAGCCCGTCCATCCCCTTCACGCGAAACAAGACCCTTGCCGGCACGGCTGCCTGTTTCATCGCCGTACTTCTGGGCACATGGAAGCTGACCGGAAGGCTGTCCATCGCCTTTGCCGTGGCAGTGGCGGCTACTATGCTCGAACTCATCCCGATTCGGGACTTCGACAACCTCATCCTTCCGGTTGGAACCGGTTTCGTCGCGGCCTACATCCTTCAGTTGTAATTGCAATAATCCCAGAGCCTTAAAATCCCAAATAGAAGACCACGATCTGCCGCACGAAAACCACGAATCCGACGATCAACGCAGCCGTACCGAACACAACCGGCAGGGGCGCGATTCCATGCTGAAGCAGCTCCCGCCCGAGGAACAGCAGCACAGCCGCCACCGCGGCCACTGCGAAACGGCGGCTTCGGCGCAGCCGGGCTGCTGCCACGAAATTTATCACTATAAGCAGCGCCAGGATCAATCGCAGAAACAGGTAGCCTTGCCGGTCTCCCAGCTTGTAGAGGAAAGTCGGCTCGTACAGGCTGGTGTCCAGAGGTAGAACACCCGCCAGTGCGAAGGCTAATACAACCATCCCGCCGATCAGAACCGAATACTGAGCGTACTTCATGCCCACCGCATACAGACTGGCAACCAACAAACACAGGAGACCGAAGAAACGGGAGAACAGCACCAAGCGCGTTATTACCACGTTCAGATACTGAGACAATCCGAGGGCTGGAAACACCAGGTTGCCGAGTCGCCAGGCTTCCAGACAGAGAGATAGACAGAAGAGCATGAGGAACAGAAGCTCCGCCGAATCGGTTCGCCGGTACAACGTGCGCACGCCCAGGTTGGCCAGCACGGCAAAAACAAGCAGGGAGGCCATTCCGGCCAGAGCGATGATACGCAGAAATCCCGGTTGCGGCGTCCTCAGGACCAGCAGCCATCGGGGGAGGGGTTCGGCCAGATCGCCCAATGCATCCGGAAGGATATTCAGTCGAAAAATCAGATAAACCCCGCCGACAAACACGAGCAGATGGAACAGGGAGATGACCACAACGGAGACGATCAGGTTTCTGTGAAAACTGGCGTACATGCTTTCTTACATACAATTTGTGGAAACAGTTTTTCAGGCCATTCATGGCAATGGCTTGAGCACGATCTATACGCTACGACCCGATGGAGCAATAGTCGCACAATTCGCACGGTTTTGAAAGGCGAATTCTCGATGAGCGGCAATCCTCTGCGGGTAGTTTTTCGGTGAAGCCCCCTACGTTCAGGCCGCTTGATACTTGACAGCCAACTCGGCCAACTGGTCTATTACTCCACTGCAGCCACCATCCCTCAGAAAACCGGACACTTCCGCATTGTTGGAAAAAACCTTGTTTGTTATCCCTTTGCAGCTCTTGGTGCCAAGCTTCTGTTTGAACTCTTCGTTCAAGTTCATAGATGGATTCAGCCAAGGAATGCCGAAATAAAAACCCTGGAGAATGGATCGTACCATGCCGTGTCTTGATTTGGTACGCGAGTGGAAATATTTCAAACACTGCGTGAATATGGCTGCGGCAAGCGCGCCGCATGTGCTTCCTGACAATCCGAGCCCGCCCGCAAGGCCCGCTGGAACCGCGGCATATTGCGTTGTGTCCAGGCCGATCGCTTGGCCTACTTTATCCATTGCCATACACGCACAGTTCTGTTGGTTATCCGAAGGACGATCTTCGACGCTTTCCCTCATTGAGGAGTCAATGATCTCCCTGAATCGAGGTGCCCATCCGGCGATATTGTTCTGGCATCGAAAAGAATTTCCCTTTAGCATGTACAGCAGAAAGTTCCATTTCCTCATGTTGATTCGTTCGCCGCAGTTCACGCGATCTTCCTGTTGATTGTATTCGTCGAACAGTTTCCGGGTTGCCCTCAAGGCTGCATTCTTTGCTGCAATCGGATCCAAGAAACTTCGTTGCGCCATGATGCCGGCTGACAGACTCCCGCCCCAGAGAATTCCACAAGCAGCATCCAAATCAAAAAGAATACCGGCGCACAGAGGATCCGAGGCTTCTTCGACTTCCTGCCATTCCGTGCCACCCATCCGGTCTAGAAGAGTCAGCATTGTTTCCGAACAGCTGAAATGCCGAAAAAGAGCCATCTTCATCTTGCTTTTGGAGATTTCTTTTTCCATCCCGACCCTCCTCGGCTCTGTTTTTTCAAGCCCTTTATTTAAATTGTAGGAGTTCTTCCCGGAATTGCAAAGAAACGAGCCCGGGTGAATGACCGGCACTCACGAGGGCATCTGTTCTGCTTACCCAAGCTACAAAGTGAAAAAATCTACAGAAAACTGAGAACTGTTCGATACTGTCTATAGGAGTTCCTATGCGCATTAGAGGTTTCCTGATTATCGTCTTTGTTGCCGTCTGCGGTCTGTTGTTCGCCGGTGATTTTGCCACCTTCCAAAATCTCGGGTTTTCACCGGACAGCAAGTACTTCATGTTCGCCCAGTACGGGGCCGTGGAGAAGACCGCTCTACCATACGCAGAACTGTTCGTGGTCGACGTGGCGGCCAACCGTTTCGTCTCCGGGGGTGTAGAGAAGGCGACCTACAACCACCCGATCCAGCCCGGGCTGGACGGTCAAGGGGCGCTTTTCAATCTGCTCACCGATTCCGTCGATCTGAAGAAACGCTGGGGAATCAACCACGCTCTGACCGGGCGGTTGGTGTACATCCTGCTCGACGGTGCCGAGCCCAAGAGTCAGCTGGAGTTTCGGGATTTCCAGGACAAGAAGAAGTACCGCATCACCCTGGTTCAATCCGCCCGAGGCAGCGGCACCGAGGTGAGCTCCTCCTTTCACCTGCTGGTCACGGTGGAGGAGGCCGGCGGCCGCTTCACCACCCACACCGTGGGGCTGCCCGACTATTGGCGAAAAGGGGTACGGCGCTACAAGATCAAACAGGTGCTGCTGGCTCCGGATTACCGTTCGGTGGTCATCGTCGTGGAGCGGGAGGAGCAGGATACCACCGGTGTGAACATCCGCTACATGGTGGAGACCCTCAAGCCATAGTTTTACCCAGCAGTCGGCACACTCCAAATCACAGACAACCAAACTCCGCGAAGCGGCGCGGCCGGCAGAGCGGGCAACCGGAAAGGGCCTTTGCTTGCAAGGTTGAATCGTCCGGCCTATACTGTTATCGAGATCCAGTGGAGGGGATGACATTTCTGCCCGGCGACCAAGGGAAGCGGTCTTATCGACATGCACCTGTCCCCCGGTTTTCCCCGGTTTCCCGCCTGCTGATCGCACCTGAACTTACTATAATTGGGAGGAACCCATGAACAAACACAAACTTACAATCATGCTGGCAGCGGCAGCGCTTTTCATGTTCTGTACAACCTCAATTTACACCCTGGAGGCCTACGATCATCCGCTGATCGGACGCTACGAAGGCTCATCGATCATTCACCAGGAGTCGAGCAACTTCGACCGATATAGGCTGGGTCTTTCGGCCGCTGAGGATGGAGCGGTATCCGAAACACAGGCCGTAGAGGGGAAGGTACTGATGACCCTGTACGGCGGGCCGGAAGATGCTTCCTCTTTCGAGGTCATTACGGCATATCGGAATCTTCTGCAATCAAAACAGTTCGAAGTGCTCTTCTCCTGCGAGGAATCCGCCTGCGGAGAGCAGTTCCTGGGTGCATTCTACGGCCTGGCACCCTTTGCCAATAATCCCGGCTGGAAGAATTCCGCCCCGATCACCAAGGGAAATCCCGATGCTTCCCACGTGCTGGTGGCCAAGTCGGAGAGCGAGGGAAAAACGACGTACGTGAGCCTCATCGTGTCCCAGGGCTGGTGGAGCTATCCGGTCTACAAACTCGACATTGTGGAGGTGCAGGAATTCGAGGGCAAGATATCGAGCGTGACCGGCCCGGGTGAAGAAACAGGAGACGTAGGCCGGGCACCATCGGAAGCTCGGGCGGCAGCCCCCAGACCGCTGCGCTTCGGCGTTCAGCTGTCCAGCGATTCCTACTTCGGCCTCCTGCTCTATGCGAATCGATTCGAAATTTGCGCAAAGGTCCAGGCCAGGCTCTACGACTACCCTGGGGTCAATCCCTATGAGAGTGTCGTTATGGTCGGAGGACATGCTTCCTACCTGTTCAAGCTTACCGACCACGCCGATCTGGGAGTGGGTGTGGACGTGCGTCAGGGCATCATCGTCGAGCTGGATCAGCCTGAAGATTACGTGCAGTACATGGATGGGGGTCCGAGGCTGGCTCTCAACTACCACGTGGGTGACCACCTCCTGGTATCCGGCGTGCTGTACCCCGCCTGGATAGTGGTGCGGGAAACCGAGCTGGACGACAGTTTCACCCTGGATGCCAATATACCCTCCGCCGCGGTAGCGGTGAGTTTCCTGTTTTAATACAGACGACCCGTGGACATTCCTTCCTGAAAGGTGTACAAAACGTACACCTTTCGGGAAGGCGAGTTTTCCGAAAGGATGAGCTGCCTCTAACCGCCACAACTGGCGATCCTGACTCGACGAAGGAGCGTGCCTTGACACCCGCTCCGCACAAGTTCTAAAATGCCACACTAATCAGATCAATCAGAGAAGTTGTTTCAGTCCTACCTGATCGTTACAGGAGAAGTGCAATATGGTAAAAACGTCGATCAAAAACATCGGTATCATCACCTCGGGAGGCGATGCCGGCGGTTTGAACGCCGTGATCCGGGGAGCGGCCCAGATGGCTCTGTCCCAGGGCATCAAACCCTACGTAATCCCCAACGGCTACGCCGGGCTGTACAACCTGGTGGATACGGACAAACTCGTGCTTTTGGATGAAAAACGAGTCGATCACGTACACTCCAGTCTGGCCGGCTCGGAGGCGGGCCATTCCCGGGTGAAGATCTCCAAGATCCCCGATGAGAACCGCTATCAGCGTATCGTTGACGGGCTGAAGAAGTTTGATATCGGCGGCCTGGTGATCTCCGGCGGGGATGATACGGGAAGCGTGGTTGTGGACCTGACCAACCACGACATCCCCTGCGTTCACGCCCCCAAAACCATGGACCTGGATCTGCAGACCTACTCGGTCGGGGCGGACTCTGCAATCAACCGCATTTCTACCTTCGTCGAGGAGCTGAAAACAACGGGGATGAGCCACAACCGCATCATGATCGTCGAAGTGTTCGGCCGCTACGCCGGACACACCGCCTTCCGGGGCGGCCTGGGCGCCGATGCCGACTGCATCTTGATCCCCGAGGTTCCGGTGGATTTCGACGTGGTCTATGAGCACATGAAGCGCTACTACATCGGACGGGTGCGGGAAAGCGACGTCCGTGCCGGAACCTACTCGATCGTGGTAGCCGAAGGCATCACCGACATCAAGGGGCAGCACATCACCGATGAAAGCGTGAACAAAGACTCCTTCGGGCACGTGAAGCTGGCCGGAGCCGGGAAATACGTACGCAAGCAGCTCGACGACCGGATGAAAGAAGATCCGGAGATCAAGGCGTTCATGAAGGAGATGGGCATGTTCGTGCCCGGGGTCTACGAGATCCCCGAAGCCAGGGAGGTTTTGCCCGGACACCTGGTGCGCTGCGGCGACACCTCAGCCTTCGACGTCAACTTCGGCAAGGAGGCCGGCGCAGCAGCGGTCCGGCTGCTGATGGAGGGCATCACCGGGGTGACGGTAGCCAGCGTGATCCGGGGAGATATCAACTATATTCCGACCAAAGAAGCGATCGTCCAGCGCCACGTGGACGTGGAGATGCTGTCTCTGTACGAGGAGCTCGGTGTATGTTTTGGCCGCAAGCCCGTGAAGTACATCCCCAAATTCCGCCATGAGCATCGCAAGAGCATCCGCTATCTGTAAACGTCATGGCTGAACACATCACCCCCAGAGCGGAAAATTACTCCCAGTGGTATGTGGATACCGTCATCCAGTCCAAACTGGCCGACTATGCACCGGTGAAGGGCTGCATGGTCATCCGTCCCCGGGGATTTGCCCTGTGGGAGAAGATGAGAACCGCTCTGGATAACATGTTCAAGGAAACCGGTCACCAGAACGCCTATTTCCCCATGCTGATCCCGGACAGCTTCCTCAAGAAGGAGGCGGAGCACGTGGAAGGGTTCTCTCCCGAGCTGGCCGTGGTTACTCATGCCGGGGGTGAACAGCTGGAGGAGCCGCTGGTTCTGCGCCCCACCTCGGAAACGATCATCTGGAGCATGTACAAGAAGTGGATCCAGTCCTACCGGGACCTTCCCCTGCTGATCAACCAGTGGGCCAACATAATCCGCTGGGAGAAGCGCACCCGGCTGTTCCTGCGCACCACGGAATTCCTCTGGCAGGAGGGGCACACCGCCCATGCCACGGCGGAGGAAGCTCAGGAAGAGACCCTCAAGATGCTGATGGTCTACAAGAAGTTCGCGGAGGAGTACATGGGGCTTCCCGTGATCGCGGGGATCAAGAGCGAGAGCGAGAAGTTCGCAGGAGCGGAGCAGACCTACGCCATCGAGGGCCTGATGCAGGACAAACGAGCGCTGCAGGCCGGCACCTCCCACAACCTGGGTCAGAACTTTGCCAAGGCCTTCGACGTGACCTTCCAGACCAAGGAGGGTACCCTGGACCACGTGTGGGCCACCTCCTGGGGTGTCTCCACCCGGCTGGTGGGCGCGCTGATCATGACCCACTCAGATGATCGAGGCCTGGTTCTGCCTCCGGCCCTGGCGCCGGTGCAGGTGATGATCGTGCCGATTTTCAAGAATGAAAACAAAGCCGAGGTGATCGGCTACGCCCGGAAACTGTTCGAGCGGCTGAAAACACAGGTCTCGGTCCAGATTGACGAGGATGACCAGAACTCTCCCGGCTGGAAGTTCGCCGAAGCGGAGCTTCAGGGTATCCCGATCCGAATCGAGGTCGGACCGAAGGACATGGAGAAAAACCAGGTGGTCCTGGTGCGGCGGGATACCTACCAGAAGATCCCGATTGCTATAAACGAAGCCGAGATCCGGGTAAAACAGCTTCTCGAGGAGATACAAAAC
>Ga0180438_10005862_pt1 | contig 16860 bp, 11 predicted proteins | sample SS_ome_12_FD_132455 | JGI IMG/M metagenome (GOLD analysis project Ga0180438, IMG submission 132455) | Hypersaline lake sediment archaeal communities from the Salton Sea, California, USA - SS_3_D_2 metaG | ecosystem: Environmental > Aquatic > Non-marine Saline and Alkaline > Hypersaline >...
CCATCTGTACTTTTTTCAACCCAGACGTCATGTGCCACCCAAATGACGTTGCTGTCGCTGGGAGCTATTTTGACCGCATTAACAACGTGATTTTTAAAAGTTCCCTCACCTTCAGGAACATTTGTTGTTTCGACAGGCCGCCAAGTATTGCCGCCGTCTTCAGTAACAAAAAGTCCGTCCCCCATATAACTTGCTGCAAACATCTTATTGGGATTGTTAGGATCAATGGCTATGTCTTTTATTTCCCCGCCAAAGAGGCCGAGGTTTGTCCAGACCTGGGCCATTGAAGTAAAGGGATAGGCCACTAACAGTATCACCGTGGCTAACATGGCCAAAATTAATGATTTAAGCATTCTTTTCATAATTTTTCTTCCCCCCTTCCTTAAACAGATAACCACAAAGGAATACCTTACTCCAATGCTTACACGATTTGATAATAAGTTTTTTTAGAAAAAATATAGGAAAATTGTGGTTTATGTGTCAAGCATGAATACTGCTCATGATGCTATAGGGCATTGTGGCGTCTAACATTGATGTGTGTAAATTCGGGTGGGGCTCTGTCAAGCAGATTATTTGCACAATTTATATCCTTGATATCGCCTTAATTCACTTCAAAAATCACATTGACTGTCGCTTCAATGGGGATCTTCCCAATCTCAACAGGTGTTTCCGCATCTGCTGCATTTGCCACTAAAACTGAGCGCGAGATATACCGCCTCTGGTTTGTATATCTTATGCTGAGGGTTCCCTTGATGTTCAAACCGGATGCTTTTGCCAGGTCTTCTGCGCTTCTCACTGCATCACGTAAGGCTTCAACTCTGGCTTCTTTTCTGAATTGTTCTTCCGTGTCATTGTCAAATGTTAGGCTGCCGATGCGATCTGCCCCTGCCTTGGATGCTTCATCAATATAAATACCTACCCTATCCAACTCTTTTGTCTTAAGCACAACCGTATTCCTGACCCGGTAACCACTAGGCCGGAGTCTATTTCCCTTTGCATAAATAGGTGAAAGAGTAAAGGCTGAGGTCTTTATTTCAGTCTCTTTTCCACAAGTTTTTCTAAGGACCTTTAACAGCTTGTTTATTTGCTCTGCATTTTCCCTTACTGCATCCCGAGCCTTTTCTGCAGTGCTCTCCACCGTGAAAGAAATGGTCGCCACATTGGGCATCACCATGATCTTTGCCTTTCCCACAACTTCTATAGTTGATACCCTGGCATTGTCTTCAGCAAGGACCAAGGAAGATGCTGTTATGAAAATGAAAATGATACAAAAAATAAAAGCAAATTTTTTGTCCATAGGGATCATCCTAATCAGATAAGGAAATATTGAAACATGTGAATTAAATGAGATTCCCCCATTTTCTTTGACTCCCTTCTTAAAGCTGGAGAGGCAGAAGGCATATATAAAGATAAAAAAGGTGATCCATCGTTAATGGATCACCTTTCTAATGATACGACAGGCCAGCAAGTCCTAGCCTCTCATGAACTTCCTGCGCCAGATACCAAACAGGCCGACTAGACCAGAGCCAATGAGAAAAATGGTAGCAGGTTCCGGAACGGGCACAACCGGACCAGATTCCTCATACGGTGCAAGTCCCTGTAATCTCGTTATAAACCACCAATCCTCCGATTGATTAGAAGTATAGCCGTCTAAGAACCAAACATCATTATACAGTGGGAAGGATCCTTTATCAGAACCTATTAACAAACCGTATGTTTGCCAGACGTCGCCGCCATCATCCGAGTTTGTTGCATAAATTGTATCAATTGTGCCATCCGAATTGGTATCTTCATATCCCCAAAGGGTAATGGCATGACTAAGATAAATATCACCAGACACCCACCTTTGTATGCTTAGTACCGTACCGTAACCCTCGACACCAATGTAGGTCTGGATGAAATCATCAGTATATAAGGAATAATTGGGGTCTGAGGGGTTGTCGAAATTAATTGGGTCAACTGAAGAATAGTAGTCATTAAAGGAATAACTTCCCAAACCGGGCTCCGTAAACCACCATTGCCAGGCATCCTTTGATAGTCCAGACTGATTTAGATTGGCTTGACTAAAATCGGATCTCAAATGGCTATATACCGCGTCTTCGTTATTACCGTCACCAAGAGCAGGATCAGTGTTTAGCCCTCCCCACCCGCTCCATGCAAGAACATTAGAGGCTGATGCTGCCCAGCACAAATTAGAGTCGCCTCCAGTTTTATCTGCGTCGTAATAAACGGTAGAAGATACGCCGTCTAATAACACGGGAGCGGCACGAGCTGAACCCACAGCAACTGCTACAGCAATACATAACATCAATAAAAATACTAAGACTTTGCTTTTCATTACTCACCTCCTTTTTACAGGTTAACATTTAAATCGAGAACCTTTTTCCTCAAGGTCCTTATACTAAAAGTATGGTTTTGAGTGCATTTCAGAATGTATATGGATTGTTAAAAAAAATACTCCATCCGTCTTATTCAGCAAATTTCATGCCTAATGAACCATTAAATAATTTATTTAAATTTCAAATAGTTACCTTGTCTTTTTTTAATCCTCCTTAGAAATGTGTAAAAAAACCGGGTATTATGTGTAATTATTTTCCACTTTTAGATAAAAGTTTACATACTTTTCGTTTGTAAGTATTTGAAAAAAGTGGAGATTAAATCAAGGCAGATAGCTTTCACCCAGATAAAATGGCCTTATGATTTCATTGGGCAGGCAGGGTAAACTTTACGGTCTTTTAGAATTTCACCCCAGTACGATAGTTCCCACCTATGGGGCGGGCGGGACAGATCCCATATAAATATGCTTTTTTATTTTTTATGTGCTGAGTCAACTACTCGAGTAGCTGGAGGCAGGAATTCTGGAAAGACTTTAAGGGCGACTCTCCACATCAGTGAATTGATAACAAAATTTCAATATGAGATCTATAGGATAAAATCGAAGAACAAGAAGCAGCATTATGGTAAATAATCTCAAGTAATTTTTTTTGCGTCTACTTAAATATTTCACCTGTCTCTTTATACCACATCACCAGATCGAGATGACTCATTGTTATTTGGATTGCTTTTGAGAATTCCATCATCCTTTTTTCTATGTCAAAATACCTTCCTCGTGATAAAGAACCTGGAATCTTTTTTATTATTCCAACAAATTGTAAATTTTTTATTATGTGTCTGTCGAGAATTGCAAGATTCTGCTCGAATCCGATGTTTCTTAAAAAATGGCTCGCCTCCTTATAGCCTATACCCTTTACATTTTTTACAAGCCATTCTCGTGCCTCATAACCATCATCAATTTTGCTGATTACTGATTTTAGAGAGACCCTATTATCACATAAAAATTTTTCTCTGGCCTCAATAATATAGGCCGATTTCTTTTGTATAAACCGTGCGCTACTCAATTCTTTCACAATCTGACTTCTGTCTCCTGTAAATAACACTTCTTTCGTTATCATATTTTCCACAGCAGACCAGCATAGCTTTCCATTTGCCTGAGGCGTTAGAATGCAGAAAACAAGTTCAGCAAAGATCTCTTTCTTTGTTCCTTTCTTCCAGGTTTTCTTAAAGTCATTCAATCGTAACTCAATCTCTTGCCTTTTAGAGTCATAGATAATTTTAATCTCTTTTACAGGATCACTTTTTCCGATTAAAAAATTGTCCATACTATTGCTGCCCGGATTTTAGTATTGAGGAAATAATTGTTATTGGTCTATAATTTATACGCGTTTAACCTTTTGTTTTCATCAAAAACATATGATATTGAACCAAAACTAGTATTAGTTTCATTTGTTTTTTGGCTTTTTGTCTTGTTAATAGCTATTCGGTGGCCGTTGAACGCTTACCATATTTTTTAAAAAACGGAAATTATATTGAAAAATTTTACAATTAAATACAAAAGAAGGCCCGATAATTACAGACAAAGACGACCCTCGAAACACTCTGCTACACGTATCAAAGCGAGTGCAGATCGCAGGTTGAAAAATATTTTTTCAAGAATCGGAGTACCAGAGCACGATCATTTTCAACCAGACCCATTCCAAGTTAAAGCCTTAGCTGCTATTAAAAATACTGATTGCCTGGTTTCAGCACCAACCGGAAGCGGGAAGACATGGATTGCAGTAGAGGCGATAGATGCAATACATAAAAATGGGGGAAAATCATGGTATGCGTCTCCTCTTAAGGCCCTTTCAAATTCCAAATTCATAGAGTTTGGAGCCCGCTTTGGAAAAGAAAATGTTGGTATAGTAACGGGCGATAGGGTCGAGAACCCGGATGCGCCAATTATTGTAGGAACTACCGAGATCCTCAGAAACCAGCTCTATGATGCCATGCATACAGGTAAGGATTTGCGTGCAGATCTTGTTGTTTTGGATGAAGCACATTTTCTTGGAGATCAAGATAGGGGAGTTGTATGGGAAGAAACCATTATCTATCTTCCTGTCCGGATTCCTCTCCTTTTGCTCTCTGCCACCATAAAGAACGCCTATCAGATTTCAGACTGGCTTCAACACTTAAGAGGCAAAAAATGTGTGGTGATTGAAGAACATGGAAGGCCTGTCCCGCTATTCCCACTCTTTTTCCATCCAACAGGAAGGCTTCTCCCATTGACCAACAAAAGAGGTCTTGATAAAAAGGTTCTGGATTATATTAACAACCCAAAAAGCCCTACCATTTCTTCAGGAAGAAGGCTTCCACCATTCGGAGAAATAATAGCTGTGTTAAAAAAATATAATCTTCTTCCAGCCATATTCTTTCTAAAATCCAGGGCAAATTGTGATAATGCATTAGACCTATGTAGCACACACACAAGCCGTGATAAGTATAGTAAAGAGATGCTGAACAAAAGGATTGATGAGCTGCTAACACTCCACCCCCATCTTGCCCGACATAATCACCTATGGCACTTAAGAAACCTCGGTGTAGGATCGCACCATAGTGGACAACTGCCATTGTGGAAATTGATAGTTGAGGATCTTATGACGAATGGTTTGCTTGAGGCTGTGTTTGCCACTTCTACTGTGGCTGCGGGAATAAATGTTCCTGCAAGGAGTATCATTTTTCTTAATTCTGACAGGTACAATGGATATAAATTTGTTCCTCTGACGGCCACTGAACTTCATCAGATGACAGGTAGAGCAGGGAGAAGGGGAATGGACAATATTGGTTTTGCTGTGGTGATTCCTGGGCGCTTTTTAGATACTCCCTTAATTGCAACGTTATTGAAATCTCCACCTGAAGATGTTTTAAGCCAGATAAGAATTGATTTTTCCATGGTCTTAAATCTTCTTCTATCCCATAATCCTGAAGAAATTAAGGGTCTTCTTCTTCAATCCTTTGCTAACTATCTGAATCTTGCAAATAGAAACAAAGGGGTTGAAGAGAGACTTACGGAAACTGGGAAACAATTATTGGAATTTCTTCCTTGCTCCCTGTGTAGCTCTCCAGAATCTGTCCTTACCTTGTCCAGAAAAATAGTGGCCATAAAAAATGATATCAGAAAGATAGGAGAAGAGAAAAAAAGGCTTGAGGCGACCCTTTCTAAAATTGCCAATCTTGTGCCTGGGAGACTATTTCTGGATAATAGGTCTCGCCTCTATTGCGTTGTAAAAGCTCATTCAAAGAAAGATAAAAATGGCGTCCTTGCCTGCCGCCTAAGGTATAAACAGGGGCGAAAAAAACCACCAAAAATGCGATTTTTTGCTCCAGAAAAGGTGGCAACTATTCTGAATAGGATAGTAAACATTCAATCAACTGATGACTCATACAATTTAAAGAGGATTTTCTCTCAAATATTATCAGATGAACTGCCTTCTCCCCTTAAAGTCTTGCCATTAGGAGAAGAAGAGATCAAAAAAGTCAAGCCATTACAGGACCGAATCGTTTTACTTGAAAAGGAACGTGATCAGCTGATATGTAACAAGTGTGAACATTTCCTTACCTGTCACGGAAGGAGCAATAAGTCGTTTCGATCAGTGTTGAAAGATTTCTCTCACCTGTGGGATGCTGCCAATGCTGTCAGAGAAAAACTCTGGGCTGATTTTATGCGGCATCTGAACTTTTTAACGGCAGAAGGGTATGTAAAAAACAATGGTATCTTGACAGATGATGGGAGGTGGGCGTCTCAGCTCAGGATTGATCAACCTCTTATGATTGCTGAAGGTCTAAGATTAGGCCTCTTTCCGGAATCAGACCCTTGCCTGTTGGCTGCCCTGATCGCTGTGTTTGTCTATGACAGGGAGATAGAGGTTGAATTTGACCAATCAAAGGTTCCAAAAGAACTTGTTAATGCATATAACAAAATGAAACAAGGCCTTCTCCCTCTTATAGAAAGGAAAACTATTCATGGATTTTCAGTGAGACCAATTCCATTATGGGCAGCGGCTACAATATATGTTTGGGCAAAAGGACTCGACTGGGAAAGGGTTTTACTTGTAGCAGATATGACCGAAGGTGATCTGGCCATGCTGGTTTCAAGAACTGCTGATAACCTACGGCAAATGGCATCCCTCAAAGATGTGTATCCTGGTATTGCTATAACATCCACTCAGGCTATATCTCTGATCCTCAGAGAGCCAGTGATCTTCGGGTAAAAATTGAGACTTAGGCACGTAAATGATCCCTATTAGAGATACAATACGTTCAAAAAATTACCCTGTAGTGAATACAGCAATTATTGTCTACAATATTCTCTTCTTTATTATAGAGGTCACACAGGGTAAAGAATTAAATCGATTTATCTATACCTATGGATTAGTTCCTGCCAGGTATACAATCCCATCAATTTCTTCCTATTTTACCTCTGCCCAGCAAATAATCTCCTTTGTATCCTTTATGTTTCTTCATGGGGGATTCTTTCATCTCCTTGGAAACATGTGGTCACTTTACATATTTGGTGACAATGTAGAGGATAGGCTCGGTCCTCTCAGATATATTTTCTTTTATCTTCTGTGCGGGCTTGCCTCTGGATTCTCCCATCTTCTCATTAACTACCACTCTCAAGTACCAACCATTGGGGCGAGTGGGGCGATTGCAGGAGTAATGGGAGCCTATATGATACTCTATCCTAAATCGAGGATATTGACTCTTATACCAATCTTTTTTTTCTTTCAGTTTGTAGAAATACCGGCTGTTTTCTTTCTTGGCATCTGGCTTATTTTTCAGTTCATTAGTGCAGCGTCGACTGCGGGGCAGGGTGGTATCGCCTGGTGGGCCCATATCGGAGGATTCATCTTTGGAATTATATTTCTTAAAATGTTTTTGTCATTCAAGGACCGATCTCTTGGCAAAAAAATCAGACAGATAACAGAGAAAAAAAGATCAGAAAGAATCCAGGTGATACGGCCAGTCAGTTTTAGGCAGGATCCGGATATGTATGGAACCATATCTATCACAAAAAAGGAGGCCATCTTTGGCGCTCGAAAGCTTGTTAACATCCCGGAAGGTTTCAAGAAAAGGATGTTTGTGTTAAACATTCCCCCAGGTACCTCAGAAGGGAGCAAGCTAAGGCTTTCTGGACTGGGGAGACAGTTGAATGGAAAAAGCAAAGGGGATTTCTATCTAAAGATAAAAGTAGAGGATTAGTCTTGTTTCAAAATAAGAACAACGCCTCAGCAGGATAATAAGGAGGCACGAATGAAACAACTATCATGTAAAACTTGATAGCGTAAACAGGAGAAAGAGATGAAACGAATCGTGATAGGAAAAACAGGGCTTGAAGTAACCAGGCTTGGTTTTGGAGGAATCCCCATTCAGAGAGTTGAGGAAAACCAAGCGGTAAAGACTGTCCTGCATGCCGTGGAAAAAGGAGTCGACTTTATTGACACCTCCAGAGCCTATACTACGAGTGAGCGACGAATTGGCATCGCCCTTCAGCAGATTGATAAGAAGGTCATCGTGGCATCAAAGTCTCATTGTAGGACATCGGAGGGGATTCAAGCAGATGTGGCCACGAGTCTGAAGGAACTTCAAACGGACTATATTGACCTTTACCAATGTCATTTTGTCAAAGACGACAAGGACTATCAGCAAGTGATTTCTTCAGGAGGAGCCCTTGAAGGTCTTATTAAGTCAAAAGAAGAAGGCCTGATCGGACATATAGGATTAACAAGCCATAGCCTGGACCTCATGGATCGCGTTCTGGACGATGGACTTTTTGAAACCATTATGATCTGCTTTAGCTTTCTCGAACCTGAAGCACAGGAAAAGATTATTCCCAAGGCGATCGATAAAAATGTCGGAGTAATTGCAATGAAACCTTTTTCTGGAGGAATGATTGAAAACTCAAGTCTGGCCTTAAAATACGTATTATCTCAACAAGGTACTTTAGTCATAGCTGGAGTGGAATATGAAGACCTCTTCGATGAGAACTGGGAGATATTTCAAGGTAGCTTTGAATTAGATGAAAGAGAAAAAAATGAAATTGAGGAGATCCGCAAAGCTCGTGAAAGAAACTTTTGTCGGCGCTGTGATTACTGCCAACCCTGTACAGAAGATATTCCTATACAATTTATTCTTGGTGTGCGTTCTATCGTCAAAAGAATGGGAACGCATGCATTGCGACAGGGCCGGCTTTCCGGGGCTGTTTCAAAGGCCAGAGAATGCTCTGAATGCGGGGAATGTGAAAAGCGTTGTCCTTATCAACTTCCCATCTCAGATCTTATCAAAGAAAATCTCCAATGGATAGATGAACAACTCAAATCCTTGTAGATCAATTTTTGATCGTGACGTTTTTCTTCTATCTCTTTCATCCCTTTATAGCTGTACGAAAAAAATGCCTATCAATATTGATATAAAATAGCAACATGAAAAATCTGACTCTAGGTTTCATCTGGGGTAGCTGTTGACTTTACGATTCCGAGAAGGTAATAACCGTGAGAAGGATTGACATCTGATCCGTTTGATGAAAGCTAAGCGAGGAATGCGTGCAGTCTGAAAATCAAAGATCACTACTTAAAGTGATTTGCAGCAGTCGGATGCTGGTAGCCCTTGTCATGGGTTTTTCCTGCGGCCTTCCCCTTCTTCTCACTATTTCTGTATTGCAGGCATGGATGAAAGAAGAAGGGGTGGACCTGACCGTGATTGGAATGATGGCCTTAGTAGGCCTCCCCTATACTCTGAAATTCCTCTGGGCTCCCTTTTTAGATCGTTTTACACTCCCTTTTCTTGGACGCAGAAGAGGTTGGCTGCTGGTAGCTCAGGTTTGTTTGATTTTTTCTATTGTAGGTCTTGGATTAACCGATCCAGGGAAAAATCCATGGATAGTAGCCTTCGCAGCATTTCTGGTAACCTTTTTTAGTGCTTCCCAGGATATTGTGGTGGATGCCTACCGAAGAGAAGACCTTCCTGATCAAGAGCTGGGTCTCGGTTCTTCCCTGTATGTCAACGGATACCGCGTGGGAATGCTTCTGGCTTCCGGGGGTGGGTTAATCATGGCGGATTACATACCGTTTTCCATGGTCTACCTGATAATGGCAGCCTGTATCCTGCCAGGTATTATTACAACGCTTCTGGCACCGGAACCTACGATTACGCACGGGACTCCTCGAACTATAAAAGAAGCTGTTGTCGATCCTCTGATTGAATACTTCAAACGGCGGGGTGCTATATCGATGTTGGCCTTCATTCTTCTGTACAAAATTGGTGACACCATGGCAAGCGCCATGACTACTCCTTTTTACCTTGACATAGGATTTTCGAAAACAGAAATCGGTGCCATCGTGAAACTCTTTGGTTTCTGGGCCGTCATCGCCGGTACCTTAACCGGAGGAGTACTCATGCTCCGTCTTGGAATCAATCGTTCTCTATGGATTTTTGGTTTTCTTCAAGCCATTTCGACTGCCTGCTTTGCCCTTCTTGCTCGAATCGGCCATAGTGTCTCTGTCTTATCCGGAGTGATCGCCTTTGAAAATCTCAGCAGCGGCATGGGAACTGCTGCCTATATGGCATTCATGGCCAGTATTACCAATAAAAGATTTACTGCAACGCAATATGCCCTTCTCACGAGCCTCATGGGTGTCCCCAGGGTATTGGCCTCTGCTCCGACTGGCTTTCTTGCCAAAAATATGGGTTGGGCAAGTTTCTTTATTGCCTGCACTCTGATTGCTATTCCTGGAATGTTGCTTTTGTTAAAATTTGCACCATGGAATTCACGATATCCGGCAAAAGCTACAAGCACAACATTGACTGCCATATAGTGCCACAATGAGACCATTTACATGATGGGGATAACCAGAATACAGCAAAAAAATACTACTTTTTATTTATGTACGTAGCTTTAAACATACTCCCGGTTTTTTTAGTAATATTCTTAGGTGCAGGGGCCAAACAATTAGGTTTCTTCCCTGATAGCTTTGTAAATGCAGCTAATCGAGTCGTATTTTATATAGGTATCCCGTCACTTCTCTTTATCAAGTTATCACGTGCACCGTTTCATGAAACATTTGACATGAACCTTGCACTCATCTCAGCTTTTTCCATATGTATTGTTTGGCTTCTATCTCTTGTCTTTGTCAGGCTCAAGATAGTCTCTCCTCTAGGATCTGCCTCAGTTGCAAGCTTCATCCAAACTTCTATACATGGAAATATTGGCTATATTGGTCTTGCCGTAGTCTTCTATTCCTTAGGAAACACTGGCCTGCGTATTGCAAGTTTTCTGGCGCCTTTTATTATCATTCCGCAACTCATTTTATCTGTTGTATCATTCAATATCCATTCCAGTAGGAAAAGAAAAAATATTACATCATTTATAAAAATACTAAAAAATATCTTCTTCAACCCAATTGTCATTTCCGCATTGGTGGGATTAATCTTTTCCTTCTTTGGTTTAAAATTGACGAATTTCTTAAACCGATTTCTGGAAATTATCTCTGGCATGGCTCTTCCTATGGCGCTTTTAATCATTGGGGCATCCTTGTCCTTATCACTCATGTCAAAAAACCTTTACTGGCTTTTTTCCTCATCAACCATCAAACTGCTTGTTCTCCCTGGCTTAGGAGTCATGTTACTCCATAATGCTGGAGTCCACCCCTTTTCTATTGAAGTAGCCGCAACCCTACTGGGGGCACCAACTGCCACGGTTTCTGTGATAATGTCAAGCGAGATGGAAGGGAATGTTAAATTTGCTTCAACAGCTATAACAGTTTCAACTCTTTTATCCGCCATTACTCTGTGCCTGTGGAGCTATCTAATACATTTTTTGGGCTCATACTAAAAAATGGGTAATATTTCCTAAGGTGGCTAACGTGCCCATGACGCCTTAAGTAAACCCAACAAACCCATGTATTTGGTCTTATTAAAAGTTAACAGATGAAAGTTGAACGTTTACAAAGAATATGCTAATCAATGTATGTTTATTTTAAATAAAGGTGTTAGAAAATAATAGAGCTTTTCTTTTTAATGTAAGAATCGATGATACTCTCATTATACCTTTCGGTTACTTTAGGAAATGAAGGTACGTAATCCAATCGTTACAGTATAAAGGAGATATGCTATGTCTAAGACAGGAATTGTCAGGGATACACGATATATCGAGCATAGGACCGGAGACTTTCATCCTGAAAGTCACAGAAGATTAGAGGTTATCTATGAGATGCTGAATGATCCGGATATGGCGAATAAACACATTGATGTTCCAGTAAGAGAGGCTACAGAAGAGGAGTTACTCTATATTCATTCAAAGGACTACATTGATTTGGTTGCATCGACCGCAGGCAAGCCATACAGCTACCTCGATGCAGATACACAGACCTCTCCTGGTTCTTATCAAGCTGCCCTCCTTGCCGCAGGTGGTCTTTTAAATGCCATTAAAATGGTAAACGATGAAAAACTCGACAATGCATTTGCTCTGGTCAGACCGCCAGGTCATCATGCTGAAAGAAACAGGGGGATGGGGTTTTGCCTCTTTAACAATGTCGCAATAGGAGCTATCTATGCCCAGAAAAAACTGGGCTTAGGTAGGATCCTTATCACTGACTGGGATCTCCACCATGGTAATAGCACTCAACACTCTTTTGAAAATGATTTATCAATCCTCTACTTCTCTACCCATCAATATCCATTTTATCCTGGGAGTGGGAGCTTTAATGAGGTAGGTAAAGGCAATGGAGAAGGATATACGGTTAATGTTCCTCTTTCCACAGGATACGGTGATGCGGAATATATTGCTATCTTTCAGCATGTCCTTCAACCTATCGCAAAGGAATTCAAGCCCGATATGGTGCTTGCATCTGTAGGATTCGATATTTATGAGGGTGATCCCTTAGGAGGTATGTCAGTTACTCCTGATGGATTTGCCGGTCTGACACGCACCCTTATGGAAATTGCCCGCTCGAGCTGTAATGGGAAGCTCATTTTAACCCTCGAAGGTGGGTATAATTTGCAGGGTTTACGAGATTCAGTGAAGTCAGTGTTAAAGGAATTGAGAGGGGAATCAACAATAGAAGGCCGAGATTGGTCTGACAAAGAAAACCAAAGGATTTTAGCTCCTGTACTTGATAAGGTAAAATCAATTCAAGGGAAATATTGGAAGTTCTGAAACTCGAAGCTTGAAACTGGGTTACAATATCAAAACCTCGTTTCAAGTTTCAATTTTCTGTTTTCAAAGAATCAAAGATTTTCTCGAATATACTCTACTGCATTCCTAAAGATGGTAATCCCTTCACCCTCTTCCTTTACAATCTCCTTCCCCATCCTTGCTAACTCCTCCCTTTTTCTTGTCCAGTCTGGATGGTTTGTGTAATGATTGTAGGCCTCTGGATGAGGCATCACTCCAAATATCCTCCCTGTAGAATCACACACTCCGGCAATATCATAAAGAGATCCATTTGGATTAAAAGGCCATCTGCCTTGAGCGGGATAGCCTTCTTCGTCTACATATCGGATAACAACCTGGTTTTTTTCTATCAATCTATCAATAATCTCTTTCTTTGCGTAAAACTTCCCTTCGCCATGTCGCACAGGGAGCTCAAGGGTGGAAATCCCCTTGGTAAAAATACATACGCTATCCTCTTGAACCCTGAGCGTGACCCACCTGTCAACAAAATTTCCCGAGTCATTATATGTCAGGGCAACCTTTCTGGAATGATAATCACCATCAAATCCTGGCAGAAGCCCTAAGTTTACAAGGGCCTGAAAACCATTACAGATACCGATAATGAGTTTACCCCCACCAATAAACTCCTCGATTTGTTCACCTATATTGTATCTCAACTTTGAAGCCATGATAACACCAGCTCCGTGATCATCTGCCCAGCTAAAACCACCTCCTACTACCAGGATATGGTAATCATCCAGGGTTACCGCGGCATCACGCTTTTCAGATGATATCAACTCATTTATGTGTACCCTCTCAGAATTTGCACCAGCCAGTTGTAAAGAAAAATCTGTTTCATAATCGCAGTTTAGACCATATCCAGTAAGAACAAGTGCTCTGACTGTTTTCATATCAGATCTCCGAAAGGTTCCTTCCAGGCACCCTTTAAATCACGTATTGTTTCGGTAACAATGGTGGTACCATCAACACCTGCTATGTGAAGGATATCAGCATCAGTAACTCTTCCTATACAGGCGTAGTTCAATCCACCCATGATATCCTCAAATGCTTTTTTCTTTGTTTCATCAATTGTAACTATATACCTACCAGCTGACTCAGAGTAGAGGAGCCTTGTGTTAGAAAGCTCTTTGTCACCTGGAACAGACCTGAGGTTGATATCCATGCCCACATTACCTCCTATCGCGGACAGGGCAAGATGAACACCTAATCCACCTCTACCGACAGCATGGCAGGAGGCAATCAGTCCATTCTGTATCGCTCGATAAAGTGCCTGATAAAGGGGGAGCACTGTTCTCGAATCAACGACCGGGACATTACATCCTACCCAATTCATCATAAGGTAGTACTCACTTGCCCCAAGCTCATCTCGTGTTTCTCCGATGATGTAAACGATATCACCAGGTATTTTTACATCCATTGTCACGCATTTCCGTATATCCTTTACCACCGTTGTAGCGGTAAACTGAAAGGTCGGTAGCCCCGATATTTTTTCAATCCTTCCAGAAGGGCCTTTTACTTCACCATCGGTATACATACTATCTTTACCGGAAAGCAGTGGTATCTCAAAGGCATGTGTATAATCCCGTAACGCCCAGCATGCCCGCACAAGTTGAGCCGCCTTATATTTTCCGTCAGGGTTTTTAGCAGGATCATAGATAATAGTCGGCCAGCAAAAATTATCGACACCCCCGATACACGATAGATCGCCGCCAACGGCAATGCAGCGCCTGACTGCTTCATCAATAGTAACTGCTACCATGTGATAGGTGTCAATGAGAGAATAGAATGGATTTATCGCCTGGGTAATAGCAATACCTCTCTTGGAGCTCAAGACAGGTCTCACCACTACCGCATCGCTCACCATATCCCGCTCTTTCCCTACCAGTGGCTTAATAATGCTCCCGCCCTGAACCTCGTGGTCATATTGCCTTTGAACCCAGTTTTTGGCACAGATATTTGGCCTTCTCAACATTGCTTTAAGCAGGGGACCTGCTTCTTCTGGTTCATTCCAGACAGGCTCTTTCAACCCTCTGGATGACGGGGGAAGCCATTCAGCATCAAACGTCCACTGAGGAAATGATGATTGAAGAAGATCCATCGATATATAGGCGCATGTTGTTTCGTTAAACGTAAGGTGGAGGTATCCACTATTATTGTACTGACCAATAACCGTAGTTTCTACTGCATGTTTTGTGGAAAGCTCCATAAACCTGTCAATATTGTCAGGCCTTACCGCTACAGTCATCCTCTCCTGAGATTCACTCACCCATATTTCCCATGGGTCCAGTCCCTCATATTTACGAGGGACCTTTTCTAAGTTTACATGACAACCATTAGACCACCTGGCTGACTCTCCTACTGATGAAGAGAGCCCACCACCCCCATTATCTGTAATAAATTCTATAAGTCCCTCATCCCTGGCTTCGAGCAAAAAATCATGCATCTTCTTCTGGGTATAGGGGTCTCCTATCTGGACGTGACCTGCAGGGGTTGTTTCGCTATAGGTCTCAGAGGCAGCCGTAACTCCATGGATGCCATCCTTTCCTACCCTGCCACCACACATGAGTATCAAATCACCTGGATTCGTCCTTTTGAGATGGGAAGAGACACCCTTGACTATGGCAGGCATAATGCCCACAGCGGTTACATACACGAGACATTTTCCCATATAGGAATGATCGAAAAGAATCTGTCCAAATGGGGTGGGAATACCACTTTTGTTTCCACCATCTCTCACGCCCTCAATCACGCCATCCAGAAGTCGCCTTGGGTGAAGGTGTGGTTTGAGTCCTCCTTTATAATCCCTGGGGCCCACACAGAATCCATATGTGCCCAGAATTAATTTTGAACCTTTTCCCGTTCCCAGAGGGTCACGGTAAATCCCTACTATCCCTGTAATAGCCCCTCCATAGGCCTCGATATTTGATGGGCTATTGTGTGTCTCTCCAGTAATAACGTAATAATAGTCTTCATCAAACCTCCCCACACCTGCATTATCCCAGAGCACAGAGATAACCCAGTCCTTTTTCTCTTTTATCTGCAAAGTGGGTGCTTCAATGCATGTTTTAAAGGGATTATCAATGATCTCTTTATGATGAGTAGCCGTATCATGGTATCGAAAAAGTCCCCTGAATGTATTGTGGTTGCAATGATCACTTCTCGCCTGTGATATATACTCAAGCTCCACATCTGTGGGAAGATCAAGTCCAAACGCCTTTCGTTTTACAAGCACATCCTCTCGTAAGAAATACTTTCGTATAACCGGTATATCGCTGTTCTGAAGCGCAAGGCTCCTTTCTTGTGACAATTTCTGCAATTCTTCATCACTTTTAATTGAAAATGTTCTTACCTGGGGTAAGTTATCAAGGGCAACTTTAGGGACATTCATGCCGATCCCCTTTTGATCATCCCACTCATCTACGGTATAAATCTTCCATTGCTGGATGATGTCATTTGCCAGTATTTCTCGTGCTATAGTTTCTACATCATCTTTTCTTAGATCTCCACTTATCTGATATATCTTGGATGTGTACACCGATTCATTGCGTTTGAACCGTATACCTAAAAGGCCTTCTATGGCCTCAATCGCTGTGCTACCTGCAGGATCCCTGACCCCCGGCCTGAGACCTACCCATATTATCCAGTCGAAATTATCCGCCAGGGGGACAAAAGAGGATTCCTCAATAACGGGATTAGTAAATATCCCTGTCCTAATCCTTTCTAATTGATTGCTCTTGAGATCAGCATCAATGGTTAATACCCTTATTACCCTGGTGTCAGTAACTGTAAGCCCAAAGTAGGCAGATGCCTTGCGGCTGATGCTCCTTCCCTCTGCATCAATCATTTCTGGCTTTAATTGTATTTCGAGTCTGGCCGGCATGTTGTCCTTTTCTGAATGATCCTTAATCTTTGGGTAATGTCAGTAGTCCGTTGTCCGTAGTTAGTTGTATGTTTTATTTTGTAAGCACTCATATGAAACACAGTGATCAGCAAATTTTTTCTATTTCCTTGAATTAATTGATCTTATGCTTTTTCTCAACGGACAACCAACAACTATCAATGTACACTGCCTAATCTATGTGTTTTTTATGAGAAGTCAATGAGAATTTATGATGGAGGCTTGTGATTTTTTATTAAAAAATTTAATATAATGAAACGGATGAAACGCATGTAATCATAGGAGGTAATCATATGGAAATATATCTTATGCAACATGGATCTGCCCTCCCCAAGGAGCAGGATCCTGAAGAGGGCCTGAGCCCTGATGGAAAAGCAAGGATTCACGAAAGTGGAAAAGCCCTCAAAAAAATGGG
>Ga0180438_10005865_pt1 | contig 16852 bp, 21 predicted proteins | sample SS_ome_12_FD_132455 | JGI IMG/M metagenome (GOLD analysis project Ga0180438, IMG submission 132455) | Hypersaline lake sediment archaeal communities from the Salton Sea, California, USA - SS_3_D_2 metaG | ecosystem: Environmental > Aquatic > Non-marine Saline and Alkaline > Hypersaline >...
ACAATCAGGGCTACCCCGCCCCAGACGTAGATCTTGTAGAGTCTATAGTCCAAGCCTTGATGGTATTGCTTCATCACAACCCTGTCCTGGAAATCACAGGCGCCTCTTTGGCCGCGTACCCCTCCTGACGGTATCCCCAAAGATCGTTCCCAAGTCATTATACACAACAGTGTTCACGGCACAACTAATGGCGGGCCTGTTGGCGCTCCTCGCGCCGCGTCGATTGACTTCCTCCCAAGTTGCAGTACACTATCTATGCATAATCCACCAGGTGCCTTGAGGCAGTATGAGCCTTGAAAGCAGGAATGCGCGATTTATGTGGAACGTAGTATGACAAGGATTCACGGATGGAGAATTCACGAAAACGGTCTTTGAAGTGGCTGCTCGCCATTCTGGGCGTAGTGCTCGTCGCCGCAATCCTTTGGGGAATCCAATGGGCAACTTATGCCAGGCCGCCACTGCCGGAGGCCATCGAAGCGCTCGAAAGCGATGAGGTCGTTCGGGTAACGGATGAACCTTGGCTGACGTTCACGCCCAGACACGGCACGCCAACCACAGCTTTCGTCTTCTATCCAGGGGGCAGGGTCGATCCGCGAGGGTATGCAGCATTGATGCGCGAAATCGCTTCGAACGGGTATCTGGTTGTCGTTCCGGACATGCCGCTCAATATGGCGGCCTTCAATCCGAGTATCGCCAGTGAGATCATCGCCTCCTATCCGGAGATAGACCATTGGGTGATAGGTGGTCACTCCGTTGGAGGGGCAATGGCGGCACGGTACACGGGTAACCATGCAGATACCATTGAGGGATTGGTGATATGGGCGTCTTACCCGCCCAATCGCACCGATCTTTCCGGTCTGGATATCCCGGTTGTCTCGATCTACGGCAGTCGTGAAAAGAGAGTAAACGATACCAGCGTTGGAGAGCGCAAGCACCTGCTCCCCGACGATACCCAATACGTCCGCATTGAGGGCGGCGACCACCATCAGTTTGGATCCTACGAGATCAATCCCGCAGACCACCTGGCCACCACCAGCCGCGAATCGCAACATCAGCGAGTCATCGCAGCAACCCTTCCAATACTAGAGGTTGTGTCAAACCTCACCGATCGATAACCGCCGTTATCCTGTCTACCATATCCTGGGCCCAGGCCCGATTATGTCGAAATCGACTGAGCAAGATCGGCTTGATGTAAACAAAGTCCGACTTCGTTTGAGTCGGATCACTCAGATTGATTTCTAGCTGAACCGTGAAAACGCTAGAGCCCCTGTTGGCGAAGGATCGATCCCGCCCCACTCGCACCGCCGAAATGGCTGCAAACGGGTACTGGGCAATCTGGGGCCGACGAAATCGACCTGACTCAACGAGGGTAACTTGCCGACTGGTCTTGTCAAAGGTAATGACCTGCCCCGGTCTATATCCTGCCAGGATCATTACCCCAGCGATTACACTCAGAAAGCCCAGACCCACGATGGGTCGTGGCCCACGGGTAACGAAGCGCACACCTTCATAACTCAGCCGCACCAGAGCTTCACCGGAAGACGGTACTTCTGCGCTTTCGGCGAAACGAGGCAATTGGGTTAGCGAGTCAGCGACCAGTGTGCGTATTTGGATCAGGCGAAAAAAGACGGCGAAAGAAACCAGCAAGCCAAAGACAAGTAGGGTCAGGCCAATAATCAGCCGCCGTCTTCGGGAGAAGGATCTGATGATCAGGCGATTTGGGGTTTCTCGAATAGTGGTCATGCCGGTATCCCTGCCTTCACTGCCGCTTGGTCGAGACGATGATCTCCCGTTATGTAGCCATCGTAGATTTCGATTTTGCGGGCAACTCGGTTTGCTAGTGCCTTGTCATGGGTAACCATTAGCATCGTTCTTCCTTCGGCTATCCAGCTTTCGAACAGCTCAAAGAACTAGAGCCGAAACCATGGCCAGCAGGCCGTAGATGAAGGCAATCGTGAAATAAACGAACAGAATCTGTGTTCGGCTGGCTCCAATCGCCTTTAGCACCTCAATTTGAGACACTTGTTGGCTGATGATGGCTGATATTGTGCTGTAGACCAGAAGTAGACCAAGCAACAGACTGGCCACACCCATAATGATCAAGATGAGAAAGACGCCATCAAGCGTATCTTGCAAGAAGTGCTCATCTGGCGAGACCGTCGTCTGACCGCAAACACCGGCGGCGGATACCGTGAAACCTTGACGTCCAAGCTGGTCTTCCATTGCCTCAGCCGCAGCCTCAGCTTTTTCCGGGGTGTATTGGGGGCTGCTGCCGTAAATAACGGAGAAACCAGAGCGAATTGGCAGTATCATGTCGCCTTCAGTTTCAGCCACCTCATCCATCCTACTCAGCCTTGAGATGACATCTTCGCTGGCACCGGGCGAGACGCTAAGAAATATGGAAGCGGGCGAAGCGTCGATCCAGCTTCTAGTTGTATCCTGGCTGATCAAGTCCAGGGCTCCTAGAATAGCGCCCAACGCGAATACACCGGCAAAGATGCTCAAGACCGCCTGCATCGTACGCCGACTATTGCCCGCCCCGAACAGATCATGTGTGATCTTTCTGATGAGAACGCCCTGTAGTAAACCGCGGGGCCAGCACCAGGGCTGGCCGAGAGAGCTCTGCGTCTGGGAGAAGCAATCGTTCGCGCTTCACCATTGCACGACTAACATAGCACGCTGGAACAACGCACAGCAAGCGGCGCAACGGGCGGCCCGCAGGCTTTGGCCTTCGTCACGACTCAGCCCAGGCGATGGCAATTTGACTTCGCCGTGATCCATAGTATAGTTAGCATGTCCGTTGGAATGTGACATCATTGCCGCCCTCATAGCAGATATAGCTAGCTGGGAGGGGATTTGTGCAATTTGGCAGCCGACTTCTCGTCAGGGAGCGATCCCAAGGGAGGTCGGTTTTTTTGTTGTAGGATCGGGGACTATTGAGGTACCATGCACATGCGGCACACATTGTAGTGACCCCCAGAAACTGGAAAGGAGGTCTGGCTGTGAATAGGAAAGTTCGTTTCTTGGCGTTGCTGGCTCTATTAGCCTCCATTGTCACTGTCATGGCCTGTGATGATAACGGCGGAGGAGGTGGAGGTGGAGTAGTGGATGCGCCTTCGGAAGATGATGCGTCGGGTGGAGGTTCTGAGGGTGGTCAGCAAGACGATGAGTCGAGACCAGATGAGGTTCCAGGACTCAGGGAAGAGATCTACTTTGTTCCTGGCGGTGGGGGGTGGGATTCTTGCCTGATGCCTCCTCCACCGGATCTGCCAGCGATCATGGAGGAGCCTTACCCGCCGATAGGGGAGGAGGGAACATTGTGCCTGTTTGGTTTTCCATTGGGTGAGGAAATCACCGTGGAACTTCACACACCCGATGGGGAATATGTCGGCCACGATGTCTTCCAGGAAGAGGGTTGGGAAGTGGATGGTGTTCCTGTGTCTATGGTGGACTTGTGGTGGCCGGCTGGCCTGCCCGCAGGCGAGTGGCATATCGTGGCACAGTCGCCTAGTGCCCACGCTGAAGGCACTTTTGAGATTGTGTACAGAGATCAACTGATCAGCACTGTGCCTGAGGGTGGCATCAATCCTTTCGAGAATCATACGTGCGATTCTTACCGGGCAGGCGAGCGGGTGTTCATCAATGGGGCTCGTTTCGATCCAAATGCGGCTGTACCCTTGGCCATTTATCATGAAACGCAGAAAGTCAATGAAAAGGGTTTCACAATCGGGGAGCTTGTGTATAGCCAAATGGTGACTGCCGATAGCCGAGGGTATTTCCAAACGGTGATTGGTATCGAATCATCCGATCCCTCGGGCTATTACAGGATCGTCGTCGCGCGGGATCCTGCCGCTGAATCATATAGTTCGATCGAAGGTGCCTGCTTTCGCGTTCAGTAGTGCGCTCATACGCAGCAGGTGAACTGACCCCCCCGGCGAAAGTAAGTTTTCGAGTCAATTCTGCACATAAGGAGAAACTGCAGTGGAGGCGAGCGAAGAAGCCAAGTGGACATTTATGGTCTACTTGGCCGGAGACAACAACCTGGAGACGTATGGCACCAGGGATTTGAATGAAATGAAAGCGGTAGGTTCTACCGCCGAGGTAGCCGTGGTAGCTCAGTTCGACTGCATGTCTGACCGGACAACCCGACGCTACCACCTCACCACGGATCAGACCCTGGATGCCGACTGCGTAGCTCAGTTGCCGGAAGTGAATACCGGCGACCCCGGGGCATTGATTGACTTCATCACCTGGACCTGCCAGACCTACCCAGCCGAACGCTACGGCCTGGTGCTCTGGAACCACGGCTCTGGGTGGAAGGATGAGGATATCTACCATGTAGCGCGGCAACACGGAGTGGCGGACAAGGTCACCCGAGGGCAGGTGCGAGGCCTAGCCTCCGGCAAGCCCCGCCGGGCTCTCTTCCGCACCACGCTAGAGCAATTGGTCGTCGAGGCAGTCGAGGCGGAACGGGCTATCCTTTTCGATGACAGCTCGGCAGATTTCCTGGACAACCAAGAGATGAGGTCTGTGCTCCAGGAGGCGGTCCATCGAATCAAGCACCCCTTTGATCTGTTGGGGTTCGACGCTTGCCTGATGAACATGCTGGAGGTACATTATCAGATCCGGGACATGTGCCACCTGGCAGTGGGCTCGCAGGAGATCGAACCTGGTGATGGCTGGCCCTACGATGCTGTCCTGGCTCCCCTGGTTGAGGATCCGGACATGACGTCGGAGACATTGGGCCGCGTCATCGTCGATGCGTACGTGGACTCTTACCGGACCAACCATCCGGGCATGCCTGTCACTCAGTCAGCGGTCAATCTGGCCGGTGTCGAGGCCGTGGCCAAGGCAGTGGACAGCCTGGCACAGGTGCTGGAAGGCTCCCTGGAGACCCGGAAGACCCTGGGACTCCTGTTTGTCGCCTTGCGCTCCGCCCAGACGTTCACCGATCGCGACTACATAGATCTGGCCCACTTCTGCCATTTGCTGGCGGAGGGCGACCCCCACGGAGGCGTTGGCCTGGCGGCGCAACGGGTGGTTGATCTGCTGATGGGTGAGACTTCACCGCTGGTGGCCGAACGCCATCATGGCTCCGCAGTGGCCAACGCGCACGGTCTGAGCATCTACCTGCCTACCCGCGTTCTCTCCCCTTTGTACAGCCAACTACAGTTTGCCGAGAAGTACAGATGGGGCGACTTCTTGGACGCCTTCATTCATCCACGTTGAGTCAATTTCGGAGGTGACCGGTGGCCCGAGAGTACGAGCCTTTCGTCATTCGGGTTGGTGAGCAGACAGGGGATGCCTATCCCGTGACTGCCGAAATCCAGGGAGCATCCCGGTCTGACAGGTTCCCGGCTGAGCTACCCCTGCTGGCAGAGCAAGAGATCCAACAGGCTATGCGCTGGTTGGAACGAGGCTTCATCGACCGGGATTACGCCAGGGACTTTGGAAGCCGGTTGTTCCAGACCCTCTTCCCGGACGCCATCAGGGAAAGATTCCGGGAGGCTTCCGAGCAAGTCGGTCCGGATAAGGGCCTGCGGATCATACTGACGCTGCCCCAACCCCTGGCCGACCTGCCCTGGGAGTTGATGTACGACGAGGAAGGAGGTCATGGCTTCCTGGCACGGTCCGTCACGGCGCCCCTGGTGCGCCACTTCACTGGCCTGCCGCTTCCCCATCAACTCCCTGAGAAAGGACCTCTTCGCGTCCTAATCGTCACCGCGTCGCCTCGGGGCTATCCCCTGGTGAGCAGTGAGCAGGAAGCCGAAGAAATCGTCCAAGAACTGGGCAGGCGCAAGATGAGCATCCGAGAAGCGTTGGGTCTCGTGGGACGGCATCTGTTCCGAACGCATTCGCCGCGAGGTCTCCTGCAACGCTTGCGTCACAGGAACCTGGTCGAGATCGACGTCCTGCCTCACGCTACTCGACAGAGCTTGCAGAGGCGCCTGGTCGAAGCTCGCAACGCGGACCGGGGTTATCACGTCGTACACTTCGTCGGCCACGGGCAAGCCGACGAAAGCGGCGGAAGGTTGTTGTTGGAGGCCGATGACGCTGGAGCGGATCCCGTGCAGGCCGACGAGTTTGCCGAGATGACAGCCGAGCCGACGGTGAACCTGGTCGTGCTCAACGCCTGCGAGACCGCAGCGGCTGCCAGTCTTTTCCAAGGTGTTGCCCAGGCAACCCTGCAGCGCAAGGTGCCGGCCGTAATCGGCATGCAGGTACCGTTTCTGGACCGGGAGGCGGTCGAGTTTGCCCGGGAGTTCTATGGGGCCTGGGCTGCCGGCGAGCCCATCGAGGCAGCCCTGGCCTACGCCCGCCGTCTCGTCAGCACGGAGACTCGTGGCGCTGCTGCCGACTGGGGCATTCCCGTGCTCTACATGGGTCCTGTCGAGGGGCTCACGCCGCAGATGGCAGCTCCTCCCTTTCGCTGGCCATTGCCGGTGCGGGCGATGCGCTGGGCCATTGCAGCCTTCCTGTCCCTGCTGGGTACTGTCGGCCTGCTCCTGACGATCCCTGACATCAACCGCCAGTTGCGGACGGAGATACCCGTCATCCGCTGTGTCTTCCCCTATCCAATGGAGAGCAGGTATAACTTCAATGTCGTCGTCACTGATTTCACCGTCTTGGACGAGGATGAATCCCCCGTCAGGAGCAAGGACGGTCGAGAGCTGGCAGATTTTCTGTTCCGGCGACTAGAGTCTAGCTTCAATGAACTCGACCTAAAGGATCCGTATGAGATTCGAGCTCATAACTGCCCCATCAAAGGCAGCACTAGAGGGGAGAGAGAGAATGCTGCCGCAGCGTTGGCCGAGCGCATCGACGCCCATATCATCATCTACGGTGTCGTCAAGCAGGCTGGCGACGACTCGAGGTTCGCTCCCGAGTTCTTCATCAACTACAAAGGCTTTGAGGGGGCCGAGGGGAGCGAGGAGATCACAGGTCGGCACGAACTGGGCCGTCCGCTACCCGTCACGCTCCCGTTCGACGCAGACCAGTTCCAGGGTGTTGAAAATCCGGCGCTGTCCGCCCGGGCGGAAGCCCTCAGCCTCATCACCGTTGGCCTATCCTACTATGCCACTGATGATTATGAGAAGGCCTTGGACTACTTCACACAGGCCGAAGCGACTGAGGGTTGGGTGCGGACTGCGGGTAAGAAAGTCGTGTACGTGCTGCTGGGCAACGCCAGCTCTGGCTTGACGTCAAAGACGAAATCCACCGAATACTTGACAACAACCCTTGGCTACTACAACGAGGCCCTGGATATTGAACAAACCTACGCCCGCGCCAAGATCGGACAGGCGGGTGTCCTGTACATAATGGCCCTGGGCGATCCGGCCGTTCCATCCTGGGACACCGTAGATCTTGAGCAATTGGACGAAGCGGCTGCCGCGTATGAGGCCGCGCTCAACCTCGGGGATCCGCCCGAGAGCGCGAACATTGAGACGAAGGTCCACTTTGGCCTGGGACAGGTTTGCCTCGCGCGCGCCATCGTGGTTGGAGATGATTGGCTGGTCCAGGCTAAGGCCGAGTTCGAACAGGTCGTGGAGGCCTACGAGAGTGGGAACAGTGGAATCACGAATTATGCCGGTCACGCCTACGCGCGCCTGGGGGCAATCGCCCGGCTACGGGGAGACACTGGCGCTGCCGTCGAACACTACACCCGCGCGACCGAACTCGTCAGTCCCTATTACCAGGCTTACTACACCACCCGGATAGGCGAGGCCCATGCCGCCGCAGGTCGAACCGACCGCGCCATCGAGGCCTACGACGAAGCCATCCTCATCGCAGAACAATTCGGCGAAGAGGAGAGTGTGGATAAGTACAGCGTCAGGCTGAACGAGCTACGCGCTAGTGAGTAGCGCAACAGACTGGTCAAGGCAGATCCAATTGCAGAAAAGGAGCTAGCCGTGCAGAAAAAATATCGCTATCTGTCATTGTTTGCTATAGCTCTCCTCGTTGTCGCTGCCTTGGCTTGTGATCTAAGGCTTCCCGAAATCGACCCAAGTACCGCGCCGACGAAACCGTCAGAGGAATCTGGGGGCACAACGCCCGAGCCACCTGCCGAGCCTGTAGAAGGGGCAGAGGCGATCGGTGGCCTCAAAGAGGAACTCTACTTTCTGATCCTCCTGGCATATATATCGTCCTGGTAGCGGCAGATCCTGATGAGACGGATTGGTGTGGTGAGGCCTGTGATTATGGTTTCTGCCCCCCCGAGGGGAGCGAGAACGCTTGTTACTTCGTCGGGAGCAGCAGATTCTTCAGGGTTGGCCGATAAACAAAGGGTTCGATTGCGAAATCGCCGGCGGGTGCAGACATTTGTTTCATCATGGATGGGGGAATAGATCATGCCGAACGTCAATGAAGTTAGCGATCGTACAACGAAATGGATCCGCTGGATTGCTCGGATCTGGGGAACCTTGATCGTTGCATTCACACTACTTATGCTCATCGGCTATGCCTGGAACTGGGTGACAACCGGTAAAGCAGACCCGCATGCAGTAGAGGATTATCCCCCCATTGAAAACTTACCCCCGCTATTCGCCCTCCTGAGTGTCCTGGGATTGGGCGTGGCCTGGCGTTGGGAGGGATTAGGAGGGGCGATTGCCGTTGGTTTCAATCTGGCAGGCCTTCCGCTGCTCCTGATTCATTGGCCGATCACTCACGACTTCCCTCGCTACCTTGTGGCCCCTTATGGTACGTGGATGATGATCGCCATTCCTGGGATATTATTCCTGGTATGTTGGTGGCGATCGAAAAAGGGGTAGTTCCTCATGTGGTGGTTTATGCTCGAAAAGGGCAGGACGAGAAAGGAGGATCAGAATGAAAGCGATCGTCCTGAACGCGTACGGAGGACCGGATGTCCTCGAACTCAAGGAAGTGGATCAGCCGGAGGTCACGGAGAACGATGTACTGGTTCGTGTTCACGCGGCAGGCCTCACTACCGGCGCGCACTCACCCCCGGAGGAACTCACCTGCCCAACACCGGCCATGGCGGCATGAGTTATGTGATTAAGGCCTATGTGTTTTCAGCACTCATGCGCCAGCATGCGCGCCCATTCCTCTCGGTGCCGAATGCCGAAGACCTGCTCTATATCAAGGATCTCGTCGAAGCCGGGAAGGTGAAGCCGGTTATCGATAGAACCTACCAGATGAGCGAGACGCGCGAGGCATTTCGATATCTTGAGGAGGAGCACGCGCGAGGCAAAGTCGTCATCCTCATGTGAGGTGGAGATAGCTGACCGATGCGGCTTGATCTACCTGGTCGCGGCCATTCGCTATCGCTCGATGATTCCAACGCTTTATTTGCTGAGTCTGACAGTATGGAGCCCAAGTACGAAATAGCTTCCTGATGTGCGTAGGCGGCAGAGGAAGAAGGTGATAGCTAGCACGCGCAAAGAAAGCCACTTCTGGTGAGGAGAGGAAAGGTGCGAGTCAAACAGGTCTTTGCCCATTATGAACGAGGTGACCAATTGGTAGGTGGATTCAAGCATTGTCCATTATAATGGCTTGTTCTCAAGGGCACTCGCTGCTATGACCCAGTACGGTCTGAGACAAATTCATTCCCCGCTTGAACAATTGGTGTTCATGGAGTATCATGATTCCAGATATCGGGTGGATACGTTCGCGGATGCCCGCGTTACGGAGGACTTCGGGGAGTGCTTATGACGATTGCCGATTCCTCACGCCCCTCTGACGATCACCTCACTCTACTCTATCGCCTCTCACACACCTTTAACTCCTCCCTAGATCTTGACGAGGTACTGAACCGGGTGATGGATGAGGTCATCGCGGCCACGCGTGCCGAACGCGGCTTCGTCATGCTGCACGAAGCCGACCGAAGGCTGGTCTTCCGCGTGGCGCGTGGGATGGACCGGAGCACGATTGATGATCCCCAGTTCCAAGTTTCGCGCAGTGTAGTGGAGTGGGTGGCACGCGAAGGGCAGCCGATTCTCACGAGCGACGCGCAGAGAGATGACCGGTTCAGCATGCGCCGGAGCGTGAAGGCCCTGGGGCTGCGTTCGATTCTGTGCGTGCCGCTGAAAATCAAGGACAAGGTCTCGGGCGTCGTATATGTTGACAACCGGCTGCAGGTCGGCATCTTCACCCCGGCCGATCTCGAACTGCTGACCTCCATCGCTTCGAGCGCGGCGATCGCGATTGAAAACGCACGACTTTTCCAGGTGGCCGTCGAAAAAGGCCGGATGGAGCGCGAACTGCAGGTAGCCTACGAGGTGCAGGCCAGTCTGCTGCCGCGCGAGATGCCGCAGATCCCTGGTTGGGAGTTCGCCGCACGATGGCAGCCGGCACGTGAGGTGGCCGGTGACTACTACGACTTCATCCCGGGCGACGAGGGGCAACTCGGATTGGTGATCGCCGACGTGAGCGATAAGGGGATGCCCGCCGCTCTGTTCATGGCGCTCACACGCAGCATCGTCCGTGCCAGCGTGGACCGCGCCCCCTCGCCCGCCGATGGCATCGCCCACGCGAACCGACTCATTTGCGCCGATTCTACCGGCGGGATGTTCGTTACCCTGTTCTATGTTCTCCTTAATCCGGAGGCGGGTGAGATTACCTATGTCAACGCCGGACACAATCCGCCGTTGCTCTATCGCGCCGAGCAGGATGAACTGACACAACTGGCCCGTACGGGAATGGCGCTGGGTGTGATCGAGGACACGCCGTTTGAACAACGCACGCTGCATCTCAACCCTGGGGACTTTCTTCTGCTCTACACCGATGGAGTGACGGACGCGACCGATGCGCACGGGCAAGGATTTGGGATGGAGCGCTTGCAGCACATGATCGTTGATCACTCTCTCTTGCCCGCGGCTGACATCGTGGTCGCGCTGGAGCACACCGTTAACGATTTCACTGACTCCTCTGCGCGGTTCGACGACATCACCATTGTGGTGGCCAAATGTCTGAAGTGATAGGCACTCTATTGAACAATCGCTATTGCCTCGATTCCGAACTCGGCCGCGGCGGCGTGGCCATCGTCTACCGCGCCCGTGACACCCTGCTGGAGCGTGACGTTGCCGTCAAGGTGGTGTCGGCGGCTGAACTGGGCACCGAGGGCGGTGGCCGGCTGATGCACGAGGCGAAGGCTGCAGCCAAACTCAACCATCCCAATGTAGTTTCGGTGTACGATGCTGGGGAGACCGACGGCTCACCGTTCATTGTGATGGAGTTGGTGGCAGGTGACTCGCTCCACGATCGTCGCCCGGAGGCTCTGGACGATATTCTCGCCATCGCCCGCCAGGTGTGCGCTGCCCTCGAGCACGCCCATGCCAATGGCATCATCCACCGCGATCTGAAGCCGGAGAATGTGCTGCTGGCGCCCGACGGCACCGCCAAGTTGACCGACTTTGGCCTGGCTCGCTCCGTGGCATCGCGGCTGACCAGCGAGGGCACCATCGTGGGCACGGTTTTCTATCTTGCACCCGAGCAAGCGCTAGGTCAAGAGATCGACAGTCGGGCGGATCTGTACGCGCTGGGCGTGATGCTGTACGAGTTGACGACTGGCCGCCTCCCCTTCACTGCCGACGATCCACTTGCCGTGATCTCTCAGCACCTGCACGCTCCCGTCGTCCCCCCACGGGCCAAGAACGACCAGATTCCCCCATCCCTCGACTCCCTCATCGTCCGGTTGTTGAGCAAAGACCCGGCAGGCCGTCCCGCCTCCGCCGCCGAGGTACGGCGAGCACTGGAGCAACCTGGCTTTCTGGACAGAGACGCTGTCCCCGCCAAAGAACTCTCCATGCTGGAGCGGATTGAGCGCGGTCGGCTGGTGGGGCGCGGGCGAGAGCTCCAGGAAGCGAGAGGTCTGTGGAATCAGGTTCTTTCCGGTCAGGGCCAGATGCTGCTGATCAGCGGCGAGCCAGGCATCGGCAAGACCCGGCTGGTGCGCGAACTGGTCACGCAGGCCGAAGTCTCGGGTGGCCGAGCGCTGGTGGGTGCCAGCTACGCCGAGGGGGGTATGCCATATGCCTCCTTCAAGCAGATCCTGCACCAGGTACTCTGCAGTGATTCTGTGGACGGCTTCGACCTGCCGGAGTCTGTGTGGGCCGACCTGCTTGTGCTGGCCCCCGAGCTACGCACCCGCTATCCCGACGTACCACCTAACCCGCCACTGGACCCCCAGGCCGAGCAGCAGCGTCTGTTTGAGAGCCTGCTCGTTTTCTTCACCGGGCTGAGTGAGGGCACCCCGCTCCTTCTGGTCCTGGAAGACGCCCACTGGGCCGACAGTAGCACGCTCTCCCTACTGCGACATCTGGCCCGCCACACCCGCCAGGGGAGGGTGATGATCGTCGCCACCTACCGCGAGGTGGAGCTGGACGGAGCGCGACCCTTGCATGAGGTGCTGCTGGATCTCCAGCGCGAGCGGCTGGCAACCCGTCTGAAACTACCCCGGCTGGACCGGGAGGGGACCGAAGAGCTCTTGGCGGTTCTGTTTGACGAAGAGATCACGCCTGAATTCCTGGAAGGCATCTACCGCGAAACCGAGGGCAACCCGTTTTTCGTCGAGGAAGTGTGCATAGCGTTGGTGGAAAGTGGAAGACTGTACTACGAAGACGGGCGCTGGCACCGGCCGAGCATAGAAGAGCTGGGGATCCCTCAGAGCGTTCGGGTGGCGATCCAGTCGCGGGTGAGGAAGTTGCCCCCCGATTCCCAGGAGGTGCTGCATCTGGCCGCGGTTCTGGGGCGCGAGTTTGATTTTGACACCCTGGTGCAAGCCGGTGGCCTTTCTTCAGGCTCGGGGCAGGCGCTGGACGAAGATGCGCTGATTGAGGCGCTGGAAGAGGCCGAGCGTGCCCAATTGATCGAGAAGGTGGGCAGGAAGGAGGAAGGAAACTTCGCCTTTGTCCACGGTCTGATTCCGACCACGCTGGTCGAGAGTTTGCGCACCATGCAGCGGAGGCGACTGCACCGCCAAGCCGCCGCCGCCATTGAGGCCCACCGCCCGGACGACTTTGAGGCCTTGGCCCATCATTACGATCAAGCTGGGCAGGCCGAAAAGGCGGTGGAGTATTTGCTGAAAGCGGGAGACCGGGCGCGCGGGCTGTACGCCCACCAGGAGGCGATCGTCAACTACCAGCAGGCGTTGGAATACTTGCGGGAGGCAAACGATCTCGAACGTGCCGCGCGGACGCTGATGAAACTGGGCTTGACCTACCACAACGCCTTTGACTTCAAGGCATCCCGCCAGGCCTACGAGGAGGGCTTCATCTTATGGCAGCGGATGGGAGAAGTCGAACCCACCGCCCCGCCCCCACCTGCGCCCCACGCTCTGAGGGAGGCCACGGTTGAACCACTGACCCTGGATCCAAGCCTAGCTGGGGACATCTATTCGTCTTCCGTGATAGAACAGCTCTTCAGCGGGCTGGTGGAATTGACCCCGGAGATGGGCGTGGTACCGGACGTGGCTCGCAGTTGGGAGGTGCTGGATGGCGGTCGCAAGTACGTGTTTCACCTGCGAGACGATGCGTGCTGGAGCGATGGAATCCAGGTGACGGCGAAGGACTTTGAGTATGCATGGAAGCGGGTGTTAGACCGGGACAGCGAGCCGCGTTTGGCCAGCCTCCTGTACGACGTCCAGGGGGCCAGGGCTTACCACCAGGGAGACGTGGTCGATCCAGATCGGGTAGGAGTGCGCGCACTGGACGAACTCACCCTGGTCGTAGAGCTGGAAGAGCCAACTGGCTACTTTCTCTCACTCTTGACTCACCAGATCACCTTCCCTGTGCCCCGCCACGTGGTACAGGCACGTGGGGTAGCCTGGACAGAACCGGCGAACCTTGTCACCAACGGCCCCTTCCGGTTGGCGACCTGGGAGCGGGGTGAGTCAGTAACTCTCGAACGCAGCCCAACCTATCACGGCCGCTTTACCGGCAATCTGCTACGGGTGGAGTTGTCATTTCCATTGGGGAAGCCCGCTAGGGTATTGCAGATGTATGAGGATGATAGTCTGGAAAGCCTCATTCTGTCTCATCTCCTACCGGCAGAGCGTGACCGCACCCGGCAGCGGTATGCCGGGGAATACATTTCGATACCCTGGCTGTGCACTAATTTCATCGCATTCGATGTGAATCGGCCGCCCTTCGATGACCGTCGGGTGCGCCGGGCTTTCACCTTGGCCACCGATAGGGAGACGCTGGCCGGTGTGGCCCTGAGAGGTTACGCTTTCCCGGCCACGGGCGGCCTGGTGCCGCCGGGGATGCCGGGCCACTCGCCAGGGATCAGCCGGCTCTACGATCCCGAGCGCGCACACCAGCTCCTAGCCGAGGCCGGCTACCCGCGGGGACGGGGCTTCCCCGTACTGGATGCCTTTGCATGGGATAGCCCGCGCGTTCTGCCGATAATCGAGTACCTGCAGGCGCAATGGCTGGAGGACCTGGAGGTAGAGATCACCTGGAAGAAGATGGAGTGGGAAAGGTTGCTCAACTTGCTGTCCAGGGAGACTCCACACATGCGGTATATAGGGTGGGCGGCTGGCTATCCCGATCCCGATTACTTCTTGCGGATCGGTTGGTGGAGGCTGAAATTCGGGTGGCGGAGTGAAGCCTACGACCGACTGGTGGAGGGTGCCAGGCGAGCCATGGATCAGGAGGAGCGGATGAGGATGTACCAGCAAGCAGACCAGATCCTGGTAGAGGAGGCGCCGATTCTGCCTCTCTTCTACGCGCGCCTTCATCTCCTGCTGAAGCCGTGGGTGAGAAAGTACCCCACGTCACCGATGAAGTTGTGGTTCTGGAAGGACGTCGTCATCGAGCCGCACTAGCAGCCCTGCTGGACTCTCTTGAGGTAACCATCGGTATTGCTCAATGGATAGCGCTTCGACGTGTTGCCCCGATCTTACTTCTATGGAGCCTCACTGTTTCCGCTGGTCTGCTCTTGGGATTGGAGGTGATTGATAATCCAATATGTTGCGGAATTTGGGGATTTCTCGATGATGAGTCCGTTCTTTCATTGACGGCAGCCTACACGACCATCGGCTTACTCGTTGGATTGGCTCAGTGGTTGTTCCTGCGGAGGCACTTTGCCAAATCATTGGTTTGGCTGTTGGGCAGTGCGGTAGGACTTGGGCTAGGCACCGGTCTGGTTCTAACTACAAACCTGATCTATCAATCCGGGTTCGTTTCCATCATTCTCGTAGTCCTTGTGTATGCCATTGCGACTGGATTCGTCATTTCACGGTTGCCAGCCTTACACAGAAAGACTGAGAGTAATCTGGTCAACGCCACCTAACAAGCGCAGGAACCCGACGCCGCTATCGCGGCGCGTTGCGAGCCGAGGCTTGGGAAAGTTGTAAGGAGAGAATATGAAGACAACCATACTTCCAGAGTACCCCGATGCGAAATCGCCCGCGGGTGCGGACATTCGGTTCATTATGGATGGCGAAACGGGCAACATGATCCATAGTACAGTCCCTCCGCATCAAGTAAACAAAGCGACCGTGCACGCAACGGTCAGCGAATTCTGGTACGTGTTGGAGGGACACGGTGAGATCTGGAGAGATGATGGCGTAGAGAGCTGCATCACCGTTCTCGTTCCAGGCACCGCAATTGATATCCCGGTAGGAACGGCGTTTCAATACCGGAACGTATCAGACGTAGACTTGAAATTCATTTGCATCACCATGCCGCCCTGGCCGGGAGACTCAGAGGCTACCTACGTCAAGGGGAAATGGCCGCCAACGATTTGATACTGGCGGACATATCAAGGCGCCGCTATGCGATCTGAGGGGAGGACGCACTGTGAACAGGTCAACTTCCGTCAGAGACACCGTCAGGCAGATAGCCCTGACCGTGACATTCAGCGCCATAGGGTTGCTGATTCCCTACCTGGTAGAGGAGTTGCTACAACTCGAGCTTTCCAAGATCACGGTCGCGATAATCGCCTTTGCGTTCAGTGCACTTGGGGCGATCGTCCTATTCCCCCACCGGAATCACATTCCACTACTTCCACGACGCCCTCCTGTTCTTCGTACAGAGTCCAGAAAGCGAGCACTTTAACCTTCAGCAACATGCGTTCTTCTATGCGGGTTTCTGGATAACGATTGGGATTGGGTGCCTGATCACGAGAGTGGCTGCTGACCGGCTTATGATCCGAGCGGAGGGCGAGTTGTACCATCTTCCCCCAGTTTTTTGAGATGATACCGCGAGTTGTATTTTGGAGGGGATGCATATGGATAGAAGGCGTGGACACTATTTGGGAACCGAAGTCGACGAGAAATGGTGGAAGAGGTACACCTGGGAGGGATTCTTCGCACGGGGTAATGGTGAGTATTGGCATGATGATGAAGCGTTCTACTTCCTGCGCTCTCTAACGCAAGATCCGATAGTCATCCCGTTTGACCAGGTCAGTACGGTGAAAGCTGGTGCTTGGCACGCTGGGAGGTGGGGTGGGGGGAACCTGATCGTCAAGTTTCTATGGGCGCATCAAGGACAATCGCTGAGCTCCGGCTTCATTCTTTCGGTTCAGAAGCCCGAGGCGCTGAGGCTTCTCGGCGAGATGAGAAGGATGATAAAATGAAAAACTTGCTTTGTGTCTTCACAACGCTCGCTCTTCTGTTGGTTTTCGCTGATTGTGCAGGTAGCCAGGCAAGCGTGACGTTGGAACCTACGAGGACACCACAGCCCTCTGACACGTCAGCCTCTACTGCGATACCAAAGCCAACCGGCTTTTCACCAGTCGGCCAACTTGTACCCATCGCTCCCAGCAATATCGCGCAGGTATGGGCCGGTGAGGGTGGCGACAAAGTCACGCGCGATGAACTGCGTGCGACGGACGATCCGAACGCGGTGCACAACTCGGCGTGGGACGGCACCACCGTCTCGTTGTTTGGCGC
>Ga0180438_10005866_pt1 | contig 16847 bp, 16 predicted proteins | sample SS_ome_12_FD_132455 | JGI IMG/M metagenome (GOLD analysis project Ga0180438, IMG submission 132455) | Hypersaline lake sediment archaeal communities from the Salton Sea, California, USA - SS_3_D_2 metaG | ecosystem: Environmental > Aquatic > Non-marine Saline and Alkaline > Hypersaline >...
CGAAGCCTGCGGAGACCAGGAGGAAGTCCGGCTTGAATTTGTCCGCCGCCGGCACCAGGTTGTCGGTGATGGCTTTGAGGAACTCCTTATTGCCGCTGCCCCTCGGAAGCGGGACATTGATGTTCAGGCCGGCACCCTTGCCGGTGCCGGTCTCCTTGGCCGAACCCGAGCCCGGATAGAAGGGATACTGGTGTATCGAGAAATACAGCACCGTCTCATCCGCGTAGAATGCATCCTGAGTGCCATTGCCATGGTGTACATCCCAGTCAACAATCAAGACTCTCTTAATATTATATTTCTTCTGAGCATATCGCGCTGCGATTGCTGTATTATTAAAGATACAGAATCCCATGCCTCGATCTTTACAAGCATGATGCCCTGGAGGACGTACTACACAAAAGGCGTTATTGACTTTGCCTTCAAAGACGGCGTCAACAGCCTTCAAGGCTCCCCCAACGGCTAAGCGGGCGACTTCCAATGATTCAGGACAAATATCAACATCGCCAGTGCTCAGAAAGAAAGTTTTTCCTCCGTTAATGCTGTAAGGTTTCTTTGAGCAAGCTTCAATTCCTTGCCAGAAAACCCCATACCGATTCACAGCATGATGTTGCGGAGGAGTTTTTCTCAGGCATTCGAAGTTTTCTTTTACGATCTCAAGATATCTTGCATCGTGACATAATAGAATTTCTTCATCGATAGCCTTTCGAGGTTCAATTTTCATAAGACGTTTACTGGCAATCGACTGAATGGCTTGGTCAATGACTGTGCATCGAACTGGATGTTCCGGGTGACTCTTCCCCGGGATGTGTTTGAGATAATAAGGATCAGAAACGATCGCTGTTGTATGTTCGTGTTGATAGATTTCGCGATTCTTTAGATCAAAAACATTGACTAATCTATCATATATTGTGTGGTAGATTCCTGATAACATTTTTACGTATTGTTAATTTGTTTATGACGAATATTATAGTAGTTTTCTAATTCTTTAACAATCTTAATAACTTCTTGGTGTGAGTCATCGTGAAGTAACAGATTCATTTCTGTATGGAAGAGATTTTCGAGGTGTTTTTCCATCAGAGGTAATGATTCTTGGTTATGATCGAGTTCTTCTAAGAAGTTGAGTTGTTGTTGATAGAGGAGCTTTTGGATTTTTCTCTCAACGTCGGACAAAGCAGGCGGTGGATATTCGATTTTTTCAGAAAATTGTTGCACAATGAGAGGTTGACTAATGGCTGCTAGTGTCGGTCCTACGATAGTGATGTAATCTAAGGAAGCATGCTCTAGAGGTGTTTGTGCCGTTAGATGTTGTTCTTCAAGATCTCTAGATGCTTTCTTTCTTTCTCCGTCAAGAATAGACCTTACCGCCATTAGACGTTCTTCGTGGTTTTCGTTGTAAAGCTGAGGAATACGATGTTCTAGCCAGGCTTGTTGTAGAGCGAAGAAAGGTTTAACGATGAAAAAATCAAGGCACTTCTGATGAGTGGTTGATAGGTAGCTATAGGGGGCGGCGAGGTCCTTAATGTTGGCATAAAATGACGTTATTGCGGAGAAGTCTTTTTCTTCTTTGGAGCAACATTGCAATAGGGTGAGGATGAGTTGTTGGTGGAGAGCGAGATATTTTGAACTTTCTGCATCAAAGATCTGGCTTTTAAGATGAAGAAGGTATTTCGCTTTATTGATGAGACTTCCATGAGGTAGTAATTGATAAGCGAGTTGTTGTTTTCGCTGACATAATGATGACAGGGTTGGCAATAGATGTGGGCGATGAGGATATGTTGGGATTAATACATCGGTCAATGCCCAAGCCGTATGCTGACAGGGGTGGGGAAAGCCTGTTTGTGTAGACTTGGAGTAGACTGTGAAGCTATCTAACAAAGGAATACTTCGAATATCGGGAGAGATTTTTCGTTGAAAAGCCCCTTTAACTTCAATGATTTCTCCTGGGAAAGGGATAAGCTTCTGTTTCAAAGAGATGATAGGAGATGAAGAGTTTTCACAGATATTGGTGACCTTGATGGGAGTGTTTCGAACATGAGACATCACTTCTTTTAGAGAAGGTGAAGCGTGTTTAAGGATCATGGTGATGGCTTTCATACGGAACGTGTCAATTTCTCCCTTAATAGGCTTAGCCGATAAGGATGTTGTCTGAGCAGCAATTTTAGCAGCCTTGATGGTTCCACTTCCATAGGATGACTGTTTTGTTACAGAAATAACCGTAGGAAGTTCGATTCTATGGTGTCGTAATTCATCATCTGCTAACCATCCTGCGCGTTTAAGGAGGAATTTGGCGAATTGACCACTCAGTGATGGTGTGGTGGCGTTAGCCTGGCTGATGATAACGTTATAGCGTTCAATAGCTTCCAAGGCGGATTCTGCCAGTTGCTTTTGCGAGGGCGTTCCTTTTCGGAATCTATCGATGAGGAGGTAGTGATTTTTGATGATATCGATGGAGCGCATAAGTTGTTGTTGAATCAAGAGACTTTTTTCGGAGTGTCGTTGTTTGGACTGCTTGTCGGCAAAGAAAGGCAGTAAGCTCTTGATGAGGGTGATTGTTCTTTTCAAAGGAGAATTTTGGGTGGTGACGATGCGATTTCCACGAAGATCTAAAGCATAAAAGCTGGGGTATGGAACCTGTAAGTTTTGGCGGGAAAATTCCTCAATATTGGCGATGGCTGTTCGAAGATTTTCAGCCGTATTAGTAAGGAGAGATGTTTCGGTATTAGGATTGTGGCTATCGGGAATCATGAGGAATCCACCATTCTATTCAAATATCAGTTCTTTTTCACGTTGTGTCATTGTGCGCCAAGCACCAACAGGAAGTGTTCCTAGCTTCAAATTACCAATGCGCGTGCGCTTAAGTTCTATAATCGAAAGCCCACAACTTTCACAAAGCTGTCGAACTTCACGCTTCTTGCCTTCCATGACAACAATCTTCACAGTGTTCTTCCGTACCTTCTTAACTCTTACCGGCTTAACAAAAACTCCCTCTACTGTTGTACCCTGAGAAAGGCCCTTAAGATGCTTGTCGAGGATCTCTTTGTCAGTCTTGACAACATATTCCTTCTGAATATTCCCTGAAGGATGAATGAACCGGTTGGCAAAATGACCATCATTGGTGACAATCAAGAGTCCAGTAGTATCTTTGTCGAGACGACCTGCTGTAAAAAGCCGTTGATTCACTTCTTCAAAGAGATCTAACACAAGCTTCGTCCGCTGATTTCTGCGGACGTTGGAACAAATGTATCCTTTTGGCTTATTCAAAAGGTAGTAAACTTTACTTTCCGTGTGTGATATTTTTTTGTTGCCAACAGTGATGGTGTCAACATCTAAGGAAACAAGAGTTTGTGGTAATAAAATCACCTTATTGTTGACCTTAACCTTACCCGCAAAAATCAACTTTTCACATTCTCGACGAGAGGCAACGCCCGCTGCTGCCAATACTTTACTAAGTCTTTGCTTCTTCGGGAACATAAATGAATCGCCAACAATAGTATTTTGTTCTATAATCTAAAGAGAAAATATTATCATAAATAGTATCGAAAATCCAGAGATCTTTCACTAAACAGTAGCACTAAATTAATTTTTTATGATAAACGCCATTTATCTCGACAGTAGTACTGCGGCGCGTCCTTCGCGAGCTTTAGTGGATGTGATGAGTCCATTTTTTTTGCAGCGTTGGGGAATGACAACTTCGCCTCATCAACCGAGTCAAGAGTTAATTCCTTACATTCGTGAAGCTTTAGGAAACATCTATGATTTATTCGGAGCTTCTGAAGATGACGATTTTGTGTTCACATCTTCGGGGATTGAAGCTGTTAATCATCTTGTGTCTTCTGTCTACTATGATGGAATACATGTTACGAGTAAAAATCACTTTTTGTTTGGAGCTACGGATGAAGTTTCGGGGTTTGATGCAGCGCGGCGTTTGGAAGAATTTGGCTGTGTGGCGACGATAGTTCCTGCTAGTGATTCTGGAATGATTACACCAGAGGCTGTTCAGGAATCGATTACGCCTAGAACAGCGTTGTTGTCATTATCATGGGCGAATGGTTTGACAGGCGTTATCAATCCGGTCAACGATATTGCAGCGATTTGCAGGGAGAGAGGTGTGTTATTTCATCTTGATGCTACCCACATATTGGGCAAGCTTGACTTTGATCTTAAAGATATTGGCGTCGACTTTGTCACTTTTAATGGCAGTCAGTTGCATGGTCCTGTAGGTACTGGAGGGCTTTTAATTCGTTATGGAAGACCTTTGAGGCCTTTGATTTTGGGGGGTGATGAGCAGGGGGGGCTTAGAGCCGGGGATGTCAATGTGCCTTATTTAGTAGGCTTGGGACATGCCGCTAAAGAAGCCATTGAAAAGCGTGATTTTTTGGGCACCGAGGTGGCGCGATGGCGCAATGCTCTGGAGAGAAGCCTTCTCTTTGAAATTCCTGATGCCGTGACTTTTTTTGCGGATCAAGAAAGGCTGCCTCACTGCAGTGCGATTGCTTTTCCTGGCGTTGCTAGTGAAGCAATGCTCTATGCTTTAAGTCGTGCTGGAGTTTTTGCTAACTTCAGTGGGAAAATGAATGCAAATTTGCGTGCTTGTGGAGTCAAAGAGTCTTTGGCTCAGTGTGCCGTCAGCTTTAGTATGTCTAGAGATAATAGTGAAGATGATGTTCATCGTGTGGTGGACGTTATTTCTGATGTTGTAAGACGTTTTCGAAGAACTTCAGAGCAGTTATATGAAATTTAGGAGCTTGGAATGAGTGTACAAGAGTCATTAAAGAAAGTGCCTGATATGAGTTTTGAAGAGCTTCAAAGGTGTGTTCCGAATCTTAAGGGAAAGACAAGGGGCGGACGATTAGCTGCGAAGTTAAGGGCTTGGATCTCGCGCACAAGGTTTTCTTTCACGCATGGTCGGCTTCGGAAGGAAGATGTAGTTAGAAGGGCCATTGAGATCGTGGATTCTCAACAGAAAGATCTTATTTCTTTCAATGAATTTAAAGCTGGAAGAGAAAAAAGCGTTTCAAAAAAAGAAAATGAAATTTCTGAATTAAAAAATTTGATTCAAGATGTAATGCGATGGATTGGGGGCCCTAAAAGTGAATTAAAAGAAGAACGAAGCCAATTAGAGGTTAAACTAAAATTTATTGACAACTGTGAAGCTGGGCAATTGTCGGAGCAGGCGAAAAAAGTTACTGCTGAAGCAGAGAGTATTCTTTTAGATCAGCTTAAAACTGTAGGGGAAGCACCAAAGACAGCTTATGTACCGACTTTTCACGAACTGATGATGGGAATGCTTTTATTGCGGAAGAGTGAAACGGCCGTGAAAAGCATAACAGACATGCTGGAATTAGCGGCAGCTGAAGATGATCAGAAGAGGTATCGAGCTACTGTTGAAGTATTAAAGGAAACTTTAGAGACAATATTGGCGCAAGTAGAGGCAACAACAGACCAACCGGTTGATAAAAGAGATGAAATAGAAGAATCCGTGGAGAAAATATTAGATATTGATGTGACTGCTCCAAATTCTCAGCAAGAAGTCGAGGAGGAGGTTAACTCTTTTGAAAAAGAATTTAAGGATTTATTAGAAAATGCGGAGCAAATATTTGCTGAGTTGCCTGCGAAGAAGGTTCGAACTAGGGTAAGAAATGAAGGACCTTCATCTTTTTGGGGAAAGACCTGGAGAGGATTCGTTGGTTTTTTGGCGTTGAGTGCAGCAGGTATTGGAGCGACTGCGTTGTATGGTCGACAGACCGGTTCAGTATTTTCTGAAGCAGCAGCAGTCTCTCCAGCTTGTGCAGGGTGCTTTCAACTACAAAAAATCGATTCAGGATTTGTTGGAGCAACTGGAGCAGGGGGTCTTCAACTTTTAAAAGAATATTATGGGAATTTAACGCCTGTATCTGAAAGTTCGGGAAATCTAAGAACAGTATTTAGAACTCTCAATGAGGGAGATTTTTGGGAAGATTTTTGGACTGAACATGAAGGAGGTTTTTCAATTCCTGAAGGTGAAGAAGAAATAATAGATCTAGAAGCAAGGGAAGATCCTGTAAATGAAATAATAAGATATATTGATCAATATAAAGGGAGTGATTCATTCGATGTCGCAGTCGAATTATTACAAGAACTGACTAAAAAAATAATCGAAGAAAATTTTGTGTTAGGACCGAACGATTATGAGGTTCTTGTCCAGAAATTTTGTAAAATGATGGAAAATCAAAGTGATTTGAGCGATAGCGATGCGTTCTCTCTTATGAATTCCTTGATGTCGGTTATGGATTATGCGAAAGAACAAGAAATCTCAAATCCTTCTTTAGAAGGTGCGGCGCTTGCTACAAGCCTTAAGTTCATTACCGATGAGCGATTAGGATACGGACCAATCCTGGACAAAATTATAAAACACTTTGGGCTTGCTTTGCATCAAAGTTGTAATTTAGAAGAGGTTAACTCCATTTATGATAAAGTTTTAAGTTATTGGAAGACAACTCCAGAAACTGGAGAAGAATTAGTTGAGAGTTTTGTAGGTTTTTTATGGCATAACAAGAATCTCGTTGAAGTCATGAATAGAAGAACAGAGGATTCGTTTGAGCAAAGTTTCGTAAAGAAAATAAAAGAAAAATTTGAAGACAGGGTTCAGCTTTTTTTAGCTGATATGGTGCATTTTGAAACCAAAAATATAGCAGCTTCTTATCGTCAATCTAAATATTTGTATGATTTTTTATCTTCAGATGTAGCAGCTATAATTTATCATTATGAAAGGTTAGGCATAAGAGAGAAGGCTATTAAAATTTTAAGGGAGTTTCGGAAGAAAGTTGGAGAGCAAGTTGCAAATGAAAAACTAGGAAGAAATGGAAGATTTCTTTTTGGTGAAAATTGGAACCCTTTGATGGAAAAGTTGGAGAAAGAGGATTGGCGGGTTTAAATTTGAAAACATTAACGATGAATCTTTCATGGGGTTGTTATAGCAAACAGCTTGCTATAAGAATTGTTAATCTTCACAATGTTGGCTTTTTCTCTGAGGATGATGCTCAACAGCACCAGATGCGTCTTGTTGAAGGAGGAGCGGGGACCATCAATGAAGGGCGTTGTGTTAGATTTTATTGGCTTATTGATCCTGATGATGGTCTTATTGTTGATGCCAAGTGTCAAGTTTTTGGGCCTCCAACATTGATAGGTGCTGCTGACGTTGCGTGTGATTTATTGGTGCAGAGAAGCTGTGCATCGGCACGAAATATTGATCCCGAGACCATTGATAAGCGTCTTCGCGATAAACCTGCGGTGAGAGCATTCCCTTTGGAGGCGCGATCACATCTTGATTTGGTTATTTTCGCCATCAAAGATGCTGTTGAGCGGTGTAAGGATATCCCATTAGCGGGAAGTGCTGTTCGGTCGGACCATGGCAACATGGAATATGAAGGATGCCTTAATTATGAGAAACTTAGCCACGAAGAGAAACTGGCATTCATCGAGAAAGTGTTGGATGAGGAAGTTAGGCCTTTTATCGCTTTCGATGGCGGAGGTATAAGCATCAAGGACCTTGTGGGGGATTACAAGTTGATCATCGTTTACGAAGGTACTTGTGCTTCGTGTTTTGCTGCTACTGGAGCGACGTTGTCGTATATCAAAAATGCCTTATGTAGCAAAGTGCACCCAGACATCGATGTCGTCCCCTATTTCTCCGATTCTGAGTAACTATTCTAGAATTTCTCCCGCGAAGAAAGTTCTTATTTCGTGAAGAGGGAGTTCGATGTTAATGGAATTATCAGCATTGAGAGAATGAAAAATTCCTTCCCAGGTATTTTTGAAGTCGTTGAATCGTAGTTTTGCTCCCTTTTTAAAATTGAGAAACTCGGCGAAACGATCGCGGAAAGGCTTAAAGCCTTCTTTGAGAAAAGTTTCGAGGTGATTGGCAAATTGCTTTTCCAAACGTTCAATCACATCATCTATATTATGATCAGCGCCTGTTTCAACGTATAGTGAAGTGGCTGGGCGACCGATTTTTTTGAGCTCTTTTTCCTCCATGTTAACATTAAGGCCAAGACCAATAATGACAGCACGCTGTCCATTGACAGGTGTCGTTTCGCACAAAACTCCTCCTAACTTCTTGTCGCCAATGAGAATATCGTTAGGCCATTTGATTGTGGGTTTAAGTTCTTCTTCTTCTAAAATATCAACCACTGACAACAATAATACCGGAGGAATATTAGGAGTGTCTGAACGCATCGTGGGCATAAAGACACAAAAGGTAATACAAAGATTCGATGGTGGGGATAACCATTTTCTATTGAATCTGCCATAACTTGCTGTTTGTTCTTTGGCTGTCACTACGGTGAGAGCTTCGGGATCGAAGGATGAAACATTCTTCTTAGCCCAAGCATTGGTGGAATCGATGATATCCAAATTGTGGCGGTCAGTCTTCATATTCTTCCTCATTAGCAATAACATTAGCAATCTGGAACACATATGCTGAAGATATTGGGGATTTTTGTCACGTTCAAACCAACAAAAATGATAAAAAGTACTGTATAAACGAAAAGAAAAGGTCTTGAACTGTGTTTTGGACTCATCGGTATCTTACGCGTATGGATTTCCGAGCTGTTATCGTAGTCATCGCTTTGATGACGATAAGCATCGTGATCATTTCGTCTCATACGATTGAAAATATGAATCCTACGGATGCAAATTTCTTCACTCCATTGGTGAAGCAGCAATTGCGAGGGTTTGTTATAGGAACCTTGACGTTTATTTTCTTTGCGGGTTTTGATTACAACAAGCTCAGAGAATGGGCTTGGATATGGTATGCTTTGATGTTGTTAAGTCTTATTGGTTTATTCTTTACAGGCCCGATAATGAGTGTTCATCGATGGTATAGGATTCCGTTGGTAGGTTTTAATTTTCAACCTTCGGAGTATGCGAAGCTTAGTGTTGTCATTGCACTGAGTTGGCTATTGGAACGTCGAAAGGCTAAGGCGCAGTGCTGGAGTACAGCATTGTTGGGAGGCATCGTTGTGGGGATCCCATTTTTGTTGGTACTCAAACAGCCAGATTTGGGGTCTGCCATCATACTTTTTCCTATTTCTTTAGTGATATTTTATTTTGGAGACCTTCATCCTTTAGTGATAAAAATGATGAGTTACTTAGGAGGATTAGCATTACTGGTAGTTGTAATGATATTCTTAGGAGCAATATCCTATGAGGATATACGACCTGTAGCGACGACGTTTCTTAAAGATTACCAGTATGAAAGGTTGAATCCTAACACTCATCATCAGCAAGCGGCAATCACTGCGATTGCTATTGGAGGTGTCACTGGTATAGGATGGAGGAAGAGTGAATTTACTGCGGGAGGATGGTTGCCAGCTCCTCATACAGATTCAGTATTTCCTGCTTTTGGTGAAGAATTTGGCTTGATAGGATTGCTTTCACTCATAGCACTTTTTTACGCATTGATTTATTTTAGTTTTCAGGTCACGGCGGTAGCTAAGGATCACTTTGGACGGCTGCTATCAGCAGGTGTTGCAGTATACCTTGCTATGCACATCGTTGTGAATATCGGAATGATGAGCGGCTTATTGCCGATTACCGGGGTACCTCTCATATTAGTAACCTATGGAGGATCTTCGGCAATGGCAACAATGGCTGCTTTGGGTATTCTACAAAGTATTTATAGCAGGAGGTTTATGTTTTAATGACACAGCAAATGACTCATCATAAATTTATTTTTTCGGCAGGCATTTGGCTGGGAGAAGGACAAGTTGCTTTCAACACTTCTATGGAAAAGTTGAAGTTTCGCACGCAATGGAACATTTCTCAGCAACAAGATGATATCATTCGTTGTAAACAGCAAGTTGAGCTTGCTGGTATAACGGAACAGGTCATTAACTACCTTACAATTTCGGCAATCACGCCATCGTCCTTTGTTGTAGAGCTGACCAATGATATGGTTGAAAAGACCAAGGGAACAGGAATCATTGATGATCGTCGTATTGCTTGGGAATTTCAAGGAGATTCGGACTTTGAAGGTCTTGAGGTCTATGATTTACAAGAGGATGATAAATATCGGTTTCATGCTGAGTATTTGTCGTCAGAGCAATTTAGGACAATCATTGATGGGTTGATTTGGAGGAAGGTGACGTGAAAAGCTCAATTCGATTATTCAAATCCTTACTAGTGCTGTTATTGCTAGTAGGATGTACTCAGTGTTTGATAGACCCTTGTTATTTTGCTCAGGTACCGATAGGAGAACCTATAGAAAATGTAGTAGACTGTGTAGGTTGTCCTTATGACATTTGTGACAACGGTTACGGCGAACAACGTTATATTTATATCAACCGTTGGCGTGGACCTCACGGTTTCAGGCGTTTTCGTTATTATGTCTTTACCGTGGAGGATGGGATCATCACTGATAAATGTTCTACCACCGAAGAACATCAAAAGTTGTTCTTTGAGGAGCGTTGGCATAGCTTGGAATAAAATTACCGCAGAGGCACGCTATCGATGCCTCCCTATGGTCTTTTTCAAGCCTTGATTTTAATATCGACACCGGCTGAAAGAGTAAGCGTTTTCAAGGCATCGATAGTGCGGGACGTAGGGTTCAGAAGGTCTATCAATCTCTTATGAGTGCGAATTTCAAATTGTTCACGAGACTTACGATCGACATTAGGTGAACGCAGTACGGTATAAATTTCCCTCCTTGTGGGAAGGGGAATGGGGCCTGCGACACCAGCACCAGTGCGTTTTGCTGTTTCAATAATATCAAGAGCAGATTGATCTAACAACCGCTGGTCGTAGCCTTTAAGACGAATGCGAATCTTGGATCTTGTTCGCTTTGCTGGCTTTTCTTTCTCTTGCTTCTTGGTCATAATAACCCTTATTTCTTAATGATTTCTTCTTGAATTTTTGCAGGAACTTTTTCGAAATGGCTGGGCTCCATCACATAATTGGCTCGTCCTGAACTCAAAGATCGAAGTTGCGTAGAATATCCGAACATTTCGCTTAAAGGCACTTCAGCATGGATCATCTGTCCACCTTTAATCGCTTCTTGTCCCATGATTTTTCCTCTACGTCGATTTAAGTCCCCCATGACATCCCCCATGTTATCATCAGGGGTGGAAACATCAACTTTCATAATAGGTTCTAAGATAATCGGCTTGCATTTTGCAGCGGCTTCTTTAATAGCCATGGATCCACAAATTTTGAAAGCGATTTCACTAGAGTCCACTTCATGGAACGAGCCAAAGACAATAGCAACTTTAACATCGACAAGGTTGTAGCCAGCAAGAACCCCTGTCGCTAACCCTTCTTGGATGCCTTGAATTGTGGCGGGGATATATTCCTTGGGAATGACACCGCCGACAATTTTACTAACAATTTCATTCCCTTTGCCGGCTTCATTAGGTTCAATTTTAAGCTCCACATGAGCATACTGACCACGACCCCCAGTTTGCTTGACGAACTTAGTTTTTGCTTCACCAGGGCTGGTGATGGTTTCCCTGTAGGAAACTTGTGGAGCACCAACATTAGCATCAACGTTAAACTCGCGAATCATCCGATCACGTAGGACTTCCAGGTGTAATTCTCCCATACCGGAGATGATAGTTTGCCCCGTTTCTTCATTACTAGAGACTCGGAAGGTAGGATCTTCTTCGGCAAGAGCCCCTAAAGCGGTGGCTAGTTTTTCTCTATCAGCCTTAGATTTAGGTTCTATGGCCATGGAGATGACCGGTTCTGGAAACTCCATCTTTTCTAAGATGATGGGGTTTTCCAACGAACACAACGTATCACCCGTCCCTGAATACTTGAGGCCTATGCATGCTGCGATGTCGCCAGCAAAGAATGACTCTCTTTCCTTTCGCTGATTGGAATGCATTTCGATCAGTCGGGAAATGCGTTCTTTTTTTTCTTTGGTGCTATTAAAGACTGTTGTTCCTTTCTCCAAAGTTCCACTGTAGATGCGAATAAAGGTCAGGCGCCCTACATAGGGATCAGTCATTACTTTGAAAGCAAGTGCTGCGAAAGGAGCATTATCGGCAGGTTCGACGGTTACAACCTCATCGCTTTTCTGATCATGACCTGAGACGGCACCACGATCCATAGGAGATGGCATCCATTCAACAACAGCATCGAGAAGTTGTTGAACTCCCTTGTTTTTGAAGGCGGAACCACAAAGCACAGGATTAAATTTGTTTTGGCAAACACCCTTGCGGATCGCTGCATGAATTTCTTCTGGAGTTAGGGAATCAGGATCTTCCAAAACTTTGGTCATAAAATCTTCATTTTCTTCGTCGATCGTTGCTAATTCCTCGAGCAACTCTAAACGCATTCGCCGGCATTTGTCTACGAGATCGGCAGGAATATCTTTTTCTTCCCATTCAGCACCTAATGTTTCCTCTTTGAAGAAGAGGGCCTTCATGTTGATGAGGTCGACCAGCCCGATAAAGTCATTTTCTGCACCAATAGGACATTGGACAGGAATGGCATTGGCATGTAACTTTTCCTTCATCGTTTTGACAGCGTCGAAGAAATCAGCTCCCATGCGATCCATCTTATTGACAAAAGCAATACGAGGAACGCCATAGCGGTCGGCTTGTCGCCACACGGTTTCGGATTGAGGTTCTACTCCTCCTACCGAGCAGAAAACTGCAACGGAGCCGTCAAGGACACGTAAGGATCGCTCAACTTCAACAGTGAAGTCGACGTGTCCTGGAGTGTCGATGATATTAATTTTGCTTCCTTTCCAAAAGATTGTTGTGGCTGCAGAAGTAATCGTAATGCCACGTTCTTGTTCCTGCTCCATCCAGTCCATTGTAGCAGCACCTTCGTGCACTTCACCCATACGGTGAAGCCGACCAGAATAATAGAGGATGCGTTCTGTGGTCGTTGTCTTTCCGGCGTCAATATGTGCCATGATGCCGATATTACGGACATTTTTGAGTTCTTCTCCTTGTGGTCTTGACATCGCTGGCTACCTCCTTACCACTTATAGTGAGCAAAAGCCTTATTGGCTTCCGCCATCCGGTGAGTATCTTCTTTCTTCTTAATAGTTGTGCCCTGGTTATTGTAGCAGTCGGTCAGTTCATTAGCTAAGCGTTCTTCCATGGAACGCCCTGCTTTTTTCCGCGAATGCATGATAATCCAACGCATTGCTAAAGCGATGCGGCGATGAGAAGCGATTTCAATAGGCACTTGATAGGTGGCGCCTCCAATGCGACGGGATTTTACTTCCAACGAGGGTTTTGCATTTTCCAAAGCTTGCTCAAAGGCTTCCAAAGCATTATCTGCTTTGATCCGTTGGTTGAAGATGTCGAGGGCATTGTAGACAATACGGCGGGCAACGCTCTTTTTACCCTTCAACATGATTTTGTTGATAAACTTTGCCAAAACATCACTGTTGTAAACAGGATCTGGCTCGATCTTTCTGCTTTCTGCTCTTCGTCTTCTTGACATTCTTGCCTCTTAATTTGTCGTTCAAAATAAAGAAGACCTTAATACTTCACCTGACTCTCACAAGAGCCCGTACGTCATTGGCGTTATTGTTGTCGACAACACCTATGACGAACTAAGAGATACATCAAATATCTCTTAGCGTTACTTGGGACGCTTGGCCCCATACTTAGATCTTCGTTGCTTGCGGTCTTGCACGGCCGCAGTATCTAACGTTCCACGAATAATATGGTAACGTACACCAGGAAGGTCTTTCACACGGCCTCCTCGTACCAGCACGATACTGTGCTCTTGAAGGTTGTGTCCCTCTCCAGGAATGTAAGCAATCACTTCTTGTCCTGTAGAAAGTCGCACCCATGCTACCTTCCGCAACGCCGAATTAGGCTTTTTCGGAGTTTTGGTCTTGACTTGAACACAGACACCACGGCGTTGTGGACATCTCTTCAATGCGGGCGACTTGCTACGCGACTTTTTCGGCTTACGTCTTTTACGAACTAACTGATTAATGGTGGGCATATAGCCTGTTCTCCATGTGAATCATCATCAAATACAAAAAACCCATCAGAGAACTATCTTTCTGATAGGAACTAGACATTATAAGGGAGAATCAGATTTATTGGCAAAAAGATTCTCTGCTTGTAGTTTTTAACATAGGAAGTTCTTTGAGGTCTTTAAGTCCGAAATATTTGAGAAATTCCTGTGTGACGGCATAGATGGTAGGGCGTCCAGGACTTTCTGCTCTGCCAACAGCTTCGATAAGACCACGTTCGACTAAAGAGACCATCGTTCCTGAGGAATCAACACCGCGAATAGCATCAATTTGTGGGCGGGTGATCGGTTGGCGATAAGCAATGATCGCAAGTACTTCGGTGGCGGGTTGTGAAAGCTTTTCGGTTCGACGATTACGGTAGAGAAGATCAATGTATCGGCTATATTCTTCGCAGGAGCGAAGAACATAACCTTGGGCAATTTCTTCGAGCCGGAAGGCTCGATTTTGAGACACATAGTCCTCTTGCAATTCTGTAATTATTTTTTTTAAGGAACGGGGTTTAATAGGAAAGGAAGTTTCTAGGATTTCGCGAAGTTTATTGAAGGGTATTGGTTCATTGCTGGCAAAGAGAAGCGCTTCAATGATACGCTTCATTAGATTTTGTTCTTGATGGGATTGTTGCGTTTGTTGGTTTCGGAGTTTATCGAGGGCATCAACGAATTTTTCGGGGCACAATGTTCCGGCAGGATGGACCACCGCAGTGCTAGCAGCTTTATTATCTTGTTGTTCTTGTTCGAAGAGGTTGAATTCTTTGGTCATATAGTTACCATGATGGTATTAGTTTCGGAGGATCTGACAATTTTGATGTCACCGGCTTTCATGAGTTCGAGCAAGGCTAAGAAAGTCACGATCAGTTCATTGCGGCACATTGTTGGAGAAAGAAGTAGTGAGATGAGAATGGTGTCGTGTTGTTTAAGAGTTTCTTTGATCAGACTGATTTTATCAGAGACGCGGTATTCTTCTTCATGGACAGTTCTTTGTTGTTTTTCGGCGTTTTCCAGAACATGTTGGAAGAAAGAACTAAAATCTTCTAATGATAGATGTTCGATGCCAAGAGTTTTTTGTAGATTGGGTGGCGTATCAATGCCGCGATGGTAGATGCCTTGTTGCTTTTCTTCATGATGAGTTAACGTTTTGGCGGCTTCTTTAAACTGACAGTAATCGAGAAGGTGATGAATGATTTCGAAATTAGGATCGGGGATGTCTTCTTCCTCAAGAGAGGAACTCTCATCACGATTCGGAAGCAGTTGTTTACTTTTGAACAAAAGCAATGAGCTGGCTTTGCCAATAAATTCTGCACCGATTTCTAGCTCTGGTTTGGTGGCATTGCTGAGGCGTTGGAGATATTGTTGGGTGAGCTCTTGGATGGGGACGTCATAGATATCAATCTCTTTCTTCTGAACCAAGTAAATGAGAAAATCCAAAGGACCTTCAAAATTTTTCAGAGAAAAGCTATCATCCTTTAAAGTTCCAAACATCGGTAAAACGCTCATCGTTAGACAAGACAATTATTCTTTTCTAAGAGAATAATTTCAACTGCAACAACTATCTCTGAATGCTTACATTGAGAAACTGCATAATTTTTGCAATGATTTGAAATAAGGTTGGAGTCGGAAATGACTGCCTTGCAGCCTATATTAGAGAATTCTTTAAGTATTGCATCCTTCTTTTCAAAGGATAGCGGTTCTCCCTGATAGAAGATTGGTGTTTGTAAGTTTGGTGATTGTTCTCGATTTAAAAGAAGTTTTTGGGCTGTGTGTTCACAGAAAAGGCTTTCTTTGAGTATACATGAAGATCCAAAGTTTCTTAAACACCCCAAACGATCGGCAGCGATACTGGAAATAATCCCTATTGCCAATGCCATGAATGCTTTAGTTTTTGAAGACAGGCATTCTTCTTGGCTGTTGCTGATGGATGGAGGAGTTGTTATGTTGTGTATGGGGTCTTCAATGTTCATTTTTTTATTTGTCTTTTTTCGAGCATTTTTCATTCGTTTACTAAAGATTCATAAGATATAATATGCTTAAGGAGTTTTTTTTGTCAATAACATGTGTGAATTCTTGATTTATTTTTGCTGGCTTTAGAAAAACAGGCTTTCAAGTAAGTCGATTTTTTTCAACTTGGAGAATTGTACTGGAGGAAAAGGTATATGTCACAATTGGATGCAGAAAAGTTGGAAGAGTATTTGTCCGTGGGGCAAGAGGCAGCTTTGCAGAGTGGTGAGGTGTTGCGACGATATTGGGGGAAGAAATTGTCAGTTCAGAGCAAAGGGCCTTGTGATTTTGTGACAAATGTCGACAAAGAGTCGGAAAGAGTGCTCTTGAAAATTATAAAAAGTCATTTTTCGGAGCATGCGATTATTGCAGAAGAATCGGGAACGAAGGAAGCACAAGCCAGCGATTTCTGTTGGGTGGTGGATCCCCTTGATGGGACGACAAATTACATTCACCAATATTCGGAGATTGCGATTTCTATTGCATTATTATTTCAAAAATCTCCTGTGGTGGGCATTGTTTACAATCCTATTCGTGATGAGATATTTACAGCGACGAAGGGTGGGGGAGCGACTTTCAATGGCACCAAGATTGCAGTATCAGAGGTGCCATCGCTGGAGGACAGTTTGTTATGCTCTGGCTTTTTTCGAAGGAGTGGAGAAGCTCTTGCTAGCAATACTAAGGTGATGCAGTCTCTTGTCGGTGTGATTCATGGGATGCGTGTTTCGGGTGCTGCGGCGTTGAGTTTAGCATATGTCGCTGCTGGAAGCTTTGATGGATGTTGGTATCGAGGACTCAAAGTTTGGGATGAAGCAGCGGGTGTGTTGTTAATTGAGGAAGCTGGAGGTACGGTTTCGGCATTCTCTGGA
>Ga0180438_10005867_pt1 | contig 16845 bp, 14 predicted proteins | sample SS_ome_12_FD_132455 | JGI IMG/M metagenome (GOLD analysis project Ga0180438, IMG submission 132455) | Hypersaline lake sediment archaeal communities from the Salton Sea, California, USA - SS_3_D_2 metaG | ecosystem: Environmental > Aquatic > Non-marine Saline and Alkaline > Hypersaline >...
AAAACAACAGCCGAGTAGCCGTGCTTCTCCGGTGTGCGCTCCTCGATCACAACATTGGGCTCGATCTCTATCACGGTAACCGGGGTCTGCGTGCCCTGCTCGTCAAACACCTGCGTCATTCCTACTTTCTTCCCAATCAGACCCAGCATGATTTTCCTCACTGTTTGATTTCAACATCCACGCCGGCGGGCAGTTCCAGCTTCATCAGCGCATCCATCACCGCCGAAGTCGGTTCGATGATGTCGATCAACCGCTTGTGCGTTCGCATTTCAAACTGCTCCCGGGACTTCTTGTTCACGTGGGGCGAGCGAAGAACGGTGTATTTGTTGATCCGGGTTGGCAGAGGGATCGGACCGGAAACCTTGCTTCCGGCCTTCAGCACCGTTTGCACGATAGCTTTTGCACTTTGATCAATCAACTCGATATCAAATCCCCGCAGGCGAACTCGAATCCTCTCTTTAGCCATTCTTCCTCCAGACAGTCTCAGATCTCATTTCTAGTAGCTCAGATCACGCACATCGAAAGCCGCAAGCCTCTCTTGCGAAAGCTCAAAAAGCTCGGGGTTCCTCCGGACCAGGTGTACTACTCGATGATTTCAGTAACCGCGCCGGCCGCAACGGTGCGTCCGCCTTCACGGATGGCGAATCTCAAGCCCTTCTCGATCGCGATCGTATGGATGAGCTCCACCTGGACCTCGCAGTTGTCTCCGGGCATAACCATCTGCCTGTCCTCGGGCAGGGTCACCGTACCGGTGATGTCGGTGGTTCGGAAGTAGAACTGCGGACGGTAGCCTGAGAAGAACGGTGAGTGACGACCGCCTTCTTCCTTGGTCAGGGCGACGATCTGAGCCTTGAACTTTTGGTGGGGAGTAATGGTCCCCGGTTTGGCCAGAACCTGGCCTCTCTGGACCTCGTTCTTCTCCACACCCCGGAGCAGACAACCGACGTTGTCCCCGGCCTGTCCCTCATCCAGGATCTTGTTGAACATCTCCACACCGGTTACCACGGTCTTGCGGGTGTCCTTGATACCGACGATTTCCACCTCTTCTCCAACCTTGATCACCCCGCGTTCGATCCTACCGGTGACAACGGTTCCGCGACCGGAGATGGAGAACACGTCCTCGATCGGCATCTGGAAGGGCCTGTCCATGGGCCGCTCGGGCAGGGGGAAATACTCATCCATGACCTTGAGCAGCTCTTCAACCGGCTTCATTGCTTCCGGATCCGTCGGATTATCCATTGCTTTCAGAGCAGAACCCTTGATGATGGGGATGTCGTTCCCCGGAAACTCGTACTCATTCAGCACGTCCCGAATCTCCTCCTCGACCAGCTCGATCAGATCGGGATCATCCACCTGGTCGGTCTTGTTGAGGAAAACCACAATGGCGGGCACTCCAACCTGGCGAGCCAAGAGGATGTGCTCCCGTGTCTGGGGCATGACCGAATCCGGAGCCGAGACAACCAGGACCGAACCGTCCATTTGGGCCGCACCGGTGATCATGTTCTTGATGTAGTCGGCGTGGCCCGGGCAGTCGACGTGGGCGTAGTGCCTGTTGTCGGTCTGATACTCCACGTGCCGGGTGTTTATGGTGATACCCCGCGCCTTCTCTTCAGGCGCGTTATCGATGTCCTCGAACTTCATCACCTTGTCGCCGTGCTTGGCATTACAATACATGGTAATCGCCGCAGTCAGGGTCGTTTTGCCATGATCCACGTGACCAATCGTCCCAACGTTGATGTGGGGTTTGGTCCTTTCAAACTTTGCCTTTGCCATGCTAACCTCCTTGCACTTGTCGGCAAATCAATTCCTAATTTATGTTGTGCCCCGAACCTTCCGAACTATTTCATCCTGAACGGATTGGGGAGTTGGCTGGTAGAAGGAAAACTGCATGGTGTGGTTGGCTCGCCCCTGAGAGAGACTTCTCAAGCGGGTTGTATACCCGAACAGAAGTCGCAGGGCGACATTGGCTTTCACCACCTTACCCCCATGCCGATCTTCAATCCCTTCTACTCTTCCCATGCGCCCCATGAGATCTGAGATCAGATCCCCCAGATACTCCTCCGGGGTGAAGATCTCCACTCCCATGATCGGTTCCAGGATGGTCGGTTTGGCTCTTTCAAGCCCACTCTTGTAGGCCATCGAGGCAGCAATCCGAAAGGCCATCTCGTTGGAATCTACCTCGTGGTATGATCCATCGAGCAAAATCGCTCGGAAATCCACCATCGGATATCCAACCAGGACTCCGTTGGTTCGAGCCTCTTCGATCCCCTTTTGGACAGCAGGGATGTATCCTTTCGGAATACCGCCGCCTACGCTTTTGTTTTCAAACAGAAACCCAGTACCTGTGGGAAGCGGCTCGAATCGCATTAACACATGGCCGTAATGGCCCCGGCCTCCGCTTTGGCGGATGAACTTTCCCTCAGCCTCAGCGGTCGCCGCTATGGTTTCCCTGTATGCCACCTCCGGTTTGCCTACCTTTGCCTCGACCCTGTACTCACGAAACAACCGCGCCAACAGGATTTCCAGGTGCAGCTCCCCCATTCCGGAGAGAATCGTCTGACCCGTTTCTCTGTCGTAACGGATCCGGAAGGTAGGATCTTCATCCAAGAGCTTCCGTATCGCGGTGCTCAAGTCTTCGGCATCGGCTTTGGTCTTGGGCTCTATCGCGATGGAGACGACAGGCTCGGGAAATACCATCGACTCGAGAAGCACGGGATTGCCTTCCTCGCAGAGGGAATCTCCGGTGTGGACCCGTTTCAAGCCTACCGCCGCTGCGATATCGCCCGCGTACACCTCCGCGATCTGCTCCCGATCGTTGGCATGCATTCGAAGCAGCCTGTGCACCCGTTCCCGTCGGACCGCCGTCGCGTTGTACACCGTTGCCCCCGTCTTCAGAGCCCCGCTGTACACCCGGAAGTAAGCCAGCTTGCCCACGTAGGGATCGCTCATAATCTTGAACACCAGAGCGGCAAAAGGCTGATCCGCTCCCGGAATCAAGGTTACATAATCCCCCGTGTTCGGCTGAATCGCCGTTACTGCTTCTGTCTCTACAGGAGAGGGCAGATAATCCAAAACCGCATCGAGGAGGGTTTGAATTCCCTTGTTCTTGAAAGCCGCTCCGCAGACCACGGGAAATATCTTACCCTCGATTGTTGCCGCACGCAGCACCTGCTTGATACGCTCCGCCTCTAGCTGTCCTTCCTCCAGATACTCTTCCAGGAAGCTGTCATCGGTTTCGGACAAGCGTTCCAGAAGCGCGGATCGCATCTCAGCCGCTCTTTCAGCCAGAGCCTCAGGCGGCTCGGTAACACGGTACCGTGCTCCGAGGACGTCTTCATCCCAAAGATACGCCTTCATCTCGATCAGATCGACCACGCCCAGGAAATCCGACTCCGCTCCGATGGGAAGCTGAATCGCCGTAGCGTTCGCCCCGAGGCGGCGATGAAGCTCTTCGATAACCCCTTCGAAACGCGCCCCGGTCCTATCCATTTTGTTTATGAAGACTATCCGCGGGATCTTGTAACGGCCCGCTTGTTTCCAGACCGTTTCGCTCTGCGGCTCTACTCCCTTGACGGCGCAAAAAACGCCTATCACTCCATCTAATACTCTCAAAGATCGTTCCACTTCGGCCGTGAAATCTACATGGCCGGGTGTATCTATTATATTGATCTGGCAATCCTTCCAGGAACAAAAGGTCGCGGCGGCGGTTATGGTTATGCCCCGCTCCTTTTCCAGCTCCATCCAGTCCATCTCCGCTTCCCCCGCATGGACCTCCCCCATCTTATGGGTTCTGCCCGCGTAGTAGAGGATACGCTCGGTAGTCGTCGTCTTCCCGGCGTCTATGTGCGCCGCAATCCCGATGTTGCGAATCCTCTCGAGCGGGAACGGAACGGACATCCGCTGAAGCTTCCCGGCATGCTCTTTTTAGAGCATCGAAGCCAGCTTAACTACCAACGGTAGTGGGCAAACGCCTTGTTTGCCTCTGCCATCCGGTGGGTATCTTCTTTTTTCTTGAAAGCAGCTCCTGTTTGATTGTAGGCATCCATCAGTTCGGCGGCGAGCTTCTCGCTCATCGATGTACCGTGGCGATCCCTGGAGTACTGAATGATCCAGCGCATGGCCAGGGCTTCCCGCCTGCTTTCACGGACCTCCACGGGAACCTGATAGGTCGAGCCTCCAACCCTTCGCGATTTGACCTCAACCACCGGCTTCACGTTTTCCAGGGCTTTCTCGAACACCTCTACGGGATCCTTCCCCGCTTTCTGCTTGATGATATCCAACGCGTCATAAACGATCCCGTAGCCGACCGATTTCTTCCCCCGAAGCATCATCCGAACGACAATCCGGGAAATGTTCATGTTGCCGTACTTCGGATCCGGCGGAATGGGCCTTTTAGGCGGTATTCTTCTCCTAGGCATAATCAGTACCTAATCAGACCTTGGGTCGCTTGGTTCCGTACTTCGACCGGGCCTTGCGCCGATCTTCTACTCCCAAGGTGTCCTTTGCCCCCCGGATGATGTGATACCGCACGCCGGGCAGGTCCTTGACTCTGCCTCCTCTGACCAACACCACCGAGTGCTCCTGCAAATTGTGGCCGATTCCCGGAATGTAGGCCGTTACCTCAATTCCGTTGCTCAACCGAACCCGCGCCACCTTTCTCAGGGCCGAGTTCGGCTTTTTCGGCGTAACGGTCATCACCCGGGTGCATACTCCCCTCTTCTGAGGACAGGACTGCAGGGCCGGAGCCTTGTTTTTCTTGTGCACAGCCTGTCGGCCTTTGCGAACAAGCTGATTGATCGTTGGCATCACATCTCTCCTATTATGAATACGTCGCAATCTTCCACTTCAGTTACCATATGTAGATTGCGATACGTATATAGACACACAACTCACCCCTCGATGAAAAAATAAGCGGGTGAGAATCTAACAATACAGACACAAAATGTCAACCCCACGAGGACTTCCCCGGGAGGTTGATCAAAGTGGTCGTCTCGTTGTTGTTCAAACAGTCCTGCGCCAGATACTTCTTCTGGGCAGTGAAGCTGGCACCCTTACGGGTGCCACGTCACCACTTGAACATAGCAAAAACGCCCGAAACAATCAAGCGATTTGTTTCCTGAAAAAATATTACTCGGTTTCCTGGAGCATTGCGGCCAGCTCCTTTTCCCGCCGTTTCTCCTCGATGATCCGGTTCACCTGTACGTCCAGATCCTCCATGTTTTCATCCAGAAGCTTGATATCGTTGTAGGCACGAATTCCCGTACCGGCGGGTATCAGATGACCGATGATCACGTTCTCCTTCAATCCGTGCAGGTGATCCCGGCTTCCCTTTATGGAAGCGTTAGTCAGGACTCGAGTCGTCTCCTGAAAGGAGGCTGCCGATATGAAGCTGTCGATGTTCAGCGAGGCTTTGGTAATTCCCAGCAGCAGTGGCCGAGCAATGGCCGGCTGTCCTCCTTCGCGAATCACCTTTCTGTTTTCCTCGTTGAATTTGTACCTGTCGATCTGCTGGCCGAAGATGAAGTTCGTGTCCCCGACCTGCATGATTTCGATCTTCTTCATCATCTGGCGGATGATTACGCCGATGTGCTTATCGTTTATATTCACCCCCTGCAGGCGATACACCTCCTGGATCTCATTTACGAGATAGCTCTGCAGGGCTTGCTCACCCAGTATCAGCAGGACATCGTGAGGATCGATATTGCCGTCACACAGCTGCTCCCCCGCTTCGACATAGTCACCATCTCGAACCAGCAAGTGCTTGCCCATGGGCACGAGGTGCTTGAACTCCTTGTCGTAGGGATCCACGACCACGATCACCCGTTTGCCCTTGAGCAGTCCCCTGAAACTGACGGTTCCGCTGACCTTGGCCAGTACCGCCGGGGTCTTTGGTTTTCTGGCCTCGAAAAGCTCACCCACCCGGGGAAGTCCACCGGTAATGTCCCTGGTCTTCACGCTTTCCCGTGGAAGCTTGGCCAGAATTCGCCCGGGATTGATATGCTCCCCGTCGGCTATGTTGAGGTAGGCGCTGCCGGGCAGATAGTAGGTGGCCGCGACTTCGCCCTTGTCGTCGTGGATCACGATTCTGGGCTGGAGGGTTTCTACGGTATAATCGGTGATCTTCTTCTCGATTTTCCCCGTATCCTCGTTGATCTCTTCTTTCAGGGTGGTCCCGAGAACGATGTCCTCGAAAACCGCCTGTCCTTCGGTTTCCGCGATGATCGGTTCGCTGAAAGGATCGAAGTAGGCAATCGGCTCCTCCGCCGCAACGATCTGTCCCTCCTTGACCATCAGCTCCGAGCCGTTACGAATGTCCACTCTCTGGGGCTGTGCAATGAGCAGCAGAGTCTCTTTGGTACGGTGAACGTAGGCTATCTCCTCCGCGGTGATCTTCTCGCCCTTTCGCTGCACGATCACCTCATCCTTCAAGACCTTCTGTCCATCCTTGACCATGACCCGATCACCCGTTTTGAGCTCGATGGTGCGCATCACTCTGTGGACCATGATGTAGCCCTTGCGGGTGAAAAGCAGGTTGCCTCCCTTTGTGGGTACGGTGTTCCCGGTAACGCTCTCCACCAGGATGGGATATCTGAGATAGATCCTGCTCTCCTCGCTGATTTTTGTTGCGGCTCCGCCGATATGAAAGGTCCGCATGGTGAGCTGCGTTCCCGGCTGACCGATAGACTGGGCTGCGATGATACCCACAGCCTCTCCAATGTTCACGGTCCTGTTGGTCGCCAGGTTTCGGCCGTAGCACTTCACACACACACCGTGCTGAGCCTCGCAGGTCAGTACCGTGCGAATCCGCACGTGTTCGATACCCGCCGCCTCGATCTGATCGGCGATCTCGTCGGTAATCTCCTGATTCACATCGATGATGATTTCACCGGTGATCGGATGCCGTACCCGCTCCAGAGTGAAACGGCCCACGATCCGGTCGCGTAGAGACTCGACGATCTCCTCTCCATCCTTGATCGCCCGCATCTCCAGTCCGTTGATGGTGCCGCAGTCTTGCTCATTGACCACAACATCCTGAGCAATATCCACCAGCCTGCGGGTCAAGTACCCAGCATCGGCGGTTTTCAGGGCCGTATCCGCCAATCCCTTGCGCGCCCCGTTCGTGGAGATGAAAAACTCGATTACCGAAAGCCCCTCTTTGAAGTTGCTGCGAATGGGCAGCTCAATGATCTCTCCGGAGGGCTTGGCCATCAGACCCCGCATCCCGCCGAGCTGTCGGATCTGGCTGCGGGAACCCCGCGCGCCGGAGTAGGCCATCATGTGCACCGGGTTGAATCCTCCGCGATCCGTTGCCAGCTCGTTCATCAGCTCCTTGGTAATGTCTTCATTCGTCTTGCTCCACTCCTCCACAACCCGGTTGTAGCGCTCTTCATTGGTGATGTGCCCCTGGAGGTACTGGTTCTGGATCTCTTCCACCTGCGAATTGGCCTTGGTGATCAGCTCCTTCTTGGTTTCCGGGATGATGATATCTTCCATGCCGATCGTCGCACCGAAGCGGGTAGCGTAGCGGAATCCCAGATCCTTGATCGTATCGAGCATCTTCACGGTTACATCCGAGTCATGCTCTTTGTAGCAGAGGGCAATGAGGTTGCGCAGCTCCTTCTCCCCCATCGGCTGGTTGATGAAGCCGATCTCCGCGGGCAGCTCTTCGTTGAGGATGATTCGCCCCGGCGTGGTTTCGATGTATTCACCGTCGCTCTTGACCTTGATCAGGGCCTGGTAGTCTACAGAGCGGGCATCTATGGCCATCAAGACCTCTGCGATGCCGCTGAAATGTTTCCCCTCCCCCTTGGCTCCCGGTTTTGATCTGGTCAGATAGTTGATTCCCAACACCATATCCTGGGTGGGAATCACTATGGGATTGCCGTTGGCCGGATTGAGCAGGTTTCTGGAAGACAGCATCAGAGTCCAGCATTCTATCTGGGCGGCCGGTGTGAGAGGAACGTGGACGGCCATCTGATCGCCGTCGAAGTCCGCGTTGAAGGCGTGGCAGACCAGGGGATGCAGCTTTATCGCCTTTCCCTCCACCAGAACCGGTTCGAAGGCCTGAATACCCAGTCGATGCAGGGTCGGAGCGCGGTTGAGAAGCACGGGGTGTTCCGTGACCACCTCATCGAGCACGGCCCAAACCTCCGGGGTTTCCATCTCCACCAGGGTCTTGGCCTTCTTGATGTTGTAGACCACGTCTTTTTCCACCAGCTTGCGCATTATGAAGGGCTTGTACAGCTCCAGGGCCATTTTCGTGGGCAGCCCGCATTGGTGAAGCTTGAGCTCCGGGCCAACAACGATCACCGATCGGCCGGAGTAGTCGACCCTCTTGCCCAGGAGGTTCTGCCGAAAACGCCCCTGCTTGCCTTTCAGCATGTCCGAGAGGGATTTCAGCGGACGGTTGGCCGCGCCCTTCACAACCCGTTTTTTCTTCGAGTTGTCGAACAGGGCGTCTACGGCTTCCTGGAGCATTCGCTTTTCATTGCGGATGATGATATCCGGAGCGTGCAATGCCAGCAGGCGTTTCAGCCGATTGTTTCGGTTGATCACCCGTCGATACAGATCATTAAGATCCGAGGTGGCAAAGCGCCCGCCGTCCAGCTGCACCATCGGCCGAAGCTCCGGCGGGATAACGGGAATGACATCTAGGATCATCCATTCCGGACGGTTTCCCGAATCCCGGAACTGTTCGACGATTTCGATGCGCTTGAGAAGCCGTTTGTCGCTCTTGCGGCCCTTCTCCTGCATCTTGACCCGCAGCTCCGCGGACAGGCCGTCAAGGTCGAGGGTCTCCAGGAGAGTCCGGATTGCCTCAGCACCGATTCCGGCCGAAAATGCCATGCCGTAGCGCTCCTGGGCCTCCAGATACTCCTCTTCTGTGAGCAGCTGCATCTTCTTGAGATCCGTATCGCCGGGATCGATGACTATGTACTTCTCGTAGTAGAGGATCGAGCGCAGCGCAACGATCGCCAGATCCAGGAGCAATCCCATTCGGGAGGGCACGGAGCGGTAGTACCAGATGTGAGAGACCGGAGAGGCCAGTTCGATGTGGCCCATCCGCTCCCGACGCACGCGGAAGTGGGTCACCTCCACGCCACAGCGGTCGCAGATTACACCCTTGTAGCGGATCGACTTGAACTTACCGCAGTAGCACTCCCACTCCTTGGTGGTTCCGAAGATTCGCTCACAGAACAGGCCGTCTTTCTCGGGCCGCAGTGTTCTGTAGTTGATGGTCTCCGGTTTTTTGACCTCACCGTAGGACCAGGCACGTATCTGGTCCGGAGAGGCCAGCTTGATCATAATACTATCGAAATCCTGCATCTCTCTCATATTCGTGTCCCTCCCATGGGATGGGGGTTGTCCCCCAGCAATTTCCCTCTCTGTATCGATCGGCCGTCGATCACCGTCATTCGCGCCGCAGGGCTAGAAACGGCTTCCCTGCCGATTGATCAACTCCTCATCTCTCTCCGTCAATGCGATCTGCTTGCCCTTGTTGTCGTAGATCGAAACATCCAGGGCCAACCCCCTTAGCTCCTGGACCAGAACATTGAAAGACTCAGGTATTCCGGCCTGGGTGAAGGATTCGTTCTTCACGATACTCTCGTAGATCTTGGCCCGCCCCGACATGTCATCGCTCTTGATTGTCAAAAGCTCCTGCAGGGTGTTGGCCGCTCCGTAGGCTTCCAGAGCCCACACTTCCATCTCACCGAGGCGCTGTCCGCCGAACTGGGCTTTTCCACCCAGGGGTTGCTGCGTCACCAGGGAGTAGGGACCCGTCGAACGGGCGTGCATCTTATCGTCGACCAGGTGGTGGAGCTTCATCATGTAGATGTAGCCAACGGTGACCGGATTTTCGAAGGGCTCCCCGGTTTGACCGTCGAATAGAGTTACCTTGGAGTTCAGGGGCAGATCGGCGGCCTTGAGCTTTTCTTCAATCATCTCGTTGGAGGCGGATTCGAATACCGGTGTGGCGTACCACTCTCCCAGCTTGAATCCCGCCCAGCCCAGCTCCGTCTCCATGATCTGTCCCAGATTCATGCGCGAAGGTACTCCCAGCGGATTCAGCACCAGATCGACCGGAGTGCCGTCCTCCATGAAGGGCATATCCTCTTCCGGGAGAACCCGGGCGATTACCCCCTTGTTGCCGTGACGGCCGGCCATCTTGTCTCCCTCCTGGAGCTTGCGCTTGGTGGCGATGAGAATCTTCACCACCTCCTCCACTCCGGGATTGAGCTCGTCTCCCTCCGAGCGTTTCAGCCGCTGCACATCGATCACCGTCCCCTCGATTCCGTGGGGCACCCTCAGGGAGGTATCCCGGACATCCTTGGCCTTCTCCCCGAAAATCGAGTTCAACAGCTTGAACTCGGGGGTCGAATCGGTTTCGCTCTTCGGCGTTACCTTTCCCACCAGGATAGAGCCGGATTTTACTTCCGCGCCGATGCGAATGATGCCCTCTTCATCCAGGTGCTCCAGGGAGTTGTCGCTGGCGTTGGGAATATCCCGGGTGATCTTCTCCGGCCCCAACTTTGTCTCCCGCACCTCAATGGAGAACTCCTTGATGTGTATGGAGGTATAACGGTCCTCGCGAACCAGTTTCTCCGAAATGAGAATCGCGTCCTCGTAGTTGTATCCGTTCCAGGGCATAAAGGCCACCAGGACGTTGACCCCCAGGGCCAGCTCTCCGTTGTAGGTGGCCGGTCCGTCGGCGATCACCTCCCGCTCCTTGATCTTCTGCCCGGGAGCGACGATGGGTTTCTGACTGAAACAGGTATCCTGGTTGGTTCGTTGGAACTTAATCAGCGGATAGATGTCCAATTCCTCCGCCTTGCCTTTATCCGGCTTGACCACGATCTTCTCAGAGGTTACATACTCTACCTTTCCGGCCCGGGTTGCCGCCACAGCCACCCCCGAATCGAAGGCGGTCTTGCGCTCCATACCGGTTCCCACCCGCGGCGGTTCGGGTCGAAGCAGAGGGACGGCCTGACGCTGCATATTCGAACCCATCAAAGCCCTGTTGGCGTCGTCGTGCTCAAGAAAGGGGATCAGAGAGGTCGAGACCGATATTATCTGTTTGGGCGAAACATCCATGTACTGGATGTCTTTGGCCTTCCTGGTGATATAGTCCCCTCCCCTTCGAGCCGGAATAAGCTTTTCCTGGAACCTACCCTTGTCATCGATTCTGCTCGTTGCCTGGGCGATGTAGTACTTTTCCTCGTCGATTGCCGACAGATACTCGATCTCGTCGGTCACCACGCCTCCGACAACCTTGCGGTATGGAGTTTCCAGGAAACCGTACTCATTCACCCGCGTATAGTTGGCCAGAGACACGATCAATCCGATGTTCGGTCCTTCCGGAGTCTCGATGGGACACATTCGTCCATAGTGGGTGTAATGAACATCCCGCACCTCGAACCCGGCTCTGTCTCTGGAAAGCCCCCCGGGTCCCAGGGCGTTGAGCCTGCGCTTGTGGGTCAGCTCGGCCAGGGGATTCACCTGGTCCATGAACTGGGAGAGCTGGCTGGACCCAAAAAACTCTTTGATCGTGGCCACGATCGGCTTGATCGAGATCAGATCCTGGGGCCGGATCGTATCGGCTTCTTTGAGACTCATCCGCTCTTTGGCGATGCGCTCCATGCGGGTGAAGGCGACTTTCAGGTGGTTGGTGAGCAGTTCACCGGCGGAACGAATTCTCCGGTTGCCGAGGTGATCGATATCATCCACGTTCCGCTCGCCGATGTAAACCTGGGTGAGGAACATCACCGTGTTGATGATATCTTCGGGAATCAGAGTATGAGTCTTGTAGGGCTGTTCGTAGTCAAACTTCTTGTTCAGCTTGTACCGGCCAACCCGCCCCAGATCGTAGCGCCGGGGCGTGAAGAACATGCTCTGCAGGTCCTTCTCCGCACTCTCCAGAGTGATCGGTTCTCCCGGCTTGATCACGCCGTACACCCGGCTGATCGCCTCTTCCTTGGTGGGCTCATCCTTCTCCGGATCCTCCCGGGAGTACACGACCTCTTCGCGCTCGAAACAGTTGAGAATAATCGGCGAATGAAGGGACTTTTCACTTTGGAAATCGATGACTTCGATCGCTGCAATTCCTGAATGGATCAACTCCTCGACATCGTGGGGGTGGATCTTGTCTCCCGCCCGGTACAGCTTCTTGGTCTGTCCCTCCTCCTCGTGGTACACCGCGCGGGCAAACACCATACCAAGGACCTTCTCCTTGTCTTCCCTGCTCTCGGAAATCTTAACGGTCTTGGTCTGGTAAAACAGATCGATGATCTTCTCCCGGGTGTCGAAACCCAAAGCTCTCAGGAAGATCGTAGCCAGGATCTTCTTCTTCCTGTCGATCTTCGTGTAGATGAGCTCTTTCTTCTGATCGACCTCGAACTCCAGCCATGAGCCACGGTAGGGAATGATGCGGGAGGAGAAGACTCCCTTGTCATGGCTGAAGATCACTCCCGGGGACCGGTGGATCTGGCTCACAACCACCCGCTCGGCACCGTTGATGATGAACGTACCCCTGGGAGTCATGAGAGGGATATCCCCCATGTAGATTTCCTTCTGCCGGATTTCTCCGGTATTCAGGAAGATCAGATTGATCTTGGCTTTGATGGGAATCGCATAGGTCAGTCCCTTGTTCTTACACTCCTGCTCGCCGAATATCGCGGCCTCCTCATCGAGGGTGTACCCGCCGTATTCGAGAACCATATCCCCGTTGGGGCTCTCAATCGGGAAAATTGCCTGAAACACATCTTCCAAGCCCTGTCGCTGTATGGACTTTCCTTCCCTAAGTCTTTCCCGCTGCAAGAACCGTTCGAACGACGAGAGCTGAATGTCGATCAGACTGGGCATTTCCATCGCCTCTTCCACACCCTGACCGATATAAACTCTCTTGATCATTTCAGGAACCATGTGCCCTCCCGTGAGCTGTTAATGGACGACAATACCACCGGCGGACAAATTCCCCCGGTGGTATTCTTGAGTTTGTGGGATTGTGGTACAAAGTTACGATTATGTAACCTCAACCGCAGCGCCAGCTGACTCCAGCCGCTCTTTGATTTTTTGAGACTCTTCTTTGCTGATGGCCTCTTTCACAACCTTGTCACCAGCTTCGACGAGCTCTTTCGCTTCTTTGAGTCCGAGACCGGTTATGGCCCGGACCTCCTTGATTACGGGAATCTTCTTCCCATCCTCGAAGCTCTTGAGCACGACGGAAAACTCGGTCTGCTCCTCCGCCGCTGCAGCGGCATCTCCGCCCGCGGCCGCAGGAGCTGCTGCTACCGCTACAGGTGCGGCAGCACTTACACCGAACTTCTCTTCCATCGCCTTTACCAGCTCCGAAACCTCGAGTACCGTCATATTTGCGATCGCGTCGAGGATTTCTTCTTTTTTCGGTGTTGCCATTTATCTTCTCCTTGTTTTCGTTTTTTACAGCAATAGCTGGAACACGGCTTGAGAGACTAATGCTGCTTCTATTGCTTGTCCTTGCTTTCGGCCACAGCCTGAAGGGTTCGCACCAGTTTGGTGGCAATCCCACTCATGGCGTATACCAGATTCGTCAATGGGGCATTCATAGTACCCATCAACATGGCATACAGTTCGTTTCTGCCCGGAAGCTTGCTGATAGCCTCCACTTCAGCGGAGGATACTACTCTGCCGTCGACCAAACCGCCCTTAACCTTTAGGGTGGAATCCTTGGTGAAGTCGAACAGCACCTTGGTAATCGGACCGATGTCAGCTCTGGCCAGCGCCAGCGCCGTGGGATCGATCAGAAACTCCTCCTCGAAGGGAAATCCCAATTCGCTCATCGCCAAGCGAGCGTAACTGTTCTTCACCACCCGGTACTCGGCTTCTTTTTCCTTCAAGGACCTGCGCAACTCGGTTATCTGAGAAACGTTGAGACCACGGAAATCCGTGAAAATCACATCCTGAGAGCTTTCGATCAATTCTTTGATCTTCTGCACGCCTTCGGTTTTGTAGGGCTGTATCTTCTGAGTTTTTTCTGCCATAAGCTTTAAGCCTTTTCCTTGGGATTCACCATGATCCCCGGTCCCATGGTTGAGGAAACGGCGATCGACTTGATGAACTCCCCTTTGATATCCGCGGGTTTTTTTCGCTGCACCTCGTCGATGAGCAGCCTGGCGTTCTCGGCGATTTGCTCCCTGTCCATGGACACCTTTCCAATCGGCAGGTGAATAACCCCGGTTTTGTCCCCTCGGAACTCAACGCGCCCCTTCTTCAGCTCTTCGATTGCCTCTTTTATATCGAAGGTGACGGTTTTGGTCTTGGGGTTGGGCATCATCCCCCGGCGTCCCAGAATCGGACCGAGCTTTCCCACATCCTTCATCATATCCGGTGTAGCCACCGCCACATCAAAATCCAGCCATCCGCCCTGGATCTTTTCAACAAGATCCGCCTCGCCGACGTAGGCGGCTCCCGCCTCTTTGGCCTCATCCGCCTTTTCTCCCTTGGCAAAGACCAGGATCTTCTTCTCCGCCCGGAAACTGTTGGGCAGCACCAGGGTGTCGCGAACCGAATGTTTGGCCTTGACGTTCAACTTGAGTGCAATTTCCACGGTCTCGTCAAACTTGGCGTACGCCAGATCCTTTACCAGATCCAAGGCCTGTTCCAGGCTGTACTGTTCCGTGGGGTGGTACTTTTCCAGTGTCTGCTGATACTTCTTTCCCCGCTTCATCTAAAGCCCCTCCACGGTCACACCCATGCTCCGGGCTGTTCCGGCGATAATCCGCATCGCTCCTTCGATATCGGTGGCATTCAGGTCCGTCATCTTCTGTTCCGCGATTTCCCGGATCTGGTTCGCCTTGATGGTCGCCACCTTGTCCTTGTTCGGCACGGATGATCCTTTTTCCAGGCCACAAGCCTTCTTGATCAGTACAGCCGCCGGTGGTGTTTTGGTAATGAAGGTGAAGCTCTTGTCCGCGTACACCGTGATCACAACGGGAATGAGCAGCCCCGGCTCCACGCTCTTGGTGCGATCATTGAACTGCTGAACGAACTGGGGTGCGGACACCCCATGGGGGCCCAGGGCTGGACCCACCGGTGGTGCGGGGGTTGCTTTGCCCGCGGGCACCTGCAGCTTGATGAGAGCTGCGATCTTCTTTTTTGCCATCTTTCTATTCCTCCGTTCGTGGTGAAAGCGTCCGCCTCAACATACAGGACGGACTCCCATGAACTCTTAGATTTTCTCCACCTGAAGAAAATCCAGCTCAACCGGCGTCGATCTTCCGAAGATGCCTACCATGACCCGCAATTTTCCCTTTTCGAGATTGATCTCCTCGATCGTACCGGTAAAACTATCGAAGGGACCGTCGGTGATCCGCACGGTCTCTCCCTCAGTAAAGGTCTGCTTTGGCTTCAGAACCTTCTCACTCTTTATTTCTCCGGCGCGCTGGAGCACCTCCCGGGCTTCCTCAGCGCTGATGGCCTGAGGTTTCTGGTTTCTGTTGAACCCGACAAATCCCGTCACACCGGGGATCTGCCGAATCGCGGAGCAGACCTGCTTCCAGTTGTTGTCGGGCAGATCCATCTCGACCATGATGTATCCGGGCAGGAACTTCTTGGAGCTCACTCGCCGTTTGCCGTCTCTAACCTCAACAACCTCCTCTGCCGGTACTTTGACATTGAATACATAATCCGCCAAAGGACCGTCTTCGACTAGCTTGTTGACGTGCTTCTGCACTTTGTTTTCATATCCTGAATAGGTATGGACTACATACCAGCCTTTTGCCATCGGCGTTTCCTCTTAGGTTTTTCGCTTCGTCTACCGGCTTTCAGAAAATCAGATCGATTCCCCGGAAGATGATAAAATCAACGATACCCAAAGCGATGGCGATGAGAATTACTGAAACCAGAACCACCTTTGTCGAAGAAGCTACTTCTTCGCGGCTGGGCCAGGTTACTTTCTTGAGTTCGGCGAAACTCTCTTTGAAGAATCGTATTATCTTCTTCATCTCTTTCCTCTCAGGCGCTTTGAGGGTGCGCTCCCTCAAAAGAAAGCAGGCCAGGCAGGACTCGAACCTGCAACATCCGGTTTTGGAGACCGGCGCTCTAGCCAATTGGAGCTACTGGCCTACAGAAGATCGCTGTTACTTTATCTTGGTTTCCCGGTGCAAGGTGTGCTTTCTGTCAAACTTGCAGTACTTTTTGAACTCCAGCTTCCCCTGGATGTTCCTCTTGTTTTTACTGGTTGTATAATTCCTGCGGTCGCATTCGGTACACTGTAGAGCAACGAGCTCAACCGTCTTTCCCTTAGCCTTCGCCATCCGCTCCCATCCTTCCAGATGTTTTGTAGCGCCCTGTCCGTCGTGACGCAACCTCTTCTGTTGTCAGATTGGATGGTTGCGTCAACCTCGGTCGGGCGTTAGCCCGACCTCGCAATCGAAAGAACTTCGCAAATATAATAAAAATCCCCCACATCTGTCAATGGCATAATTTTCGCATTGTCTCCGCTTGAACAACTCGCCGCTTTGCCTTCAAACTGCCCTCCGGCGCGCTTAATGCCCTGGAGATGATTTCGGGGAATCTTATTTTCTGCCAGCCTCCGATCGGACTTGAACCGATGACCCCCTCCTTACCATGGAGGTGCTCTGCCAGCTGAGCTACAGAGGCAAATAATTCTTTTATATATATAGAATTACACCGAAAATCGCCGCATATACTACACTATTTCCCAGGTTTTGTAAAGGTACCTCCCCTACTTATTTCAATTTAATTATAAAAACCTCGACAATCAATCGATTCAAACCGAGGACGGTGCCAAAAGGCAAACACCTCGAGAGTCCGCCCCGTCCAGGTGTCGAATTCCCAAAAAAAGCG
>Ga0180438_10005868_pt1 | contig 16844 bp, 10 predicted proteins | sample SS_ome_12_FD_132455 | JGI IMG/M metagenome (GOLD analysis project Ga0180438, IMG submission 132455) | Hypersaline lake sediment archaeal communities from the Salton Sea, California, USA - SS_3_D_2 metaG | ecosystem: Environmental > Aquatic > Non-marine Saline and Alkaline > Hypersaline >...
ATCGCGGAACCTGGCCAGCGATTCGATCAGCCCGTCGAGGCGCCCGGATTCTTTGAGCGTATCGAGCCGTCCCAGCGTGGCCATCACCCGCTGGCGGACCCGGCCGTCGATCCGTTCGTTGTGGACGACCTGCACGTACTGGTGGTTTCCCGACTTCTTGATGCGAGCGAACACAGCACAGCCCCCTGGCGGTGGGTAGCGAAACGTGCCACTCGCCATCGGACGCGAAATGGCAAGACTATTTCCCCTGTGCCGCCGCATTTCTGGCACTACACTTTTTCGCTCGCGCCCGGAAAATTCACCATCAATAAAGGACTTACGTCAAATTCCGGCCCTTTTCACCGTGCCAACTGTCGAAGATGGGCATGGCGGCAGGTAGTTGCCGGCGCCATTGCGGCCGCGTATAAATCCGCGTGCGGGCATTCCCTCCTTGCCGAGCGCCTTCGGCGGAAACCTTCGCTTTGGAGCCATGAAATGAAACGAGTCTTTGCGCGGTGGCGGTGGTCGCGGGCGGCATTGGCGGGGCTTTCACTGGCGCTGCTGGCGCCGACAGCGGCGCCGGCTGACGATCCGGCGGTCCTGGAACTCGACGTGACCGACCCGGAATCCCAGGGAAGCGAAGAGAAGCCCGACCCGGCCGAGCAGGCCCGGCTGGATGCCCTGGCGACCCCCACGCATCGGCAAACGGCGGTCATCAAGATTGGCGGGGAAGACGACCCCGTGACCGTCGCCACCTTTTGCCTGACCCGCGATGGCGCCCTGCTGGCGGCGTGTCCCCGTGCGAAGCTGGAAGGCGAGGAAGAGAAGTCCGGCGCCCAATTACGGCTGCTTTCGCCCAAGGGTGAATTGCTCAAGACGGTGGCTATCGATTTCACGCCGCAAGCAATCAATGTGGACGCGGCGGGGAACATCTACGTCGGCGGGGCCCAGTCGCTCGCCAAGTATTCTGCCGACGGAAAACGGCTGGTGAAAAACGACGCTCCCAACGTCGTCGATATGGACGCGATGATGGAGAAGATGCGAAAGCAGGTCCGTCGGCAATACGAGACGGCAAGGGAGCAGATGCAGCGGCGGCTAGAAGGAATGCAGGAATTGTTGGCCACCCAAGAAGAGCGGCTCGCCGGGCTCAAGGCGGAAGAAGCGGAAGCGGGCGAGCAAGCGCCGCGGACCAAAGGCGACGAGCCGGATGCCGATGAAGAGGAACGGGCGACTGAGGCCGACCGGAGGAAGCTACAAATCGAGGTTCTCACCGGCCAAATCCAGCACCTGAAAGCACAATTGCCGATGTACGAACGGCATTTGGAGCATGTCCGCTCCCGCGCCGAACCGACCGACGAGCAAATCCGCCAGATGATCCGTTACCGTACGCAGGTCGCGGGCATCGCGTGCGGACCCGCGGGCATCTATGTCGCCTGCTCGGCCACCGAAGGCTACGGCTACGAAATCTGGCTGCTGAAGAGCGACCTGACTGATCCGAAAAAGATTGCCGGCGACCAGCGCGGCTGCTGCGGCCAGTTCGATATTCAGGCGCACGGCGACACGGTGTACGCCGCGGCCAACTGCCGCTTCAGCGTCGTCGGCTTCAACGGTGAGGGCGAGGAAACGATCTGTTTCGGCAAGCGGGGCGGCGGCGACATCGAGGGCTTCGGCTCGTGCTGCAACCCCATGAACATCCGCTTCGCTCCCAACGGCGACTGCTACACCGCCGAGGCCAGTGTCGGCGCCATCAAACGCTTTAACAAAGACGGCAAGTTCCAGGGCGTGGTGGCCCAGGCGGAACTTGTGCCCGGCTGCAAGCACGTGGCGATCGACGTCACGCCCGACGGCGAGCGGGTCTACATGCTCGACATCACACGCTCGCAGATTTACGTGTTTGAGCGCGGACCCGGCGACTAACCACAAGCCGCAGGCGCCGCGGTTGGCCGAAAGGGGGTCGCGAGTCTTTTTCGGCCAGACCGACGCCCCTATGGTTTTATCGACGACCGAAAAAGACTCCCGACCCCGTCCGCGCGAACGTCCGCGCACGGCGCGCAGAAGCTACGCTGAAAAAACGGAAGCCAACTCGATGCCCGCATTATCGAGTAACACCACTCGCCTTCGCTGGAAAACGGGAACCCCTTCATGAAGACGGTTTTTGCCCTTTGCCTCGTATGGGCCGCGGTTGCGGCGACGTGTCCGGCGCTGGCCGAGACGCCCGCCACGCTCAACCTCGTGGTGATGGACCCCCTGGCCAAACCGCTGGCTTGCGACTGCGTGCAGGGCTACGCCCAGCGGGACTACGAGCAGTTGGCGACGCGCCTGGAAAGGCGTCTGGGAATGCCGGTTCGCCTCGCGTTCAGCGAATCGCTGCCAAAGGCCGTTCAAGAAAAGAAACTCGGCGCCGTGCATCTGGTCATCGGCAAGGACTCCGTCGTTTTGCACGACGCCAGGGAGATGAAGCTGCCCGTCACGCGAATTGCCTGCCTGACCGACACGCTCGGCCGGACGACGCAGCACGGCCTGATCGTGGTTCCCAAGGACGATTCGGCCAAGACGGTGGCCGATCTCGCGGGCTACACGATCTTATTCGGCCCCGTCTCGTGCGACGAAAAACATGCGGCGGCGATCGAGACGATCAAAGCCGCCGGCGTGACGCTGCCTAAGGAGCCGGTGACCCGTCCCGCGTGCAGCATCGCCGCCACGGATATTCTCAACAAAGATTTTCAACCGGGGGCCGCCGCGGTCATCTCCAGCTACGCGGCCCCGCTGTTGGAGGGTTGCGGCGCCATTGATCCCGGCGCCTTGCGGGTGATCGCCAGCGTCAGGGACGTGCCGTTCGTGGCGGCGTTTTCCACCGGCCATGTGGGCGCAGAACTTCAAGTCAAACTGCAAAAGGCGCTTCTTGCCGTGGGCGACGATCCGGAATTGTGCCGGTCGCTTGAAACGGGCCTCGGGTTCATCGACCCGAAGAAGGCCGCCATCATGCGTTTGGCGGAGCCGGCGCCCATTGACGCGGCTTTGCGCGCAAAAAAAAACTAGCCGCGAATGAGTGGCCGGGTTGGCGGGGACCCAATCGCGACGCCGTGGTCCCCTGGCTTCCGGAAAAGCTTCCCAGCCCGCTCGTTCCCGCATGGTCGGCGCCGCTGAATCATCGGGCGCTGGCGGGCATCGCGGTGGCCGGCGGTGTGGTGGTCGTCGCCGACCGCGATCTCTTCGACAAAGAGGATGTCTTCCACTGCTACGACGCCGCTACCGGTCTTCCCAAGTGGGCTGTCCGCTACGCCGCAAACGGCAAGCTCGATTACGGCCCCTCGGCCCGGGCCACTCCGCTGATTGACGGCGAGCGGGTTTTCACCCTTTCCGCCTTCGGAGATTTGCACTGCCTGCGGCGGAACGATGGCAAGGTTTTGTGGAAAAAGAACCTCCTGGACGAATACGGGGGCGAACTCACCGCCTGGGGCATGTGCTCCTCGCCGCTTGTCGTTGACGGAAAGCTTATCGTCAATCCCGGCGGGCCGCAGGCGTCGCTGGTGGCGCTTCGGCCCGAGACGGGCGAAGAGCTATGGCGCTGCCCCGGCGCCCGTCATGCGTTCGCGTCGTTTATCGTCGGCGAATTCGGCGGGCGGCGGCAGCTTGTCGGCTATGACGCGATTTCGCTGGGTGGTTGGGATCCGGCCACGGGCAGGCGGCTGTGGCGGATCACCCCGGATATCGAGGGCGACTTCAACGTCCCCACGCCCATTGCGTACCGCGGGCAGGCGCTGGTGGCGACGGAAAACAACGGCGCCCGGCTGTACGGCTTTGACCGCGAAGGAGGCGCCGGGCCGCAGCCGTTGGCGACGCACGCCGACCTCGCCCCCGATACCAGCACGCCGGTTATCCTGGACGACCGCGTGTTCGGCGTGTGGGGAGGAACGCTGTTTTGCCTCAACGCCGCCGACGGCCTCGAACCCCTGTGGACAGGCCGGGACCGGGCGCTCCATGACTATGCCAGCCTGATCGCCTCGCCGGCCCACGGAGGCCGCGTGATCATCGCGACACTCAAAGGAGAACTCCTGCTGCTCGACGCCGCGGCCCACGAGATGCAAATGGTCTCCCGCGCACGCGCGTTTGAAGGTGGCGAGTCGATGTCGCACCCCGCCGTGGCCGGCAAGCGAATTTACCTCCGCAGCCCCAACGCGGTGACGTGTTTCGGCGCCGATTAGGTCCTAATTCGCATCCACCTTCCCCCGTCGCGCTTCCAGGACTTTGCGCACCTCGTACGCCTTCGACTCCGACACGCTGTAAAACGCCAGGAATACCATTCCCAGCAGCATCGCCGCGCAGGAGAAGCCGGCGAAGCAGAGGCGGATGAACTCCATCGTCCCCTCCGGCTGGTTGGCGCCGAGCTTCTCGTCAAAGCCGCTCAGCCACACGGCCAGGCCGGTGAAGAGAAACGTGAGCGAGAAGCCGAGCTTCTGCATCCAGGTGAAAACGGCGCCGAACACGCCCTCGCGGCGGCGGCCGTGTTCGTATTCGTCCACGTCACACAGGTCCGCCATCATCGAAAGCACCAGCATGTTCAGCGCGACCCAGACCGGGGCATTGAGCAGCGGATCGAGCAGCAGAATATGCAGGCTCAGGGCCTTGTTCACTTCGAAAAACCCGCCGGGGACGAACAGAAACCACTTGGCCACGCCACCGGCCGCCGCCAGCGCCAGCACCACGAACATGGCGCCCCGTTTGCCGATCTTCTGGGAGAGAAGCGTCAGCAGTGGAATGGCGGCGAACCCCATGATCTGGTAGCCGACGCCGTTCCAGGCGTTGAGGATCGAGCCGGTCTCGCGGTCGCCGCCGCACACAAAGAAGATGACGATGTACACGGCCAGGGCCGCCGCCATCGCCCCCACAAATGCCAGCGACAGCGTCATGCCCAGGAGCATCATCATGTTGCGGTTCGAGACCGTCTCGACAACCGCGGTAACCAGGTGGATCTTTGCTTGCTTGGACGCCGCGACGTAGAGCCGCTCCCGCGTAAACAGCCCCGGCAACGTGCCCAGCCCGATGAAGATGCCCGCGCCGATGACCAGCGCGATGATCCGGGCGCCGACGAGCGGGTCGTCAAACTGCTCGACCCACGGATAATACCAGCCTACGAAGATATTGCCGGCCGTGAAGAAGACGGTCCAAAAGGCCATTACCCGCGTCCGCTCGTGATAGTCGGGCGTCATTTCGTAGGAAAGGCTGATCAGCGGCACGCCGAAGATGGTGTAGGCGGTGTAAAAAACGATCGCGCCGACCACCAGCCAGGTGAACAGGGCCCAATCGAGATTGGAGATCGGGTCGGGAGCCGCCTGCCGGGAAGCGGCTTGCGCATCGCCTTGACGTTCTGCCGCCTCGGCGGACGGTTGGCCTGCGCCGTTTTCGGGTTGGTCGGTTTTGGCGATGTTGTCTTCCGTCTCAATGAAATCGCCTTGCTCGTCGTACCGCTCGCTGAACGATTTGGGGACCATGAAGACGCCGATCAGCGTCAGCCCCATCAGCACCGCCCCGCCGATGATAAACGGCCGCCGCCGCCCCATCTTCGAACGGAAATTATCAGAGATCGAACCCATGATCGGATCGGTAAACGCGTCCCACAACCGCGGAATCGTCAGGGCCACGCCGGCGAGCAGCGGATTCAAGCCGAGCACGATCTGAAACACGGGAAACGCCATCACCTGGATGATCTGCGTGCCCGTCGCGTTGGGAAACGCCCCCAGCCCCAGCGACACCTTCTGTCCGAACGAGACGCGGTCCTCGGGACGGGTGCCGACCTCGGCCGACTCGTTCTCGGGCGTCGCCGACGACGGTCCGCTTGTGGGCGATTCGTAAGGGTTGGGGCCGACGGGGGAACCGGAGTCGGGATGCGTCGGAAGATCGTGGCCGGCGTCGCCCGGGGAAGGCTCGGAATTCATCGCAAGTGGGCTTCGCTAGGAGCAAGCGACTGGAAACGTCGGATCGCGGCGAGGCGGATAAGGCCGACATTGTAACCGACCGCCGCCGCAAGAGAATTGGGCGCTGTCGCCTTTCGCGGAGCGAAAGGCGACGAATCACTTCCGGCTGGCCTTCGCTTCCGCCTGGCTGGTGAACAGCTCGAAGCCCTCATTGGCCTCGTTTCCGGCCACGGAGTTTTCGATAACGAGCAGGCCTTCGCTGGCGCCGGCGTAGTGGTTGCCCTTGACAATGTTGCCGCCGCGGCTTTCACCCAGGGCGACAATGCCGGCGTTGGTGACGAAGTTATTTTCGATCCGCAGATTGCGGACCGGCACATAGCGCTTCTCTCCGCTGCTCTTGCGGCCTTGGACGTTGATGGCTGCCTCGACGCCGATGACGGCGCTGGGCGCCTTTTCGATGCGGTTGCCGGCGATTTCCAGGCCGTCCACCTCCACCCGCCACACGCAGATGTAGGCGTTGCCCTTGTTGCCGATAATGCGGCTGTCGAGAACCTTCGAGTTGACATGGTTCTCGTGCATGATCCCCTCGCCGTCGCAGATGTAGTGCTTGCGGTCGAAGCACCGGTTCGAGTGGACGTCGTAGTCGTTGTTCTCGACGGTGTAACGGTAGCCGCGGCACTGGATGGCGCGGTTGTCGTTGGTCGAGCCGCCGCCCGAAATCTCGAAGCCGCGGCAGGTCGGCCGCCACGTGCCCGGAGGAATGCGAATCACGTTGCCGGTGGCCCGAGTTCCGTCGCCGCTAAAACTGATGCCACAGCGACCCGTGCAAAAAATGTAGTTGTCGCGGATGACGGTTCCCTCGCGAAAACCGTGCGGATGCGACTGCGGCGCGCCGTTGGGCAGGCCGTCCCCCGGCGCGCCCAGGGCCATGTCGTTGGCGTAAATGCCGGGGCGGTTGTCATAGTCGAACACGACCCCTTCGCTCACGATCTCTTTCGACCATTCGTGTTTGGCCGGATCGAACGCCAGGTCGTGAATGCCGTGATCCTTCTTCCGCGCGAGATGATAGTCGGGCATGGCGAAGTTTCCCTGCCCCGACTTGGGAACGCGGTTGCCCGCGATCAGGAGATTTTCTTGGGAGTGTACATGGATGGCTGCCCGGTGCCGGTCGGTCCAGCGATGCCACGCGGGTTGCTGGGCCGATCTCCGCGGCACGTCATGCGCCACCGAGGCGGTATTGGTCAGGATGTTTCCAAAGATGAGCCGATTGCGACCCACGCTGCGATCCGGGCCCTCCGGAAGATAGATATGCGCGTTGTTCACATGGATGAAGACGACGCCCACGTTGCTGGCGGTCGCGGGATCGGCCAGTGTGATTTTTTTGAACGCCGTGTCGTTCGGCGTGCCTTCGCCGGAGAATTTCGGCTGGTAGCGAGGGAACTCGAAACGGGTCGTGAGTCGATAGTCGTCGTTGCGGGCGTCGGCGTCCTTGGCCGGAGCGGCCCCCATGATGATGACGCCGTTGACAAGTTCCAGGTCTTCTTCAAAACGGTATTCCCCCGCCGGAAAGAGCACGACCCCGCCCTTGGCGCCGAGCCGTGCCTGAGCGGCCGCGAACCGCATATTCCAGTTCTTGCCGTCAGCTTCTCGGATACTCACGACATTGCCCCACGCGAGTTCGCTGGTCCACGCGGGCGCGGCGTCGCCGTAGCGCTGGGCGACCGGATTCGCGGCGGATTGCCCGGCCGCCGCACCGATGGCGCCAAGGACCGCGAAGCCTACGAGGCTCAGTTGGTGGGAATGGGGGATTGCCATCGCATGACTCTGGAAAGGGTTCAAAATGTAAATGACATTGCACGATTCGACGCCCGCGCAGATTGTCGTACAATCCCCTGAGCCGCGTGTACCGCTGCCGCCACCATCAACCGGATAGACGGCGGGGGGAGGGAGGAATATGGGCACTTATGATAGGCCGCTTCTACCAGTGATTTGACGAAGATAGGCGAGCGGTTCGGCCGCAGCAAGCCACAGTTCCCAGAAGAGGTCCTGACCGCAAACCCGCCGCCTCTCGTTGGCGCCGCGACGAATCGCTAAAATTCCCAACGGCGGTCGCCAGAAAGCATCCGACGTTTTTCTCCACGACGATAGCATCAGCACGGACGTATGACCAACTCGCAAATTGCGGAAACGCTGGAAGAAATCGGTGATTTGCTCGAATTCAAGGGCGAGAATCCCTTCCGCATCCGGGCCTACCGCAATGCGGCCCGTGCCATCAAGAACATGGCGGACGGCGCGGCCGACATTATCGGCAGCGACGACCGTGAGCTGACCGACGTCGAGGGGATTGGAAAGGACCTGGCCGAGAAGATCGCCACGCTCATCGCCACCGGCCAGCTCCCCCTGCTGAACGACCTGCGGGCTGAAGTTCCCCGCGGCGTGCGGGCGATCATGCGTATTCCGGGCGTGGGTCCGAAGAAGGCGGCCAGACTTTACCAGGAATTGCACGTGAAGACGCTTTCGGAATTGCGGCACGCCTGCGAGCGGGAGAAGGTGCGGAACATCGCCGGCTTCGGCGCCAAGAGCGAGCAGAAAATTCTCGGCGGAATCCGCATCGCCGCGTCGGCCGACGAGCGAATGTACTGGGCCCGGGCCGATGAAATCGCCCAGCGGCTCCGCGAGCATTTGACGAGCGTCTCCGCGGTGAAGCGGCTCGAGATCGCCGGCAGCTACCGCCGCGGCAAAGAGACCGTGGGCGATTTGGATATTCTGACGGTGGCCGAGGCGGCGGCCCCGGTGATGGACGCCCTGGCCGACTTTCCCGGCGTCGTCGAAACCATCGCCCGCGGCGAGACGAAGATGTCGGTGCGGCTGGAAGGCGGACTGCAAGTCGACTTGCGAGTCGTTCCCGCCGAGGCGTTCGGCGCCGCCCTGCAGTACTTCACCGGCAGCAAGGAACACAACGTGGCTTTCCGCAAGCGGGCGAAAGACCGGGGGCTGAAGGTCAACGAGTACGGCGTGTTCAAAGTGAAGGGCGGCGCGGACGGGAACGAGGCCGACGATCCCGGCGCGTCGATCGCCGGCGCCGAGGAGGCCGACGTCTACGCCGCCCTCGACCTGCCGCTGATTCCGCCGGAACTTCGTGAGAACCGCGGCGAGTTTTCGTTCGCGTCGCAGGAGGACATCCCCACGCTGATCGAGACGGACGACATCCGCGGCGACCTGCACCTGCACACCACCGCCAGCGACGGCCGCAACTCGCTGAGGGAAATGATCGAGGCCGCCCAGGCCCACGGGCTGGCGTACATCGCCGTTACCGACCACTCGAAGCGGGTAAACGTCGCCAGCGGGCTCGACGCCGTTCGGCTGCGCAAGCAATGGGCCGAGATCGACGAAATCCGCCCGACGCTGCCCGAGGGGTTTTACGTGCTCAAAGGAGTCGAGTGCGATATTCTGGAGGCGGGCGGGATGGACCTGCCCGACGACGTGCTGGCCGAGGCCGACTGGGTGATCGCCAGCGTCCACTTCGGACAAAATCAGTCGAAGGAGAAGATCACCCAGCGGATCATCGGGGCGTTGGAGAATCCACACGTCGCCATCCTGGCCCATCCCACGGGTCGGCTTATCAACCGGCGTGACCCCTACGAGGTGGACCTGGACGAGGTGATGGCGGCCGCCAAAGAACACCATAAAATGCTGGAGTTGAATGCCAACCCGGCCCGGCTCGACTTGAACGAGATTTACTGTGCGGCGGCAAAACAGCGGGGTATCCCCGTTGTCATCAGCACGGACGCCCACAGCGTCGAGCAATACGCCAACATGCGGTTTGGCGTGATCCAAGCCCGCCGGGCCGGTTTGACAAAGGCCGACGTGGCGAATACGAAGACGTTCAAGCAGTTCGAGAAGACGCTCAAGAAGACCCGCCGCGTCGTCTGACCCCACGACGCATCCCGCCACCCCCGCCACAAGGAGCCCGCCATGTTTTGCCCACCCGTCCTCCGTTGGCTGTCCGTCGTTGTCACCGCGGTGGCTGTCGGACTTTCCACGCAATCGCACGCGCAACAACCGAGTTCTCCCGAATCCAACGGCGCCCAAATACTCAACTCCGCCGCCGAGCGCATCGAGCAACATCGCAAGGGCGACCTGGTGGTCCGCGTCGTCGATCGGGAGGGCCGGCCGGTCTCCGGGGCCAAGGTCGCCGTAAAGCAAATGCGACACGCGTTCCTCTTCGGCTGCAACATCTACAAGTGGGGCAAGTTCGACGATCCCAAGCTGCAAGAGGCGTACAACGACCGATTCGCCGAAGTCTTCAATTACGCCACCGTGGCGTTCTACTGGCCCAGGTACGAGCCGGAACGCGGCCAGCCCAATCACAAGTACGCCCATGACGTGGTCGCGTGGCTGCGCGAGCGCAACATCACGCCCAAGGGCCATCCGCTGGCGTGGAATTACCGCGAACCCGACTGGCTGCCCGAGGACAGCGACGAGATCTACAAACTGCAACTGGCGCGGATCGCGGACTGCGTTAAGGAATTTCGCGGGGAGATCGGCGTCTGGGACGTCGTGAACGAAGCGACCCATTTCGAACGAGAGAAATTCGCCAAGGCCGCGCCGCGATTGACGGCGACGTGGAACAAGGTCGGCCGCATCGAATTCGCCAAGGCGTGCTTCGAGCAGGCCCGGGCCGCCAACCCGGAAGCCACGCTGCTGATCAACGATTACCGCATGGACGAGGCGTACCAGCACAAGGTCATTGAAAGGCTCGTCGATGAGAACGGTAAGCCGCTGTACGACGTAATCGGCCTGCAAAGCCACATGCACACCGGCGCGTGGACGACGCAACGCGCCTGGGAAGTGTGCGAACGCTACGCCCGGTACGGGGCGCCGTTGCACTTTACAGAGATGACGATCCTTTCCGGCCAGCGCGGCTGGCGGGAAGACGACGATCCTCGCGACTGGCCGACCACCGACGAAGGCGAAGCCCGGCAGGCCCGCGAAGTCGAGCAGCTCTACACGCTCCTCTTCTCGCACCCGGCGGTCGAGGCCATCACCTGGTGGGACTTCTGCGACTACCATGCGTGGAAAAAGGCGCCCGCCGGTTTCTTGCGCAAAGACATGTCGCCCAAGCCCTCGTACCAGACGCTACGCCGGTTGATCAAGAACGACTGGTGGACCGATACGGAGGGCGTCACGAACGCGGACGGCGCGTTGAAGGTCCGCGGGTTTCTCGGCGATTACCGCATTCGTGTAACGGCCGCCGACGGCGCGGTGAAAAAGGTCCCCGCAAAGCTCTCCGCGGGGAAACCCACGGTGGTAAAGATTGTGCTCTGAGATTCGTCGCGTCTTCGTCGCGTTTCGCTCCGCGAAACGACGGGTTTGTTCACTCAGCGAACGGCGACGATCTTGCAACCGCCCCGCCAACCGTGAATAATGCAAAAGAACTTCAGCGGATAATCATCCGTTGTTTTGCGCGTTTTTGTGCCTTTTTGCGGCCAAACACAAGCGGTCCGTCATCATGTCTCAGCCGCCCGCGGCGGATGACGCTTTCGCCCTCGCCCGGCAGGAAATGGTCGAGCGGCAACTGCGGGGCCGGGGCATTCGCGATCAGCGGGTCATCGCGGCAATGGCCCGCGTTCCGCGGGAACGGTTCGTCCCGCCGTCGCTGGCCGATCTCGCGTATTCCGACCAGGCCCTGCCAATCGACTGCGAGCAGACGATCAGCCAACCACTGATTGTCGCCCTGATGTCCGAGGCCCTGCGACTGTCCGGCCACGAACGGGTGCTGGAAGTCGGGACCGGCAGCGGCTACCAGTCGGCGGTGCTGGCGGAGATGCTCCGTGGCGGCGACGGCGGACAGGTGATCACCATCGAGCGCCATCTCGTTCTGGCCGAGCAGTCCCGCGAGCGGCTGGCGGCCCTGGGGCACCGCCGCGTGCGGGTCGTCACCGGCGACGGAATGCTGGGATTTCCACAGGAAGCGCCGTTCAACGGCATCCTCGTGGCGGCGGCCGGCAGCGAACCCCCGCCCGCTTTGCTCGACCAGCTCGCCGAGGGCGGCCGACTCGTCATGCCCGTGGGCGGCCGCGCCGAGCAGGACTTGCGGATCATCGAGAAGACGGAAGCGGGTGACCTGATCGAGACCAGCCTCGGCGGCTGCCGCTTCGTGCCCTTGCTGCCGGGGCTTGGGGAGTGAGGCCCTTACACCGTAGGTTCTGCGCGCCGTGCGCATCGACGGAAATCCGAAATCCGCCTCCCCACTTCCCCTCGACTATCCATTCCCGTAGAAATCGGGTTTCCGCCGCGGGCAGGTCGGCCAGATCACCATAAACCCCGCGCAATTCTTCGAGAAACCGGGCCATCCACCAGCCACGCCCTTCCCAGACAGGTCACCCATGGACGTTCAATTGGCGGTTGTCGACATCGTCATCTTTCTGGTCTTCATCGTCGGCGTCGTGGCCGTCGGGCTTTGGATGAGCCGCGGCGAGGTCGATAGCGAGGATTACTTCCTGGCCGGCCGGAAACTCACCTGGTGGCTGATCGGGTTCTCGCTGATCGCCGCCAACATCTCGGCCGAGCAGTTCGTCGGCATGAGCGGCCAGGCGGCCAAGGCGGACATCGGGCTGGCGGTGGCCAGTTACGAATGGATCGCCGCCGTGACGCTGGTGCTCGTTGCCTTCCTATTCCTGCCCACGTTTCTGAAAAGCGGCATCTTCACCATTCCGCAGTACCTGGAGTACCGCTTTACGCATTCGGCCCGGACGTTCATGTCGCTGCTCATGGTGGTCATTTACGTCGGCGTGACAATCGCGACGGTCATCTACCTGGGGGCCAAGGCCCTGGAGCCGCTCTTCGGCGCGGAATTGTTCGGCCTGCCGATCACGATCACCACCTTGAGCTGGGTGGTGGGCGTCTCGGCGGCGATTTACGTGGCGGCCGGCGGTCTGAAGGCCTGCGCCTGGGCCGATTTGATCCAGGGATCGGCGCTCATTCTCGGAGGGGCCGTCATCATGGTCCTAGCGCTGATGGCGCTGGATGACCCTTCCCGCTTCGAGGGCGTGAACGAAGCGTCGGTGACCGCGCAGCTCGAGCTGCCCGACGACGCCACCTTCGGCGACAAGTTCATGAAGCTCAAGGAAGAGAAGATGCACATGGTCTTACCCGCCGATAACTGGTTCCTTCCCTGGACGGCGCTGCTGTTCGGCATTTGGATTCCCAACATTTACTACTGGGGACTCAATCAATACATCATGCAGCGGACGCTCGGCGCCAGTTCGTTGGCGGAGGGACAAAAGGGCGTCGTCTTCGCGGCGTTTCTCAAACTGATTATTCCCTTCATCGTCTGCGTTCCGGGCATCATCGCGTTCTCGCTTTACAGCGACAAAATGGCCGAAAACGCGATGACCAACGAGAACCAGAACAAGCCGACGCTGGAGAAATTCGCCGAGGCCATGCCCAAGGGGACCGAGGCGGACGTGGTGTTTCCTTATGACGGAGACTTCGCCGCGTTGCACGAAGAACAGGCCCGTGAAATCCTCGCCTACAACGCGGCCTACGTGGGTGTGGAGGTAGCGCCGCAGGCGTCGCTTGCAGCATTCACCAGCGCCCTGCTCCAGCCGCTTTCCGAGAAAGACCCCAGCTTCAAGAAAAAGGTGGAAACCCTCAAGGAGCAGAACGCCAACCGTAAACAGGGGGAAGACGAGAAGAGACTGGGTCTGGCCGACCTCAACGGGGCCGTCGTCAAAATCGTAACGGATAAGCATTTGCCGTTCTGGAAGCGTTCGCTCAACGCCTTCAGCGGCGAAGGGACGGACGTGAAGGCGGCGGGCGACCTGGTGGGTTACGACTACGACGGCGCCTTCCCCTTGCTGATCCGCTACCTTACGCCCGTGGGCCTGCGCGGCTTCGTCATCGCGGCCCTGATGGGGGCGGTGATCAGCTCGCTGGCCTCGATGCTCAACGCGGCGTCGACCATCTTCACGATGGACATCTACCGGGAATGGATCAGCCCGCAGGCGTCGCAGTCGATGCTCATCTGGGTGGGCCGCTCGGTCGTGGTCGTCGCCGTCGTGTTGGGGTGCCTCATCGCGCCGCAGTTGGCCAATCCGAACTTCAAGGGCGCCTTCGCCTACATCCAGGAATTCCAGGGGTTCGTCTCGCCCGGCATTCTGACGATCTTTCTGTTCGGCCTGCTCGTGCCGCGGACGCCGCGCTACGCCGGATTGGTGGGCCTGATTCTCTCGCCCATCATTTACGGCTTCCTGTACCTCTTCTTCAGCGATATGGCGTTTTTGAACCGGATGGCGATCACGGTCACCGGCATCGCGGCCGTCCTGCTGGTGATGACGATCGCCAATCCCCTCAAGGAACCGATCACGCTGCCCGAGCAAACCAAACTGCCGATGAAGTGGTCGCCCACGTCGGTGGTAGGCGGCGTGATCGTGGTCCTGATCACGGCCGCGCTGTACGTTGTGTTTCGCTGAATGACTTGGCATAGCCCCGGCCACTGGCCGGGGAGAGAGACGTCGGGAAGGGGTCGGGAGTCTTTTTCGGTCCGACCAGCGACACAATGGAGAATACGTTGACCGAAAAAGACTCCCGACCCCCTTGGGCTCCCTGACCAATGGTCAGGGCTATCTGACAACTACCCGGAACATCGCTTACGGAGAAGACCCATGTCTCGCCGATGGACCCCCTCGCTCGTTCTCTTGCTTGTGTTCTGGACGGTCACATCCACCAGCGCCGCCGTGTTTCAATACCACCTGGACGTGCCCACCGCCAAGAAGCCGAGTGAGGCCTTCCTGTGGATCCCGCCGCAATGCGAGCGCATCCGCGGCGTGGTGATGGCCGGCATGACCCTCGCCGAGCGGCCGCTGGTGAAAGATTCGCACGTGCGGGCCGCGTGTGCCGAGCAAGACCTGGCGATTGTCTTTTCCAAGTGCGGTTTGGGGGCCGTGGATATTCCGCAGGTGCTTGCGCAGTTCGCCGACAAAAGCGGCTACGCGGAATTGGCGAACGCGCCGGCCTTCTTTCTCGGGCACTCGGCCGGCGGCCCGCAGGCCAAACGGCTTTCGAACGTTTTCGCCGGCGTCTGTTTCGGCGTAATGCTCTACCGCGGTGGGTGGCCCGGCGACGGCGAATCGCCGGTCCCGGCCGGTGTGCCGTGCCTGCTGATGATCGGGCAGTTTGACGAATTCGCCGGGCAGATGCGGGATGAAGACGGGCTGGAAAGCTGGAGCCGCAGCGTCACCTCGCTGATCGAATACCGACAGGCGAACCCGGCCCATTTGTGCAGCATCGTTGTCGAACCCGGCGCCGGGCACTTCGCCTGGAGCGAGCGGAACGCAAAGTACTTTGCAGCGTTCTTGAAGAAAGTGGCGGAAGCGCGAATTCCGGACCCGCCGCCAAGCGATCCGCGCACGCCGGTTACGCTGAAAGAGATCGATCCGGAAAGCGGTTGGCTGACGGAACTCGACCCGCGAGTCGTCGGCGCCAATCCGACCGATTACGAGAACTACTCCGGCGATCCGCAGACGGCCGCGTGGCATTTCGACGAAGAAATGGCCCGCGCGACCCACGTCTATCACGAGCCGCTGATGGCCGGCAAACGCGACCAATTCATCAAGTGGCAAGACCCCGTCTGGGTTGACGCCGGCGCCCGGTTTTTTTTCACCAGCGTGAAGTGGGTGGACGACGGGCGGACGTTTGAAGTCCATCCCGTGTACGCGGATGCGTATCCCAGCCAGCACAACGGGCACGGTCCGCGGTGGCCCAAGGCCGGTGAGCAATGCGGCCACAGCGATGCCCCGATTCGGATCAAGCCGGTCGGTGGCCCGCTGGAAGTCGTCGCGAAGAACCGTTTCCGCCTGGTGTGCGACAACCTCTCCCCCGCCACGGAACTCCGCCGCCCGACCTTCATGGCCTTCAGCGAAGGCGACGACAAATTCCGCCATACAGAACAGGTCGGCATGCTCCCTCGCAGCTTTAAGGGCATGACCAGGGGCGAGGAGCAGACCATCACGTTCAAGGACCTACCGGACATGCGGGCGACCGACAAACCGCGCTCGCTCATCGCCACCAGCAGCGCGGGCCTGCCCGTCGATTTCTACGTCGCCTACGGCCCCGCCAAGGTCGAAAACGGCCGCCTGGTCATTGCCGAGCTTCCCGCGAAGGCGAGACTGCCAATCGAGGTCAAGGTCGTCGCCTACCAAGTCGGCCGCGGCATCGAACCGCTGGTGCAGACCGCGGAGCCGGTGGAAAAGACGCTGAATATCAAATAGCGGCGTTCGAAGCGTCAGCGACGTTTGGAAACCCGAAGATTCTACGCCGAAGGCGTTTTACTCCCCAGCCCAGGGTTGCTTTGCAGAAGCGCACCCTGGGTTGACGGATCGGATGTGACCGGTTACGCGAACGGCGTTATACAAAGCCCGCCTACGGACAGCCACCCATGCCTCAATCCCTGGCGCAGGTCTATCTGCACGTCGTATTCTCGACAAAGAATCGCACGGCGTTTTTCATCGACCGGGAGTTCCGCCGTCGCGTCCACGCATATCTTGCGGGCACATGTGAGAACCTCGATTGCCCAAGTATCCGCGTCGGCGGCGTCGCGGACCATATCCACATCCTCTGCCGCTTTGGTCGCGGCATCACCCTCTCCGACTTCATCCGCGAACTGAAGCGGGAGTCGTCGAAATGGATCAAGGAACAGAAGCCGAGCCTGGACAAGTTCTATTGGCAAAACGGTTACGGTGCGTTCTCGGTCAGTCCGGGGCACGTCGACTCGCTGCATCAGTACATTGTGGACCAGGAAGAACACCATCAGACAGAAACCTTTCAACCCGACTTATTCACCAACCCGTCCTTCCAAGAGCTTATTGGGCCTGGGGTTGCTTGTCGCTGGAGGGCGTGCGTAAGTGAGCGCGGAGGGCCCCCTTTCCCCCGACGTTCGTGCGAGGC
>Ga0180438_10005870_pt1 | contig 16839 bp, 14 predicted proteins | sample SS_ome_12_FD_132455 | JGI IMG/M metagenome (GOLD analysis project Ga0180438, IMG submission 132455) | Hypersaline lake sediment archaeal communities from the Salton Sea, California, USA - SS_3_D_2 metaG | ecosystem: Environmental > Aquatic > Non-marine Saline and Alkaline > Hypersaline >...
GGTTGTTGCGGTGGGTCTCGACGGTCCGCTCGGAGATGAAGAGTTTTTCGGCGATCTCCGCATTGGTGTGCCCATAGCCGAGTAGGGTACACACCTCCACTTCTCGCGGGGTCAAGAGGTCGAGCCTGCCCTTTTTCTTGCCGAGGTTCTTGCCGGCGAAGAAAGAAATCACGTAGCCGGCAAGTGCCGGATCGACGTATTGCTCCCCCCGGTGTGCGGTGCGGACGGCCTGCAAGAGTTCGCTGCCGGTCGACTTCTTGAGGATGAATGCCCGCACGCCGATTTTGAACATCTCTTGCAGATAATACTCGTCCTCGTGCATCGTCAGCACCACGATCGCCAGATGCGGACGTTTCCTCAACACGGCTTCGGCGACTTTCGGCCCTGGGAGCTTCGGCATGGCAATGTCGAGAAGGAGCACGTCGATTTCCATCCGGCAAGCGGCTTCGACCGTTGCGAAACCGTCTCCGGTTTCTCCCACGACCTCGATATCGGGCTCCTTCTCCAGCAGGGCCCTGAGGCCGCTGCGGAACACGGCATGGTCGTCGGCGATTAGAATTCGGATAGACATGGCTCAGACTCGCCCACGGGGATGATGACGCGGACCGTGGTCCCATGTTGCGGCGTCGATTCGACCGAACAGCTTCCGCCGATCAGCACGGCCCTCTCTTCCATGCCGGTCAGTCCCAGGCGTTCGACGCCGCCGTTCAGGGCGGATTCCGGGTCGAAGCCGATTCCGTCGTCCTCAACCAAAAGGGTAACCTGGTCTCTTCGCTGGAGCACGACGATGCTGGCTTGCGACGCATGGGCATGACGGACAACGTTGGTGATCGCCTCCTGGGCGATCCGGTACAGTGCCACCTCGATCCGGTTTGGCAATCGCCCCAATCCGGCCGACCGGCTGTACTGAAAGTCGATTGACACGTCGAAGTGATTGGACACCTCCTCGGTGTGACGGGCCAGCGCGAAGTCAAGCCCGTAATCATCGAGGATCGACGGCCGCATTCTCCAGGCCAGCTGGCGGACTTCCTCGATCAGTTTCCGGATTCTCATTTCGACTTCCCGGCAGGGATCGTCCGGCGGCGCATGATTGTCCTGGTGAGACTGGACCGTCAAGAGGAGCGCCAAAAGGGACTGGCCAAGCTGGTCGTGCAATTCCCGGGATATCCTCTTGCGCTCCTCTTCCTGGGTGAAGACGATTTTCTCAATCAGGGAAAGGCGCGACCTATCCTTGTCCTCCACTTCTTTGCGGTACCGCGTCAGCCCTTCGGTCATCTGGTTGAATGCCACGGCCAAACGCCCGATCTCGTCGGCCGAGAAGACTTGGGATCTGGTTTCGAAGTCGCCTTGCCGGATTCGATTGGCGGCCTGAACCAGGTGATGAATGGGCCGGGTGAGCAGGAGCGTCAGCAGCAAGGCCAATCCGACGCCGATCGCCAGGCAAATCACCAGCGTCCAGAGCACGGATCGCGTTATCGCCGCGAGTTCCTCGGCGATCAACTGGTCCGTCAACCCGATTCGCAGGGTCCCCGCCCGACCGCTTAGAATGGGCTGGACTACGTCAAAGATCTGCCCCTTCCGGCTGGCCAGGACCTGGAATTCCGTATCGCGGACTTCGGCATTCAACGCCGGCACGAGAAGGTCTCCCGGCACCTCACCCTCAAAGGTGTGGCAGACAACGCTCCGCGAAGCATCCTGGACGACGATGTAGAGCACCTCGGGGAAGTTCTCTTTGCTCCAATGAACCTTCTCGTTGACCGCGAATGAGTCTCCCGTGGTCAGCGGCCGTTCGAGACCGGCAGCCAGGGAGAGAGCCAGGGACCGGGTCCTGTGCTCCAGGACCCGATGCAGCGTGTGCGAGACGCGATCGCGAATCTGCAGGACCGTGATGGTTCCGAAAACGGCCGCCACCAGCGCCCCGATGCCCATGATCTTGAAAAACAGCGGGGCGGAAAACGCCCACCAGCGCAGCCGGGAGAACAATCGGTCAGGCGAGGTAACGCCTCTCACCCTCGCTCCTCCCACAGCTTCGACAATTCCCGCACCGTGTCGTAGAGGTCATCGTCCGGCAATACAAATCGATCAATGTGCAACGGGGCGAGAACCTTCTCGCCTTCGGGGTCCGTGTGCATCGTCAACATGACCGTCCGTAACAGCTCTTTAAGCTTCGGGTCAAGCGCGCGAGGCACGACGAACGGCGGTTCTCCATACGGCGGCGATTTCAGGATCACTCGAGTCTTCAACCCGATGGACGGATCCTCTTCCAACATCTGCGAATAGACCTGGCTGTGCACGGCCGTCCCGTCCACGTACGCGGAGGCCGCCGCCGACACCGAGCGATCATGGCTTCCCGTGAATATGTGTTCACCGAAGAAGCTCTCCGGATCTTCCCCATGCTGCACAAGCCAGACGGCCGGAAACAGCCATCCCGAAGTCGACAAAATGTCCCCCGACGCGAATCGTCTTCCTCGAAGGTCCAGAAGGGATTCCGCCTGGCTCGTGCTCGGCACCAATACGAGCGAGTGATACTGGGTCTGGCCGTCAATTACCGGCACCACGAGCGGCTCCATGCCGAATTCGCGCTCACCTTGAATGAACGCGCAGGTGCATACGATAGCCAATTCGCAACGGTTGTATCGCACCAGCTCGTTGACTTCCGCGTACGAGCCGCGCTGCTGGCACTCCGGTGTCCTCTGCAGCCGTTCGGCCAAGAATCCAACGAATTCCCGGTATCGCTCGAATGATTTCTCGGGCGATATCACGGGAGCAATGGCAACGCGAAGGAGACCACGCTGCGGCGACATCGTCGCAACCCCGAGGCTCGACGGCCGCTGCGGCGCGTCGAGATCAACCCATCGCTTCGGGACAAAGGCGACGCCTGCCTCGTGCTGTCGCGCCAGCTCAGTGACTGCGTAAACGGCAAGTCCGACCACTCCAAAGCCGAAGGCCGCCAGGAGAAAGCCCTTTCTCGCGCGCCCAATCTTCGGCCGGTGATTGCGGGCGGCGGTCCCACCTGACGCGACCATACCACATCCCCCACAACAATTGCGATTCTCGTCAATCGGCCTGAATCAAGAGCGTACTCATGAGTAAAGAAGGAGCGCTCTCATAAGCAACCTGTTATTATCATCGCTAGACGCCCGGCAATCCAGTCCTAACCGCCGCAATGATCATTGAACAAATGAAGTATGTTGCGGCATTGAGTCCGTCCGGACTGCGGTGCGAGGGCGCGGAGTCCGATCACTGGAAATTGGCGGCCCGTTAGAAAGCTCAAGCGCCGCTCGCGAAAATCGCCCTGCCCTCCACCGGTCGGGCATCAGAAAGACACCCTCAGTCCGGCTGCCCCCGCAGCGTGACGCCCCAATAGTGAATTCCATTCGGCTCGTTGCTCAGCGCGGCTGCTTTGGGGGCGAAATAGCGCTCCATCACGGCGAAAGGCGGCAGGGGGTTGGCCTCCAGGGCGGCTTCCAGCCAGTGGAACAGGGGATTGTGCCGCCCTCGGTCGCGGATCTCCTCGCGGTACTCCTCCGTCGCGGCCTCCTCGTACAGCACCCGCAAGCCCTCCTCCGGACGCTTGAAGTTCAGCATTGCCGGCGTGCTCGGTGAGCGTCTTTGGATCTCGTCGGTCGCGCGCTTGAAATCGGGCGACTCGGCAAGGGACTTCAGGGGGTCGGCGGCGGTACGAATCGCTTCTTCGTAGAAGCTGGGACGGTCGGTGATCACAAGGTAATCGCCCAACAGGCCGAAGCACGAACCCACCGGGCTCGACTCTGTCGGGCGCTGGGGAGATTCCGGCGGAGCGAACTGGAGATAGCTTGTGCCGGCCACGGAGCGCCGCTTCAGAAACGGCCCGTTCTCCGCCACGACCTTGTCGATCGCCCTGTCCAGCGAGGCCCCTTTCTTCAACCGGAACGCGATCAGCGAGGACTCGCTGCTGGGCGTGACCGGCCGCTCCATCCAGACCGCATAGGTGACACGGCCGTCCAACGCCGGCAGCATGTCTTCCTCGAAGTTCAAAGCGGCGATCTGCCCGATCTGCTCGTCGATCAACCTGGCCCAAGCCCCCTCGCCGCGATAGCCGTCGTACATCTTTTTCGCCGACTCGTAAGCCCGGTCGAGCCGCCAGTGCATGGTGGTGTAGCTGGCCACGCCGGCGGGCACCCAATTCTCCGGTTTTGTGTTGCCGGAACCGAGCGCCAGGGCCTCCAAGACCCCCCTCCGTGGGCTCTCCAGCAGTACGTGCGTGTGAAAGACGAGGTCGAACTGGCCGACGTCCAGGGCAAGGCTGCCGCCGACTGCCAATACGCCGTCCAGCCCTAATTTCGGCAACATGGCGCCGGCCATGGCGGCCCCGGGATTGCTCCCTCCGACACGCTCCAACAGCAAGCCCGGGTTGACGTACCAGACGGCCTGCGGGTCCTCGCCGGCGACGCCGCGAAGGTGCTCAACCAACGCGTTGAATGTCGAGTTTCCGGCCAGCGTGGAAAGACTTTCGCCGTTCCAGACGGCCAGCATGCGCTTGACCGTGTCCAGGTTGGAAGCGACCACGATGGCGTTGCTCTTCTCGAAGAAGACCATCTGCCGCCCCCGCCGCCCGATGCCGTTATAGATGACCAATCGCGTGCCGAAAATGAATTCTTCGGAGCGCCTCGCCCCGGAACTTTCGAGCGATTCGGTCACCTTGGCCAGCAGCCGGCGGGCGTCGGAGGTGTGGGTTCCCGCGTCCAGCATCACCACAAAACACTGGGGAGCCTGGTGCGGCGTGACCACGGCTACCGTCGTTTCGCCCTGCGGGATGCCCGCCAGTTCGGCGAGCGACAGGCCGACCGGTATCTCCACGTCCTGAACGAACTCAGCAGCCGACTTGTAGACGTGTTCCACCAAGGGGCGGAGCTGCGGGTCCCGGACCATCTGCCCGAAGGCGGTGTTCATAAACCGACCGAACAAGTCGGGCGCGTCGGCCATCGAGAAAACGATCGCCGTCTCCGGCGGAAGCAGCGTGACCGCCGGAGGAGCTGCCCCGTTCACCGGCCTCCAGGCGCCGATCGCCAGAAGCAGGGTTGCAGCCGTGATCTCGGTGACAAGAAACCACTTTGTAGCCTTTGCGGTCATCAAACAGCTCCTCAAACGCGACATGGAAAAAGACCTCGCCCGATTTTGCGTGGGGCGGGCTTTCGATCGACCTGCTCTCTGAATTCTTCCGCCCGCCGGTCCTTAAGTCAACATCTGGTCGAGGGGGCGGCGTTGCCTGACACCTGTTCGCGCCGAAGGTCACGACCCCTTCACACGCACGTCGAAGCAGCGCGGCCGGCGATACGTGGCCGGACGGCTGCGGCGCCGACGTAGAGGAACTGCAAGAGGATGGCGCCGTAGACGTAGTGTTGGCCGCCGCCGCCGAAGCCGTAGCTGTGCAGGCCGGCTCCGAGAACGAAATTCACGCCGTACCAGGCCATGACGACCAGTGAGAAGCAGATCACGGAGAGGGCGGCCAGGCCGAAGTGGCCTACCCAGCCGACGTATCGGGCGTGCAGCACCGCTAAGTAACCCAACAGCGCGATCAGGGCCCAGACTTCTTTGGGGTCCCAACCCCAGAAGCGACCCCAGGCGTAGTCGGCCCAGACTCCTCCCAAGATCGTGCCGACGGCGAGCAGCAAGACTCCCACCTGCAAGGTCTTGTAGGTGAAGCTACTCAGCGCAGTGATCACCTCCCGGTTCTTCGAGCCGGCCAGGAAGTAGCCCAGGGTGATGTTGCCGATCCCAAGGGCCACAGCGAAAGCCGCGTAGCTGAGCGTGATGCTCATCACATGGGTGACGAGCCAGAAGTTGCTCCGCAGCACCGGTTGCAGCGGTTTCAGGCTCGGATCCAGGACGGCCGGGCAGTTGTCGGCAAGGATCAGCGCCACCGTGGCTACCGCGGCGGCCGCCGTGAGAACAAACTTCTTGCGATGGACGAGCTCGAAAACCAGGCCAAACGCAACCGCCCCGAAACCAAGGTAAATAACCGATTCGTACATGTTCGTAACTGGTGCCCGACCCGAGATCATCACCCGTGATCCGAAGCCCACGAGCATCGCGATCAGACCAGCCGCGAACGCCGCCCAGCCCAGAAGGTAGAAAGACCGCCATCCGCTCCCCATGCTCAACAACAGAAAAAGGAAAGCAAAGGTGGTGAACACCCAGGCGAAGCGGAACGGGACCCAGTGGTTGTAGGCAACTTCTAGGTCGATCGTGCCTGGTTTCGGGTATTCGCCCAATTTCGGGCCGACTTCCTTAACCGCCGCCAGAAACGCGCCCGAAGCCCGGTTGAATTCCTCCGCGGAACCGTTCAAGTAAGCGCGGCGGGCCTCCTCAAGTTGTTTCTTTACCGTGCGCAGTGCGCCACTCGGGTCGGTTCGGTCGTTGAACTCCGCCCGTATCAGGTCGGCAACGGAAGTCCAATGCTGGCCCTCGCTGCCTTGTACGGGCAGCACACACAGCTTCCTTCCCGTGCGGTGCTCTTGATAGGCCAAGAACTTGGCGGCCAACTCGACGCCCTTCTGCTCGAGGGTGGTGAGCCCCCGTCGCTCCCGGTTGAGGGCAAGCTCTCTGGCCCATGACAGAAAAGGGGTCTGTTTCCCGCCCTGAGGGTCACGGATACTCGATTCGCAGAGCTCCAGCGGCGAGACGTACTTTTGATCCTGTGAAAACCCCAGGGCGGAGCGCAGGTCGAGGAAATCGACCCGGAGCATCGGGGCCTTGTCCCACTTGTCGGGATCGCGGCCGCCAAAATACACGGCTCGCGGGTCCATGCTCATGCTGTGCGGATCTGCCGGCCCGTCCCATCCCCGCGAGTCGAACAGCATACAAAGGTAGACGGCCGTGGAGTCGAGCTTTTGGCGACTATCGGGCTCAACAAAGCGCGCGCGGTTGCAGAGCGTCCTGAGCGTCTCCCAGGCCAGCGTATCCAAGGGCTTGTGCCTGCCGCCGTCCTGGACCGGCAGATAGCGCCACGCCTCCCAGTCGAACGATTCGCCGCTTTGCGTTTCGGCACCCGCCGCGGCTCCGACTCCCAGACAGAACATCAGCAACGCTAATGAGAAACGCATAAAACACTCCAAAGGCTTTCGGTACGCAAGCATCCTGAAACTGCGATTGCAGCGTCAGCTTCTCGGCGGGGAAGCCTGCCCTCTCTCGCGGCGCAAAGACTTCATGCAAATCATCAAGAAGATACCGACGCAGATCATCAGGCTCCCCAGATACTTCAAGAAGCGTCCCGGGTCGTAGGCCACGCTCAGCACGGAGACCTCACGGCCGTCGGGCAAATCCCGGTAGCTTGACTGATAGAAGGTGTACTTGCCGTGCACCAACGGGCTGTTCATCGAAATCACTTCATTCCGGTTGATTCCCTGGGCCGTGTCCACCAACTGCACGTGGCTGGCAAAAGAGGCTACGCCCATCTCTCCGGGATTCATGCCCCGTTTGAAATCCAAGAGTTTCAAAGAGAAGCCCAGCGGAATTTGCTCGTAGCCGAAGGAGACCAGCAGAGGCCCCGGCGGGGTCTCAATCTTCCGGAGCCCATGCTGCTGGTCGCCTCGTTTGAGCCAGACCTGTTGGGTCTTTTCCTTTGCCGCAAGCTCTACCAGCGCCGCAGCCTCGGGGCCTTCGCTTTCTCCGGCAGCCGGCTCCATCGCGTAGAAACGCACCTCCTGGCGAGCATGGGGAAGATGGCGGACGACCAACGCTTCCGAACCTTCGGCAAGCTGGATCCGATCTCCTTCTCTCACCTCGCCGTGTAGTCGGCGCTCACCATCGATCCCTACCCGACAGTAGAGCTTTCCGTCGGGCGTTTGCAGGAACTCCGCGCCGGAGGGAACGGGCACGTGGGGGTGATGATACCAGAACTTGACCGGGCACGCCTGCCCTCGCATCAGCTCGTAGCTGACCAGAGGATTCTTCGCAAAAGCGATTTCCGAGATCGGCTCTTTTCCGTCACCCAAATGAATCTGAAGCTGCAGCATGGGGTTCTTGGGCGCTGCCCCCGCCGAGGTGAACCGGCCGCCGCCTTCTGAAACTGCATTCGCGTAGTATGCGCCGATCTCCACCGAAATCCCGCTGTCGCCAATCGGCACCTTCTTGTTCAAGTTCTCTTCGACAAAAACCGGGTACACGCGGTTGTTGTGATGCACGGAAAGGAGGCCCTTGCCTTCTACTATGTCGACGGGCTTGAGGAAGTCGTCAAGCATCGACGCCAGAGGGGCTTGTTGCAGGTCGAAGTTCGGCGATTGGGATACCGGACGACCGCCAAACGGATTGGCCGCGACCCACACCTCGCCCGCCGGCTGCCGCCCGGAATCGAAGATGGCCAACTGGATCGCCGGCTGGCCACGTCTCGTTTCGTCCGCTACCCAAGCTTGCTCCTGGCGGGCGTGGCGATAGAACTTCAGGACTCGCACTCGCACGCCGTCGACGTCGCCGAAGTCGAGCAGCTTTCCGCCAGGCCAATCGACCGGTCCCGGGAAGAATGAGAACTCGGTCGTTTGCCAACCGCCGGGCCTTTGCGTGGCCACTTTGAGTTGGCTTCGGCCGGCCATGAGGATCCTCTCGGCCGCCTCCCCTTCCACAAACGCCAGTTGGCCCTCGATCCCGGAAACGAAGGTCTGAATCGAGCCCAGCAGCAGCACCAGCAGCCCGGCGTGCGTGGTTACGAATCCGACTTGACTGCTTCGCCAAGGAAAACGGATCAGCGTAGCTGCCAGGATGTTGATCCCCAAGAGAGCCAATAGCGCGATAAACCACTGACCGCCGTAGACGTACCACTGGGCAAACTCCCTGCCTTTTGCCGCTTCCAGGAAGGTGGCCCATGCCAGCACGCCGGCCAGAACGACGATCAGCACGACCGCCAGCTTCAACGAGGCCGCCATCCGGCATAGAACAACGGCCGCTCGCTTCAGACTGGTACGCTGCTTTTGCGTATTTCGAACAGATGTCATGGCTCTTGGAAAGGCTGGAGGGACGGCAGTCTGGCTCGTCCAATTGGATGGAATTCTATGCGAGTCAAGGGAATCCGACAACCGCACACAGCCACGGATCCCCTGCAACTCACTGCCGCAGGGCCAGAGAGAATTAGTCCGTTAACTGCCGCGCGGACACGCGCCGAACGATCCGGCCACTAGGGAAGCGGCAAAGGCAAGATGCCTCGCCTCGGGCGGCGGCTTCCGGCCAAATCATCCGTTCCTGCCTCACTTCTGTCGCGAGTTCCGTCCTTGAAATCGGGCAGTCTCGTCAGCCCGTTCATCAGCGTTCCGGGGAAATCGCTCTTCGCAAGAGAACGCGGTCGTCAGAGTTTCAGCCTTTTTGCGAGGAAAATCCGCAGCTCGCACGTGCAATAGTGGGCTTCGCCGAATCGGAGCGCGAAGCCGCATTCAGAGAATCCTTCGTCCAGACACTCAAGATATTGCTCCAGACCGATGTCACGACCTTTGCAGAGATCCTTGAAATCGTTCTTTACGCACGTGTATCCCTTGGGGCAGCGGATCTGCTCCATGATCTTGCGGATCTGCTCCTTCACCGACTCATCCATTGCTTAGCCGAGTAAGGCAGGACAACGGGGAATGAATTCCGCGTGAACGGCGGGCAACCGCGACGGACGCCTTCCGGCGGCGCTCTCGGCGGTCGCGATTAAAGCATACCGGTGGGTTCATTTCTGTCAACCTGCCCAGGTGTTGCCCCCCTCTCGTATTAAGTGTTTATCACGGAGGTTTCGCCAAGGAATTACGGGGTTTTCCCCGACGATGGATCTTGTGAAAACACGTAGAAGATGGGTGTCGTGGGAAAGACCGCTGTCTGTCGCATATGTCCCAAGGCGGTATAGGTGGAAACGATGCAGACCTTGTCTGAGAAGGGCCTCGACGCGTTTGGCGGGACGGGTCCGGAGGAAGGCTTTGCCCCCCGTTGTTGCGGGCCCGACCTGGTTCCCACCCGTCGGTCACCTCATGTACCCAAGCGTATCGCATTGCGCGTGAACTGAACAATCTACAGGAGGGCGTGCCGTGAGCGAGCTAAGCGACAGAAGCGATTTCGAGTTTGAGATGGTCAGGCGGTTCGGTGCAAAATGGGCGGTCCTCACCGCCATGGCGTCGAACATGGCCAGAAAGGGCATCGAGGTGCCTCGTAGCGCCGTCGCAGAACTCCGGACCTCGCGGATCAAGATCGGATCGGGCTGCTTCTCGCCCTGCGAGGTCGGCTGCGAGCTTTCCAAGGTAGAGGGCCAGATCTTTTCTCTGTGCCATCTTCTTAATGAGGAGGAGTTCCAGCAGTGGTGCGACCTTCTCGCCGAGGCCATGCAAGGGAAGCTGGACTACGATAGAGTCCAGGGCATTCCGGTCCTGGAGCCCGTCAAGAACGACTGCAGGTTTCTCGGCTGCGCTTGCTCCACGTCTGCAAGGGGTTAAAGAGGTTAAGGAGCGGCTGAGAAACAACTCGGGGACTGTCCCAATTTTCGCACCGCCGGGCACCGACCGGAGGTTGGTCGGGGACTGTGCCCTTCCGAAACCCGCCGTTCTTCGAGCCGGCCGTCGCAATACCGCGCGCCCGAGCTGGTGGTTGTCCGAGGAATATCGCCAACGACAATCACTCAGACGTTTCGGTCTCCCGAGACATTCCGTTGTGTCTTGCCGCCCATGGCCAAGTCCACTTCATCCTTGCGTAATGCGTCCTGGAGAAGGGTGACGTTCAGCTCACGCGGCACAATTCCCTTCTTGGATGAGAGGGCAGCCGCCAGGCCGGCAGCGTGCCCCGTGGCCAAGCAATTACCCATGCTCTTGCCCGCGGCCATGGCGACGTGGGTAGCCGAGATGCAACGTCCGGCCGCCAGCAGTGCGTCCACTTTCTCGGGGAGAATTGCGCGATACGGCACGTCGTGGATCTTCATTTCCGTGAATTTGTAGCCCATCAGATCGAGATAGCCGCTCCGCCAGGCAACCGCGTCGTCGAAAGTGCGCCCCGTGAGGGCGTCCTCTTCGGTCAGGACATATTCACCCTTCACGCGCCGCGTCTCGCGTACGGCGATGCGCGGGCTGGTCGCAACGAGCTCGACGTCCTCGAGATCCTTGCCGCCGAACTCACGCATCGCCTGGGTCATTTGGACCGCTTGACGACGGCTTACGCACTCGGCCCCTGATCTTTCGAACGGGTCGGTCATGTCGAACTGCCCGATGTCGCGCGTTCCCGTGTGATTGACCCAGTAGTGGCGGCAATTGGAGACGGGCCGGAGTCGCCATCCCTTGGGAATCAAGGGATACTTCTCTCGGGCGTCGTCGATCATTTGCCTCATGTTCGCACGACGCACCTGCTCGGCCGTGACGTTCGCCAGGCTCAGCAAGAGCGTGCTGGGCATCCGAGGTTCCTCGAATTCCATCATCGTTTCGGCCCCGGCGAAATGGGCAATATCCGCGTCGCCGCTACAGTCGACGACCACCTTGGCGCGGATCGTGGCGAGCCCCTGCTTTGTGGCTACCACTACCCCGGTCACTCGATTCCCTTCGACCAGCGCGTCGACGGCTGCCAGATGGACGAGGTACTTGCATCCGACCTCGTCCAACGCATCGAGCACCGCGACCTTCAGGTATTCCACATTGCAGTACAGTTGATGTTGGCCGGTATAGACGGCCTGGTCACCGTAAGCGAGCAGCTTCTTGATGAGCAATTCGTGTAAGCAGGATCGTGGCTTGCTGTCCGGCCGCATCTGGTTGATCGGCATTCCGAGCGACCAGGCGGCCACCCCGCCGAAAAAACCCTGAGACTCAATGAGAACGGTCGTGACGCCCGTGCGTGCGGCCCCTAAAGCCGCACCGATACCGGCCGGGCCGCCACCGACGATCAAGACGTCGGTCGCCAGGAGCTGCCTTGTTTTCGCCCGGTTCACAGAACGATTCTCGACCGGGGCTTCTGCGGCCTCCGACCGATCCGGTGTCTTCGGCATGCCCATCCCAAGCAAACCAGCTCCAAAACCAGCCTGTGTCAGAAAACGACGACGCGTACTCGACGAATCGCGCATGACCTGTCCTTTCCTTTGACTTGGGACCGATTTTCTGCTCTCCTGCCGTGCCCTCTGACGCGACGCGTGGCTTCAAACCCGCCTAACTTATCGTGTTGCTCCGCCTGATGTCTACCGACCACAACAAGTCTCAATAGGACACGGTCGGCTTCGAAGCACTGCGTGGAGCCGACGGCGAGCTGCCTCGCGGCCCAATCTCGCCTACGCCGCCTTTCGACGGCGGGACTTTGGCTGACCGTCGACGCGCCGAGGTGGCGGTCGCCTGCTGGAGATAGTACCGCCGGCCTTGCCGCGGCCGTTCGGAGATTTCCGGTGGGGACGCCGCATAACCGTGGCGATGCCCGCCGCGATGAGCCCCGCAAGCGTCGCCAGGGCGAGCCAGGGACCGTAGGCGCGCCACGGCACGGGGCCTTTCGCCAGTTGCACGTCGAGCGCGTGTCCAACCGGCAATACGTCGCCGCGGGATTCAAACACGACCTCACCACTGATGGTGGAAGATCGGCGGGGGAGATTCGAGGTCACCTCATCCGGCTTGTCGGTTTTGACAGTGACCTTCAGGACGGTGGTGGGGAGATCCAAGAGTCGGTGCCAGGCGGGCGATCGCGACAAGCGGGGCAGCACGTATTTCCATTTCAGTTCCCTTTCACCCGGCGTCCAAGGGATGCTCGTCACCAGTTTGCCGTCGAGCACCTTGAAGCGGCGGCCGTAAAACTCCTCGAAAAACGTAACACGGTCGAAATTGGAGGGAATCGACAGCTCGAGCGTCGCCGGCTCGCCGCCTTCGCCGGCCGTGCGCCCCACGTAGCACGTGCACGTTGGGTTTTCGATCAGCATCGTCTCGGTGACCGTCAGCGAGCGGGGCCCGGGCTCCAACAGGACCTCGTGACTTCGGGCAACCAGCGGGCAGGGCTCGGCGACCGCGTCACAAACTTCCAGTTGCACTTCGGCCCTCGGCCGCTCACCCGTGAGCCGGAGCTTCGGCCCCGGGTAGTGCACGCCGTCGCAATTAGCCCCGGGAAGGTAGATGTATTGGGCGGTGACGGGCAAGCCGGTGAACTGAAAACGCCCCTGGTGGTCTGCTTTCTCTGCAGAGACAGGCAGAGGCTCACCGTCAATCGCTACGCGAAGGACGACCTCCGCCCCCGCAACGGGTTGCCGGCTGGCCGCATTGATCACCACGCCCTCAATGGCGCCGTTTTCAGAAACCGCCGCCGCGAGAGCCAGCCAGCAGGACATCGTCAGCATTTGTGCAACCATCGTCGATTGTCCCTCGACACACCTTGGGCCGATGCCGGCCGCCGGGGCAATGCCCAAGAGATTCTTTCGTGCTCTATGCGGCGCGTGACGGAGCGCGCGGTCCGCTGGCCTGACCGGTACGCGACTCTAACTCCTTCAAGGCCGCCGCGATACGTCGCTGGCGCGCGCCCAGTCGGGCGACGTAAACGACAACGGCGCCCCAAACGAGAAGGTAGGCGGTGGCAAATGAACTCATGAGGGCCTTTCCTGGAGTGACGGAAAACAAAGTCGATCGGTGCCGCCTGCGTCGGGGTTGTCCGCTTCGGTCTGCTGCTCCATTGCGAGGAGAATGGCCTCCTGGCGTATCTGCTCTCGCCGGAATGCCAGAAGGTCTGCGAACAGTGCCGTGAAGCCCACCACGCTCACCAGCAGCACGATGCGCATCGACGGCTCCATCTGCGGGGCGACGGGGTGAATGCCGCGAAACCACCGCGTGGCCATGGCGACCAGCGGAACGTCAACCACGCCGACCACTGCCAGCACGGCCGCAACGCGGGCTCTCTGGTGAGGTTCCTCGACGCTGGCTCGCAACACGAGGTAGCCGGAGTAGATCCCCCACAGGATGAAACTCGTCGTGAGCCTCGGGTCCCACGTCCACCATGTGCCCCAGGCTTCGCGGGCCCAAAGCGAGCCGCTCGCCAGGGTCAACCCGCAACAGAGCCAGCCGAGTTCGGCGGCGGCTGCGGCCCAGTGATCCCAGCCGAGGTCGCGGCGGACCAGGTAAACGGCTCCGGCGGCGGCGACGAGCAGGAAGCCGACCAGGGCGAGCCAGGCCATGGCGACGTGGACGTAGAGGACCCGCTGCGCCGGGCCCATTGTCCGCTCGGTCGGGGTGAGAAAGAGTATCGCCACGAGAGCAAATACGAGCAGGCAAGCGACGGCGACGGCCCGCGGTTTGAAACAGTCCGAAAATGCTGCTTTGGAGCGCATCATCACTTCATTCCTCGACGACGAACTCGAATAGCACGGTACCCGCCGTGGCGAATATCACGGCAAACCCGGCCAAGAACCCGATCCACCGCCACCACCCGGGACCAAACTCTCCGGTCACCAGCAGCCGCGTCGACTCGGCGGCGGCGAGCATGACGGGCAGACACATCGGCAAAGCGAGCAGAACGGTGAGGTTGCCGCTTCGACCGATCCCGGCTGCCAGCGCGCTGAGCAGCGTCCCGACGGCCGCCAGTCCCAGGTTTCCCAGCCCCAAGACCAGCAGCAGCGCCCCTGGATCGTGCAGAAGCGGCACGTCGGCCAACGCCACGAACAACGGCACGAGAACACATTCGAGCGTGCAAAGCGCAATGAAATTGACGGCCAACTTGCCCAGGTACACGACTGAGGGCGAAACCGGATACAGCTTCAGGCCGTCCCAGCAGCCGGCCTCTCGCTCTGCGGCAAAGCTGCGATCTAGGGCGAAGATCCCGGCAAAAAAGATGCCGAGCCAGAGAAGGCTTCCGGCCAGCAGCGATTTGTGCTGCCGCAGCAGATCCATTTGCAGGCTTAAAAGCAGCACAACCAGCGTGCCGAGGACAAGCATCGCCGGCCAGGCGTGCCGGGCACGCCACTCGGAAGCCAAATCCTTCTGGATGATCCACCACAGCTTCGCGGCCACCGGCGCGTCTCCTCTTTAGGCCGCACGAAGGACGGCCACCGCCCTGCCTCCCGGCGGGACTTCGGCTCTTTCGTCGATCTGCCCCGCGCGAAGGTACAGCGAGCGGTCAGCCAATTGCCGGGCTCTGGCCGGGTCGTGCGTGGCAAAACATATCGTCCGCCCTCGGTTGCAGAGATCCTGAAGCGTGCCGGCAAGCCAGCTTGCGCCCTCGACGTCGAGCCCGGCAAACGGCTCGTCCAAAAGCAGGATCTTCGGCTCGTGCAACAGCGCCCTGGCCAGGCCCGCGCGCTGAGCCATTCCGCGCGACAACCCCGAAGCCGGTCGTTTCGCCGCCCACTCCAGCCCGGCGGACCGCAGCCAGCGGTCGGCTGTATCGTCCGGCCGACTCAGGTCGTACATCCGCGCGGCAAACAACAGGTTCTCCCGCAGCGTGAGGTGCGGATACAACAGGTTGCCGTGGCCGAGCACCCCGACCAGCCGTCGCATCTCGGGGCCGGAGGCGGCCGGCTCACCGAACCACCGCACGTGGCCGGCCGTGGGTCGCAGGATCGCGGCGAGGCAACGGAGCAGCGTAGTCTTTCCGGCTCCGTTGGACCCCATCAGCGCGACGGTTTCGCCTTCGCCAATCGCCAGGCCGAGGTCGCGGAGAACGATTCGCCGGCCGAAGGCTTTCGCGAGGCGGTGGGCTTCAATCGCGGGAACTTCGCCGGTCATCGAACGCCCTCTCTGGCTGCTCGCGCGCGGCGGCAATGTGGTTCCGGTACGTGCCTTTCAAGCATCGACGTCGGCTTCTGCCGGGGCAGCGGCCGTCGCCCCCGCGCCGGCCACAACCGCATCACGACCCCCACGGTAGCAATCCAGCCGGAAAGCCATAACAGTCGCGCCAGGGGGTTGTCGATCAACGTGAGTCGTGCCGCGCCGCTGTCTTCGCCATAGTGCAAGATCGTGTAGAAGTCTCCCCGCCAGGTGTTATGAATTGCCACTTCCGTGGTCCACTGGTCTTGGGGATGGTGCAGGTGGCGGGCCGGCTGCAGCGTGTAGCTCGCGCCGTCTTGGGGCGTGATTTCCAGCTGGGCCTCGACAATATGTTTGTCGGCCGTCCTGCGATGTTCCAGACCAACGTGACTGATCGAGCGTCCTGCCCAAGTTATGGTCTCGCCTTCCTGAAGCGTGATTTCTTGTTTCTGCGTTCCCAACGACGTGCCGGTTATGCCCAGTGCCAGACAAGCCACGGCAAGGTGGATCACGAAACCGGCATATTGCCGGCGCCGCTTGCGGACGGTCGCCGGCACGGCGAGCAACCTCCCTCGCCATCCCTGAGCGTTGGCGTCGAGCAGAACGGCCGCGAAAAAGGCGGTCACAGTCAAGGCGGAGGTCGCAACCACTGCCAGTGCGATCACATGTCGCAGACCGGCCAAGAGCGACATCACGACGGCAGCCATCGCCACAAGAGCGGCCGCTGCGATGGCCAGTTTCTGCTGGCGCGACGGCGGTTTTCCCCAACGCAGCAGCGGTGCCAAAGCCGTGGCCAGTAGAATCGGCAGGCCCGTGGCAACCAGAACTTTGTTGTAGAACGCCGGCCCGAGCATCACCTTGTGCCCCAGGACGAGATCGGACAACGGCACCCAGCAGGTTCCCAGCAGGGCTGCGCCGGCAAGTAGAAGCAGCGCCGCCGTAGAAATCGCGATCACGGCTTCTCGCGTCCAGATGCTGTTCCATTGCAGGGCGTTCGAAAGTTGCTCGCGGCGCCGCGCGATGAGGACGACGCCTGCGACTGAGATCAGCACCATCCCGCCGAGGAAGATCCAGCCTACGGGCGAATGGCTGAAGGCGTGCAGGCTGCTGAAGATTCCACTCCGCGTGAGAAAGGTGGCGAAATTGCACAGCCCGAAGGTCACGA
>Ga0180438_10005871_pt1 | contig 16839 bp, 19 predicted proteins | sample SS_ome_12_FD_132455 | JGI IMG/M metagenome (GOLD analysis project Ga0180438, IMG submission 132455) | Hypersaline lake sediment archaeal communities from the Salton Sea, California, USA - SS_3_D_2 metaG | ecosystem: Environmental > Aquatic > Non-marine Saline and Alkaline > Hypersaline >...
ATGGGCGTGTATCCCTACATCACGGCTCAGATCATTGTACAGCTGCTGCAGCCATTCATTCCAGCGCTCGAAGAACTGAGCAAGGAAGGTGAGGCGGGTCGGAACAAGCTCAATCAGTATATGCTCTTGCTTACCGTTCCCCTGTCCTTCCTGCATGGGTTTGGCCAGGCTACGCTGTTGCAGCGGGGCGGTGCACTGACGAACTTTGGTCTGTCTGGCGCCACATTGCTGCCGACCCTCGCGACGCTGTCGACCCTGGCGGCGGGGACCATGTTTTCTATTTGGCTGGGTGAGCTTATTGATGAGCAGGGCATTGGCAATGGCATGTCGTTGATCATTTTCAGTGGTATCGTTGCCGACATCCCAAGCCGTGTCGGGTCGTTGCTTTTGGGCAATCCCGTGGGGCTCATCTTCTTCCTGGTGGTCACGGCTGTCACTATTATCGCCATCGTCGTGATCCAGGAGGGGCAACGGCGCATTCCCGTGCAGTATGCCAAACGCGTGCGCGGTACCAAGATATACGGTGGGCAGAGCACGCACATCCCTCTGCAGGTCAACTCAGCTGGTATGGTGCCGCTGATTTTTGCAGTGTCGATTCTGCTGCTGCCTGGTGTGGTGGCCAGCTATCTTGTTGATTCGAGCATCACATGGTTGGCCAGCGCTGCTACGGCGGTGGCGGCGGTGTTCAATTCCGAGGGTACGATATACTGGGTCCTGTATTTCCTGTTCGTGATTGGGTTCACATATTTCTACACGGACATGGTCTTTGAACAGCAGAACCTGGCGGAAATGCTACAGAAGCAAGGGGGATTTGTTCCGGGCATCCGGCCTGGCAAACGGACGGCTGAGTATCTGCGCGGGGTGCTGGGGCGGATCACTCTCGTCGGTGCCGTCTTTCTCGGGGTGATCGCTATCCTACCGTTTCTGCTCAGGGGGGTCACAGGCACCGGACAGATGTTGGTCACCAGCACCGGCCTGTTGATCGTGGTAGGTACAGTGTTGGACACCATGAAACAGCTCGAAGCGCAGTTGCTGATGCGCCATTATGAAGGGTTCATCAAGAGATAGCTGTCGAACGGCTTGCAGGATTGGGGAGGTTGGCAGATGAAAGTAAAGCCGTCAGTCAAGCGACGTTGTGCCAAGTGCAAAATCATCAGACGGCGCGGCGTGGTGCGCGTCATCTGTGAAAACCCGCGCCACAAGCAGCGCCAGGGCTAACAGTCGTAATTGGTTGCCGCAAGGCGACCGCACGCTCACAGGAGGGCCAGAGTGGCACGAATTTCTGGAGTAGACCTGCCAAGGGACAAGAGGGTGGAGGTCAGCCTGACCTACATCCATGGCATTGGAGATTCAAGGAGCCAAGCCATTTTGAACGCGACGGGTGTGGATCCTGATACCCGGGTCAAAGACCTGACAGAAGCGGAAATCATCCGCATCCGTGAGTTCATCGACCGCGAGTACGAAGTCGAAGGTGACCTTCGGCGCACTGTAGCGATGAACATCAAGCGTCTGGTGGATATCGGCTCCTATCGCGGCGCGCGTCATCGCCGCAACTTGCCGGTGAGAGGGCAGCGGACGCGGACGAATGCCCGCACAAAGCGCGGTTCGCGGAAGACAGTTCCTGGCCGCAGACGGGCACGTGCTAAGAAGTAGAAGCGAGCAGGCTGGCCAGCGGGTCAGCCTGTACATGACTCATTGGAGGCAACATGCCGCAGACAAGGCGAACTAGTGGAGAGAGCAGGCGTCGTCGAGAGCGGAGGGTGACGCCGCGCGCGAGAGCCTACATTCACGCCACTTTCAACAATACCGTCATCACCTTCACTGACCCTGAGGGCAATGTCATCCTCTGGGGAAGCCCATCGACGCTGCAGCCGCCGTTCAAGGGGTCGCGGAGGAGTACACCCTACGCCGCCCAGTTGGCTGCCCAGGAAGTGACAAGAAAAGCGGTTGACCAAGGTGTGCGGGAAGTGGACATCTACGTCAAAGGGCCAGGTCCCGGCAGGGAAGCAGCCATACGTTCGATTCAGGCTGCGGGTGAGCATGCGGGTCTGCGTGTGCGCTCAATCACGGATGTCACACCTATCCCGCACAATGGCTGTCGGCCGCCGAAGAAACGTCGCGTATAGACGGACAGTGGCCAGATGACCGGTTTGCCTTGAGGGGCTCGGTCATGAGGAGGGTTGATGGCAAGACATACGGGTTCGAAGTGTAAACTGTGTCGACGTGAAGGGGAGAAGCTGTATCTGAAGGGCGATCGCTGCTACTCGCCAAAGTGCGCCTTTGAGCGACGTTCGTATGCTCCAGGCCCTCATGGGCGAAGCAGATCCTTCCGTCGCAAGACGTCAGACTATGGAACTCAGTTGAGGGAGAAGCAGAAGGCCCGTCGCATCTATGGTGTGCTTGAGCGCCAGTTCCGACGCTATTTCCATCTAGCTGTTAAGCAGACGGGTCTGACAGGCTCCAACTTGTTGCAGCTCCTGGAGCGACGTTTGGACAATGTTGTCTTTCGGCTCGGTCTTGCCACATCGCGGGACCAAGCACGGCAACTCGTGACTCACGGCCACTTTGAAGTGAATGGTCGCCGGGCACGCACGCCCTCCATGCTGCTACGACCTCGCGACAAGGTCTCTGTGCGCGAAGCTAGTAGAAGGCTGGACTATTTCCAAGACATGACATCGACGCTAGAAAACGTCACCACACCAGAGTGGTTGTCCCTTGACGCTGAGAACATGCACGGCGAGATAGTGACGCTTCCGGCGCGTGAACAGATAGACGTGCCTGTTCGGGAGCAGTTGATCGTTGAGTTCTACTCACGGTAGGGATTCTTCCCACTGGATGCGCATCGCGCGTATGCGGTGGATCGACCGGCGCGAAATGGCGTAGGTGTTGTGCATCAAGGGAGGGTGGTCGGTTGCTAAAGTTTGTTTTGCCCAGAATTGAATGTGATGCCAGTACGAAGAGCTATGGTCGGTACATCATCAGCCCACTGGAAACGGGCTATGGTGTCACGATCGGAAATGCCCTGAGGCGCGTGCTGCTTTCGTCTCTGGCTGGTGCGGCAGTAACGTCCTTGCGCGTTGGTGGCGTGTATCACGAATTCTCGCCTATCCCCAATGCCCGGGAAGACATGACCGCGCTTATCCTGAACGTGAAGAAGCTGCGCATGCGCTATTTTGCAGATCAGCCTGTGCGCCTCACACTGAGCACCAAGGGCAGGGCAGAAATCACTGCGGCGGACATAGAGTGCCCGCCCGATGTTGAGATCATAAACCCAGAATTGCATCTCCTGACGCTGGACTCTGCTGATTCGGAGTTGGACATTGAGTTCATGGTTGAGAGAGGCAAGGGCTACTCCCCGGCTGAGGAGCGAGAGAAACTGCCCATCGGGCAAATCCCTGTCGATGCGATTTTTGCACCCGTAGTCAAGACCAGCTTCTCGGTCGAACGTACGCGGGTCGGACAGGTGACGGACTACGATCGTCTGATCCTTGAAATCTGGACCGATGGCACCATTCGTCCCGCAGAAGCCCTTAGCTCGGCGGCGCAGATCCTGGCGCGGCATCTGAGCCCTATAGCATCGTTCACAGAGGTCCAGCCGGAAGGACTGGAGGAGGCCATACTCGAGGAAGAAGGCATCCCCAGCCATGTCTATGAGACTCCCATCGAGGCGCTGGAACTCTCCATGCGGGCCTTCAACTGCCTGAAACGCGCTGGTATTACCAAGGTGGGAGAGGTGCTCGAGAAGATCTCTCGTGGGCAGGGCAAGGAGCTGCTGGCGATCCGCAACTTCGGGCAGAAGTCTCTTGAAGAGCTGATGGAGAAGCTGCGGGAGAAGGGCTATCTGGGCGCTGAGGAAGACGAATACCAGGCTGCTGTGGAGGTGCTGGAGCTGTCGACCCGCGTTGAGAACACGCTCAAGCGGGCGGGGATCGCCAGCGTAGGCGAGGTGCTGGACAAGATACTAGATGGAGACCCCAAAGAGCTGCTGGCAGTTCCCGGTCTAGGTGAACAGTCTGTAGACGAGATAGTGAGCAGTCTACAGGAGCACGATTACCTGTCGGGTGACGAGGAAGTAGAGTCCGACTAGGCGACGACTCGCAGAGACAGGCCTATGGTCGCAACCCATTGGTGGAGTGAGACTGGCCTTATTCAACCCGTTGAGATTGAGAAAGGAGGGCCTAAGCCATGCGACATCGTGTGGCTGGCCGACATCTAAAACGCGATACGGGCCAGCGCCAAGCGCTGTTCCGAAACCTTATCAGTGAGCTGATTCGTCACGAACGTATCCGCACTACGGAAGCCAAAGCCCGTTCCATACGGGGGCAGATGGAGAAGATCATCACCTTGGCCAAGCGGGGAGACGTGCATGCCCGCCGCTTGGCTGGCCGTTCGGTGAGCGATCCCGATTTGGTGAAAAAGCTGTTTGATGAGATCGCCCCGCGGTTTGAGGATAGGCCTGGCGGATATACGCGCATTATGAAGCTTGGCCCACGCAAGGGCGATGCAGCTTCGATGGTGGTTTTAGAGCTAGTGGAATGAGCGCAGGTCATACGCTGGCTCTCACCCCATGTAGCAGGGTTGGGGGCAAGCATGACCGCGAGTCTGAGACACAGGGGAGAGAGGTAGCCGGAGAGCCTGCCAAGCCAGGGCACAGATATCGGCTTGTGGCTGAGGTAGAGTACGACGGCACCGACTATCTAGGGTTCCAGCTGCAGCGAGAGGGGCGCACCGTACAAGGAGAACTAGAGCGCACGCTGGCGGCGGTGGCTCAAGAGCGAGTCCGTGTTGTCGGTGCAGGGCGGACGGACACTGGGGTTCATGCCACGGGGCAGGTGATCCATTTTGAAGTCAGCTGGGCGCATTCACTCGCTGAGCTGCACCGGGCACTGAATGCGGTGCTCGCGGCTGATGTGTCTGTGCCGACGCTACGAGTGGCGCCCCCAGGCTTTCATGCACGATACAGCGCGAGGAGCCGCGAGTATGTGTACAAGGTGTAGACAGGCGCAGTGCGCTCGCCGTTGGTGCAGCGCTACTCGTATCATCATAGCCGGACCATAGAGGTAGAGGCCATGCAGCAGGCCTGCGATTGTCTGCTCGGCAGGCATGACTTCCGGGCGTTCGGCTCGGCACCCAGTGGAGACAACACAGTACGGACTGTCCGAAGAGCGGAGTGCAAGAGAGCGGGGGAGTTTGTTAGGGTGCTGATAGAGGCGGATGCCTTTTTGCGGCACATGATGCGCCGAATCGTAGGCAGCCTGCTGTTGGTTGGAACCGGAGAACTGGCACTGGATGGTTTCGCAGGTTTGCTCTGGCTGCAGGGCTTGAAAGCGGCTTCTGCCGCGCCGCCGCAGGGTCTTTGCCTGACGAGGGTGAACTACTGATCGCTCAGGGAATTGAGGTTGGTATCCTGCCTGATGGAGGCTTCGCGATTCAAGCACCGCCCCGTGGCAAGCATTGAGCGGTCAGGCAGTTGGGGAGGTATCTGGGGAAGTGAAGACATATAGCGTTAGTGCTGGAGACATCGAACGCAGGTGGTATGTAGTGGATGCCCGCGGGAAGACGCTGGGACGTCTTGCCACGGGGATCGCTCGCATTCTGCGCGGCAAGCACAAGCCGGCCTATAGCCCACACCTGGATGTGGGCGACCACGTGATAGTGATCAACGCAGAGAAGATTCTGGTCACCGGGAAGAAGCTGGACACGAAGATGTACTATCGCCATTCCGGCTACTTGGGCGGGCTCAAGAGCGTGGTTCTGCGAGAGCAGCTGGCAAAGCACCCCGATAGGGTCATTGTTCATGCTGTACGTGGGATGCTACCCAAGAACCGCTTGGGCCGCGCGATGCTGAAGAAGCTCAAGGTCTACGCCGGCAGCCAGCATCCGCACTCAGCTCAGAAGCCAGAGCCCTTGGCACTGTAGTGCGTCCGTTGACCGAGGCAAACCTGTATCATCTTGGAGGAGTGTGAGCAAATGTCATCTAGGTATTACTACGGCACCGGGAGACGAAAGACATCGGTCGCCAGGGTGCGGATGTACCCCGGTACGGGCGAGATCATCGTTAACGACAAGCCGATGGAGGAGTACTTCGTTCGGAGGGTTGACCGCGCCAATGTTTGGGAGCCGCTTCGTGCATCCGGGTTGGTTGAGCAGTTCAATGTCATGGTGAAGGTGGAGGGCGGTGGCGTCACGGGGCAGGCTGGGGCAGTACGCCACGGCATTGCCCGCGCGCTGCTTGAGGCCAATCCTGACCTTCGTCCGATGCTGCGTAAGGGCGGTTTCCTGACACGTGATCCGCGGCAGAAAGAACGGAAAAAGCCTGGGCTCAAACGGGCACGGAAGGCACCCCAGTACACAAAGCGCTAGCTCAGCCTTGTGTCAATCATCTACGTCCTTGTGAGCGTCGAAAGGCGAGGTTCACGCGAACCTCGCCTTTTCTGATATCATGGTCTGGATTTGGCGGCGTCATATAGCGGGCCGCCGGGGTCGATTGCCTCGAGCCCCGATTACTGGATTGTCACTTCCACAATGTCTGGCACGATGCTCTTGACCTCAAGGCCAAGTCCCTCGGGAAGAACAACCTCTGGAGTTACCTTGTGCGTACCTCGGGTGAGACCAAAAAGGTTTAGCACAGTACGGACGTCGCTTGGCTGCAGCTCTTGCAGCGCTGGCAGCGGGCCGGAGAGGATGACGTCCACGGCCGTCGGCGACGCTGTTGCGGTCAGACCGAAGGAAAGCTGACGCAGCTCCAACTCGCTGCGGATCGTCTGACCGCCCAGCAAGGGCTGAATGCTGATCTGCACCAGGATACCTTCTTCACCTGATCCCTCGCCCAGCACCAACACACCTTCCGGAAGTGCCAGCGGGACGCGCTTGATCACATCGTTTGTGGCTCCCTGTACGTCAATGGCTTCGGTGTCCAGGAACGCGGGAAGTGACTCGATCACCGATTGCTGACCGTAGACTGTGACCAGCACGGGCTCAACGGTGATGTTGCTTATCCAATAACCGGCTGCGGGTGAACCTTCCGTCGTAGCCCGTACTGTTACATCACGGTATCCCACTTGGCGCTCGACGACGACTCTAATGGCCACGGTGGGCGGCGAGACCGTGAGCCCCTGAATTCGATTTCCCCCTTCGTCCAGCAAGTCGGGGGCGACTTGCTGTGACACGGTATCGCGAGCATTTCGCAGGCTTACCTCCACCACTGCCTCGGCAACCATCTCGACCGAGTCCTTCGGCCCCCTCACGGTGGCCTGCTCCGGTGTGACGACCGGCAGGCGGAACGTGTATCCGAGCGGAATGCTGTCCTCGTCCAAGAGCTTGACGCGCACGCGCACCTTGCGCTCCGCTACCTCTTGCAGATCTACGGTGACGCTAGCTGGATCCACCTCAAGTACAGATACCTCTTCCTGTGATGTTGTCACCTCGACCGGCACCTCGTGCTCTCCGGCCTGGAGGCCTGCGAGGTCGATTGTCGCCTCGAAATCGCTGATCCTCAATTCGTCCCAGGTGTCGCCCAGGGCTCGAATTGTGATTCTGGTCTCGCGAGGCACATTGTTTGAGACGGTCAGGTTGTCACCGACGTTGAGGACCGAAATACTGAGGGGGGAAGGGAACAGATCAGTTCGCGGCGGTGCGGTCTCATATACTGCCACTACCCACACGACAACGGCCAGGAATAAGGCCAAAAGCGCCGAACTGAGATTGGAGACAAAACCCTGCCACAGTCTCATGCCTGGAGTTCCTCGCTGCCTTCCGCTGTTGACTGGACGCGAACCCGCTGCTGGAACCAAGAGGACAGGTCGAGCGGCGTGTAGCTGTGATACAGCTTCTGCAGGATACTGCGCAAGCGATTTTCATCCAGATGACGGACCATGCGGCCATTGTGGGCCACGGAGATGATCCCTGTCTCTTCCGACACCACAACCACGATGGCATCTGTCTGCTCACTGATGCCCAAGGCAGCCCGGTGGCGCGTGCCCAGGTGGCGGTCGGCCACGGCGGTGTCGGATAACGGCAGCAAAGCCGCGGCGGCAATGATACGATCTTCGCGAATGATTACGGCTCCGTCATGGAGAGCGGTGCTGGGGAAGAATATAGTCAGCAAGATCTCGCTCGACACTTGGGCATCGACACGCACTCCGGTGTCCACATAGTCCTCTAGACCGGTGTTCCTTTCCAGCACAATGAGCGCGCCATGGCCCGCCTCGGCAAGCATGCGGCATGCTCGCGCGACCTGGATGATGGCGCGGTTTGCCGCCGCCTCGCGCATTGGGCGGTCTATCAGACCACCGGCACGACCCAGCCTTTCGAGAGCCCTACGCAGTTCGGGCTGGAAGATAACAGGGATGGCAACCAACAGAGCTGGCACGGCGTTTCCGATCAGCCAGCTGAATGCGGTGAGCCGCAAGATGCTGCCAAGCAAAACGGCAAGGAAGATGAGGATGATCACACCACGGAGCAACTGAATGGCTTGGGTGCCCTTGATCAGTTGTAGGACCGCATACAGAATCGCTGCGACAAGAAAGATGTCTACGATGTCTGTTGGCCGAAGACGCGACAAGACCCAAAGAATCTCGGACACAAAGTGCCTCTCGTTTGCAGTAACTCCACCAGTGGACGCAAAGCGTGGTTCCCAGGTTCCACGCCGTCACATAGCCTTTGGCCTAAGGATCCGCAAGATGACATCGCAGAGCCTGAGAGAAAGTCATCCGTGGTGATCTCGCGGAGGGCATGGCAGCCCCAAGGTTTCAGCCAAGGCGGAGTTCGGCAGCCCCTGGGGCTGTCTGTTCAAGCTCACCTCTTGGCTATCAGAACGGCAAGCAGCCCCTTTTGCGTATGCATGCGATTCTCAGCCTGGTCGAAGATCACCGATTGAGGTCCGTCGGCTACCTCGTCCGCAATCTCCTGACCTCGATGTGCAGGCAGGCAGTGCATGACAATTGCCTCTGGATCAGCCCTGGACAGCAAGGCGCTGCTGAGTTGGTAGGGCGGAAAGACCTTCAGACGCTGCTCTGTCTCCGACTCCTGGCCCATGCTAGTCCAGACGTCGGTGTAGACAATATCGGCACCCTCCACGGCAGCATGCGCATCATTGCCCACTTCAATGGTGCTGCCAGTCTCGGCAGCAAAGCGGAAGGCCTGCTCCACAACGTCAATCGCGGGTTCATAGCCAGGTGGGGTAGCAGCATGCACATCCATACCGACCTTGCTGGCCCCAAAGAGGAGTGAATTGAGAACGTTGTTGCCATCTCCGACCCAGGCCAGCTTCAGCCCTCGTAGAACCGACTTTTTCTCCAGTATGGTGAGCAAGTCTCCAAGCGCCTGGCAGGGATGGCATCGGTCCGACAATCCGTTGACCACTGGAACTCGCGAGTAACCAGCCAGTGTCTCGACGTCACGGTGGGCAAAGACACGCGCCATGATGCAGTCGACGTAGCGGCTGAGGACCCGAGCGACGTCTTCGACTGACTCCCGTTGACCCAGCTTGATCTCATCTGGCGATAGGTAGAGAGCTTCACCGCCCAACTGCAGCATACCCACTTCGAAGGAAACCCTCGTCCGTAGTGAAGGCTTTTGGAACAGCATGCCCAGCGTCTTGCCCATGAGGATCGGCTGATTGCTGCCCTCGAGCCACTCCTCTTTCAATTCCTGGGCGACATTGAGAATGTGCCAAAGCTCGTCGCTGGACAAGTCAGCAAGGGTGAGCAGGTCCTTCTCCATGGGGTTCCCTCCTCGGCGTGTTGAGGCAATTATAGCACAGAAAACGAGGCGCCGACAAAAGAGGAGACGGGCTGTCAGGCATTCTCGCACCCGACAGCCCGTCCAGGCAGTTTCACGCTGTGCCCATGCCCGCTGCTGCAGGCTCTGGTTACTGCGAGAGCTTCAGCTCCACCGAAATCCCCTCCGCTGACCAAACACTCTGTTCGCCGTTGATCCAGTAGTGGCCGCGCCCTCTGAGATACACCGTCCCGCTACCCATGGCCTTGAACTCGATCAGGCTGCCGACCATATTGACCACCATGTCCTCGCCCCGGGCCTCGATGTGGCCCGACCAGCCCAAGAAGTAGACTGTGCCGCCGGGCAGGTCCCAGCGGATGCCGCGTCCTGTCGCCCTGAGCCCGTCCGCGTGGCGCACCCATACCGTGCCAATGCCCAAGCCTCGAATTTCCACCTTGCCGTCGCCCTCGACGCGCGCCACACCGGTACCAATAGCCTTGATGGTCCCGGTGCCTTCGGCCTTTTCTGCACCGACGGCCGCGGTGGCCAACAGGCCTAACACCAGCACCACCGCGACCACTTTGGCTAAACGCTTCATGTTGCACCTCCTGTGTGAGTGTTGTGGAGAGCTTTGCCCTCCTAACCTACGCTCACATGATAGCAAGAGTCCTTTACCCGACCTTTGCCTGCTTGTAAGGACTCTGTAAATTCGGGGTCCTGGTGACCAGGCGGCGCGATTCTGATATGCGTTCGTGGCCTGGCAGAGGGGATGTTCTGTGGTCTTATCGGTTGACCGTGCTGTCCTAGTTCGATATACTGCATGCGGTTTGCTCAGCACATGAAGACGGGAGAGGTCAACATGACCACGCCGATGCGCAGGCAGTACCTCCGCATCAAGAAGCAGTTCCCGAACACAATCGTCTTCTTCCGACTGGGAGACTTTTACGAGACCTTTGACGACGATGCCAAGCTGGTCTCTGAAGTCTGCGACATTGTGCTGACCTCACGGCCGGTGGGCAAGGGCCAACGCGTGCCACTGGCTGGTGTGCCCTACCATGCGGTAGACAACTACCTAGCCCGTCTGATCAGCACCGGTTACAAAGTGGCCATCGTCGAGCAGATCGAGGAACAGGGAGCAAAGGGGTTGATGGGGCGTGAAGTGGTGCGCGTCGTGACGCCAGGGACCATTCTCGAGCCAACATTGTTGGTGGAAAACCGCAACAACTACCTCGCCGCTGTGGCAACGGATAGCAGCCGCGTGGGTCTAGCATTCGTGGATATCAGCACAGGCGAATTCCGCACCACGCAACTGGATGGGCCGCTGGCTTGGCAGCAGGCAACGGAAGAGCTGGGGCGTTTGCAGCCATCGGAGGTTCTGGTCAGCGACAGGATGGAGCTGCCTGGGTCCTGGCTAGCGATCGAATCCGTATCGCGCTACGCTGACTGGCATTTCGACCGCGACAATGCCAAACGGGTTCTGCTGGAGCACTTTGGGGTGGCCTCGCTGGATGGCTACGGGTGCGGGGGCATGCCACTGGCGATTTCGGCAGCCGGGGCGATCGTTGGCTATCTTGGCGAGACGCAGAAGGCCGCCCTTCAGCAGCTGACGCAGCTGACCACCTATACGACGACTGACTTTATGACGCTGGATGCGGCGACGCGGCGCAATCTCGAGTTGACCAGCACCATTCGCGGTGGGGCTGTGCAGGGTTCTCTGCTGGGTGTGCTGGACGAGACGCGAACCGCGATGGGCGGAAGGATGTTGAGGCAGTGGATCAGCCAGCCCTTGCTGGATCAGGCGGTGCTGCGGGAACGCCAGGATGGCGTCCTGATCTTTTATGAAGACACATCGCATCGCGTAGGGCTGCGCGACCTGCTCAGGCAAGTGTCGGATCTTGAGCGGTTGATGAACCGCGTGGTGCAGCGGGCTGCCAGGCCGCGCGAGCTGATGGGGCTGCGCGACTCGCTGCAGATTGTCGAGAAGCTTTTGCCGTTGCTTGCTGAGATCGAAACACTGGCAGCCTCATCCCTCCCGGCAGATGTGCTCGACACCTGTCCCGAGGTTGTAGAGCTTATCATGCAGGCCATCGTTTCCGATCCCCCGGCGACGCTGGCGGCGGGAGGGGTTATCGCGCCAGGTTTCTCCGCTGAGTTGGACCGCGTGGTCAATGCGTCCCGCGATGCCAAGGAGTGGGTTGCTGGCCTGGAACGGCAGGAACGGGAACGCACAGGCATCAAGTCGCTGAAGGTGGGTTACAACAAGGTTTTTGGCTACTACCTTGAGGTTAGCAAGCCCAACCTGGACAAGGTGCCCACGAACTACGTGCGTAAGCAAACGCTGGTCAATGCTGAACGTTTCATTACGCCTGAGCTCAAGGAGCGGGAATCTCTGATTCTCAACGCTGAGGAGCGACGGGGAGAACTCGAATCACAGATCTACCAGCAGGTATGTGAGCAGGTGGCTGCCGCGTCCGCACGGGTTCTGGGCACCGCGCAGGCACTGGCCAAACTGGACGTGTTCTCCGCCCTGGCAGAAGTGGCGCAGCGGAACCGCTACGTGCGACCCTTGCTCAGCAAGGGTTCCGACATCAACATTGTTGCCGGTCGGCACCCAGTCGTGGAGCTAACCCTGCACGAAGAGCCATTTGTTCCCAACGACACACGTCTGTCGCCCGAAGAGGCCGTCCTGGTGATCACCGGGCCGAATATGTCAGGTAAGAGCACCTATCTGAGGCAAGTTGCCCTGATTGTGCTGATGGCGCAGATCGGATCTTTTGTGCCCGCTGACTCGGCCGAGATTGGCCTGGTGGATCGCATCTTCACGCGGGTAGGTGCACAGGACGAAATCCATGCCGGGCAGAGCACCTTCATGGTCGAGATGGTGGAGACGGCGAACATCCTCAACCATGCTACGGATCGCAGTCTGCTCATCCTGGACGAGATCGGACGGGGCACAAGCACCTACGATGGCATCTCAATTGCCTGGGCGACGGTAGAGTACATCCACAACCATCCCCGATTGCAGTCCAAGACTCTCTTTGCGACACACTACCATGAGCTGACAGAACTGGCGCGTTTTCTACCGCGCGTACGAAACTATAACGTGGCTGTTGCTGAGGAAGGCGATCGGGTCGTGTTCTTGCACCAGATTGTGCCGGGCGGTGCTGACCGCAGCTATGGCATCCATGTTGCACAGTTGGCGGGGCTGCCCAAGCCGGTGATACGGCGCGCTGAGGAAATCCTTCGGAACCTGGAGGACGAGGCACAGCGTTCGCCTACTGGGGCACCGGCGCGCCGCCTCAAGCAAGCGCAGCAACTCTCGTTCCTGGCCAGCAGTCACCCGGTGTTACGGGAGATTGAGCAGCTTGATGTTTCGTCGATGTCACCGCTCGAGGCGATCAACAAGCTCTATGAGCTTCAGGAAAAGGCCAAGCGTTCGTGAGCACCTGTGCACTGCAGGGTCGCGTGAGCCGCGATTGAGCTCAGGCAACGTAGAAAGGATGTTCCGGAATAGTGCCATCAATAGCTCAGCTGCCACCTATACTTCAGGCTCTCGTAGGCTCAAGCTTTGGCTGGTTCATGACCGCACTGGGCGCAGCTGCGGTTTTCACGGCACATGACATCAGCAAGAAGACGCTGGATGCGATGCTGGGGTTTGCGGCAGGGGTGATGATTGCCGCCAGCTACTGGTCACTGCTGGCTCCAGCCATCGAGATGTCTGAAGGGGGTGCACTTCCGGCGTGGGTACCAGCAGCCGTAGGATTCTTGCTGGGTGGCGGTTTCCTGCGCCTGGTCGACATGGTGCTTCCGCACTTGCACCTGGGTGCTCCGATGGAGGAGGCGGAGGGCATTCAGACGACATGGCGTAGGGTCGTATTGCTCATCCTGGCGATTACATTGCACAACTTTCCCGAAGGATTGGCGGTCGGTGTGGCCTTTGGCGCAGTTGGCGCAGGGCTGCCAGCGGCCTGTGTGCCTTGTGCTCTGGCACTCGCCCTTGGGATCGGGATCCAGAACTTCCCTGAGGGCATGGCCGTGTCGATGCCGCTGCGGCGAGAAGGCATGTCGCCGTGGAGGAGCTTCTGGTACGGACAACTGTCAGCTGTGGTCGAGCCCGTCGCTGGTGTCCTGGGCGCGGCGGCTGTTCTGATAGCACGGCCGATCCTGCCCTATGCCCTGGCCTTTGCCGCGGGTGCGATGATATTCGTGGTGGTTGAGGAGCTGATCCCTGAAGCACAGCGTGGCGTAAGCACCGATGTTGCGACGATGGGTGCCATGGTCGGCTTCACAGCCATGATGGTTCTGGACGTAGCTCTGGGCTAGCGCCGGGCCTCATGGCTGTGGCGGCGTGCCGGCATCCTCCGGAATGGGCGGACCGGCGGGAATCTCACGTAGATACTGACACGACACAAGACGCACATCCTCCCAGACGTGACCTTCCGACAGGAAGGTATCGATGTCCTTGATCCAGCGCTTTTGTTGGTTCTCCAGACGGTAGATGTGCGGGCTGTCCGGGCACTTGAGCAGCACGTGTATTGGCCGTCCCTTCTCGAATCGCTCCAAGAAGGCATCCTCCACGACATGGACGTCCCCCCACTCCAGTTCCAGGTGCTCGAACGCATCTAGGCTGCTGATCCAGCGCAACCGGTCGTCCTGAAGCATGTAGATCTCTGAGCCGCTGCCCTTGAGAACGAGTCCGTCGCGGATGACCAGCGCGGCCGAGTCGGGCATGATGCGCGCCAAGCTCACACCGTAGCGGCTGACGGGCACGTTCACAGCAACGATCAGGACGGCAATCAACACAAGGAAGCGGGCCAGGACTCTCTCCAACTGGATAGAGGGCACCCTTGGTGGCGGCTCCCAGTCTGGCTCTCCAGGATGTGGCGTCCTACCGGGCGCGGCAGTCTTCGCAATGGTCTTGTGGCGGGGACCTTCCGGCTCAGCTTGCGGTGGTGGCTTACTCGGCTTCGTTGCCCGTACGGCAACTGGCGAGGCCTTTTCTTGGCGTTCGGCCTGTCGCTCTAGGAGGGCATCCAGCAACAGATCCAGTATCTGATGGCGATTGAGCGGCTTGGGGTCTGGTTTTTGGTCGGTCATGCTCACCTCCTACCGCACCACGAAGAATCCGAGCAACTCGCCGACGCTGGCCAAGACGTTGGAGTAGAAATTGCCACCCAACTGGCGAAACAGTTCAAACTTCATGCTCGGCGCACCGATGAACGGCCGCAGCGTCCAAGCCATCTGGCTGCCAACAAAGGCGTAGACAAACACCCACAGCCACATCACAATGCGCCGCGCTCCCGCCCCCTCCTTGCCCGACGCGGATACGATGGCCATACCCTGGCTCAAGAACACCACGCCCATCAGTGCGCTGATGGCAAAGATGCCCACATTCAGCAGTTTGAAGAACTGGTATCCGCTGGTGGTCAGCAGGAAGAAAAGCACGATGGGCGCGAAGCTCAGCAAGAGCACCGCGGTCACGGTGATCGCCGTGAGGATGAGGGTGACGTTCTGAGTCAGGCTCTGATTGGAGCCGAACAGAACGTTGAAGAAGTACAGAGTCGGCGAGCAGACAAGCAGTGTGGCCAAGAAAAGGATTGGCAGCTTGGCAGCGGAGCTCAGCGCCTGCCACAGGCTGTGTGTGGAGCCCATGACCGCCCCATAGAGCGCCAGAAACACGACGCTTGAGACAAGCATGGCCCGTATCTTCACCTGCAGTCCGACACCGTCCCGGATCTCGATGAAGAAGTGGAAGCGGTTGCGCAGAATGGTTTCGATTACTGCCAGATCGTTCATGTGACAGTCTCCTCCCTTGTGCTGAGCGCTGTGCTCTGAATGATGCGTGGACGGAGCGTAGGCTAGCACTTGCAGCTGTATGCGCCGACGGTGCAGCCGCCGTGTCAAGGCTGGCCGGGTCAGAGGGTCGCGTCGTGTTGCCGTTGCCTGTCGATGGGGTGCAGCCTACCAGCGCAGGGCCGGCCAGTTCACGAACATCACGGTCAGGGCCCAGAAGACGACCCAGCTGGCGACGGCGTAGCGCCAGCGCCCTAACTTGACCAAGGGGACGAGCAGCATCACCAACGCGACGACCCAGAAGGAGGGGCGGTTGAGCAATTCTGGCCAGCCCAGCGCCGTCCCGTCTGGCGCAAAGACCAGCCAGCGGAGAAGGAGCGCACAGAGCACGGGCAGCCCCGCCGCAAGCACACCGTCCGTAGTGCCCCAGCCCAGGTGGGCTTGGTGCAGGCTCTCGCCTATTTCGCGGCCGGGCCCGAAGTGCCGCCGCACCTCTGCCAGGGCCTGGCTCTGGTTGAGGCCGAGGGCACGCGCTTCCGCCCATGCCTCCTCCAGGTGGGCGCGGATCTCGGCCATCACTTCGTGTTCAGTTTCGCTCTCCAAGTCCATCTCAGCACGGATCTGAGAGAGCAGTTGCTCCAATTGGGCGTTCAATAGAACCCTCTCAACCGCCGTTGTTGCACATCATATCACAAATCGTCGACGGCAGCGAATGCGGTCGTCCCAGGCAGCATCATCGTCGGCTGGCTAGCCGGAGCATCTTGAGCAGCCAGGACAGGGCCAGCGGCGCCAGCAACCCGCCCCAGCCTATGACGAGCAGGCTCCAGTGGAAGTTCGGATCTGCAAGTGGTGGTTCGACACTGAAGATCACCGCTTTGTAGATCCAGATCAGCGCGATGTTGAGCATCGCGGCTGCCGCCACTGAGCAGGTCTTCGCTGCGGCTCCGCCGCGCAGATGGTTGACGATCAGCAAGGCGAACGCCAATCCGACAGGGACGCTGAGCAGGCCGATATCGAACCGCCAGAAGGGCCCTGCGGTAGCGAAGAAGGTCATGGTCGTGGCAAAAGTCCCGGCAAAGCCCAGGCCGACCAGTGCCGCGTCCTTAGAGGATCGCCAGGCCCCGACTGACGCCAGGACGGCTAGCAAGCCGAGCAGCGACAGCACGATCAGCAGGTCGACCGCCGGTGAGATCAGGTAGGGCAGTTCGTCACCGAGAATGACCAGCCCCAACAGCACAACCAGCACCGCGCCGGTCGCCCAGGTGTAGCTCCAGCGGACCAGTCGCTGCGAGGCGCCGTACAGCCCGCCAATGATGAGCGCCATGC
>Ga0180438_10005872_pt1 | contig 16838 bp, 16 predicted proteins | sample SS_ome_12_FD_132455 | JGI IMG/M metagenome (GOLD analysis project Ga0180438, IMG submission 132455) | Hypersaline lake sediment archaeal communities from the Salton Sea, California, USA - SS_3_D_2 metaG | ecosystem: Environmental > Aquatic > Non-marine Saline and Alkaline > Hypersaline >...
CCACCAAGGGGAACACTGTGCCGGCATATCCCATGGAAGATAATTTCATGCTCAACTGTAAATTTAAAAGCGGTGCCCTGGCAAGTATCTCTGTTTTCTGTGGTGTGATAGAACCGCCCATGCACATCATAAGGCTGGATCTATTTGGCACTAAAGGTTCCCTGAGTGTTACACATAAAGAAGGTAAGGATGGCTGGTTAAAGGTGGTCAGCAAAAGGCTTCAGCTTGAACCTCTGAATTACATCTACTTCCCGGCAGAGACAGAGTCCATAGGGGGATTCCAGCACCTGGAGACCGAGATCAGGATGGCCCTGCAGATGGAAAAATGCATAAAAGAGGACCTGGAGCCTGTCCCCGGGATACTGGACGGAGCCAAGGTTATAGCTGTCGGGGATGCTGCCTGGAAGTCCATCAAGGATAAGGGCAGGCCGGCCAAGGTAAAAACGGATTTTTAATAGCATATATCAAAAGGAAGGATCTTATGAAACTGAAGGATAAGGCAGCTCTGGTCACCGGTGCCGGAAGGAGCATAGGTGAGGAGATAGCCAAGCTGTATGCCAGAAACGGGGCCAGTGTGGTGGTATGCGAGATAAAAGACGACCTGGGAAAAAAGGTAGTACAGGACATAATAGAAGACGGCGGCCGGGCTTCTTTTTTCCATGCTGATGTCACCAAACCGGAAGAGGTGGATAATTTAATTGAATTTGTGATAAAGGAATACGGCAGGATAGATATCCTGGTCAACAATGTGGGCAATGGGGTGCTGTCCAAGATAACCGACCAGAGTTATGAAGAGTGGCTATGGACTATAGACCTTACCCTTAACAGCGCCTTCCTGTGCAGCAGGGCGGCCCTTAAAAAGATGGAGAAGAATGAAAACGGGGGAGTGATAGTAAATATCGCTTCCATAGACGGGCTTATAGGTGAATACGGATACCCTTCCTACTGCGCCGGAAAGGCAGCCATGATAAACCTTACCCGGAATATCGCGCTGGATTTTGCCGATAAGAATATACGTGCCAATGCTGTCTGCCCCGGGCCGCTGGAACAGGAAAGCGGCGGCCAGTCTAAAGAGAAAGAATCGCTGTTCAAGGACCCGGAGCTCGTATGGAAGCAGGTCATCGAAGCAATCCCCATGGGAAAGAGGTGCAGGGCTGAATACGTAGCCAAAGCAGCATTATTTTTAGCGTCAGACGATGCTGAATATATAACCGGGACTACCCTGGTGGTGGACGGAGGTCTACTGGCCTACTCAGGGATGCCCAAATTATCAAAAATGCTCAAATAAATATCTCTGTCCGGGAAGGGAGGCAAAAATCAGAAAAGTAAGACCAAAAATAGGTTTGCTGGGCTTTTATCTGGAACTGTATGACAGGGTCCTCCCCCATATGAGGACAAGGGTGGAAGAGTTTTACCGTTCCATTGCTGCCCTGTTTGAAAGGGCAGGAGTGGATGTGGTGGCCCCTGATGTGTGCAGGGTAAAAGGTGAGTTCGAGAAGGCCGCCGACATGGCAGGCAGGGAGGGTGCCGATGCACTGGTGGTCCTTTTCCTTGCCTATTCTCCCTCACTGGAATCTGCTGATACTCTTGTGAGATCGGACCTGCCCCTGATAATCCTGGATACCACCCCCAAATATGGTTTTGATCACGGCATCCTCCCTGACGATATCCTTTATAACCACGGGATCCACGGAGTGCAGGATATTTGCAGCATCCTTAAGAGGCATGACAGGCGGTTCATCCTGGAGACAGGACACTGGAAGGAATCGGATGTAATAGAAAGGGTCATAAAGCATGTAAAGGGGGCTTTTATCCTTAGCAGTCTTAAGCATTCAAGGAGCGGTATCATAGGCAGTCCTTTTGCCGGTATGGGAGATTTTTTTGTACCTTTTGACATATTGAAACAGAAGCTGGGGGTGGAGGTGGTCAAGGCGGATGCCGGGGAGATCGCCAGGTATATGCCTGATGAAAATGATGCCTCGGTAAAAACGGAGATGGACCGGGATAGAAAACTTTTCCATATAAGAAAACTGGATACCCGGGCACATATTAATAACACCAGGATAGGCCTGGCAGTAAGGAAATGGATAGAAGAAGAAGGCCTTACCGCATTTACCATGAATTTCTCCGAGATCGGGCCTGACTCGGGCTTCCCTTCACTTCCTTTTCTGGAAGCAGGCAAGGCCATGGCCCGGGGGATAGGCTATGCCGGAGAGGGCGATGTGTTTACTGCCTCTGTAGTAGGGGCGCTGATGGGATTTTTCCCCCAGACCACCTTTACCGAGATGTTCTGTCCCGACTGGAAAGGAGAAAGGATATTCCTCAGCCATATGGGAGAGGTCAATGTAAGCCTTATAGAAGGCAGACCCCGCCTGGTGGAAAAGGAGCTGGCTTTTATCGATGTCGGCAATCCCGTCCTGGCCACCGGGGGCCTTAAAAAGGGAAAGGCTATCTATGCAAATCTTACTCCTGGAAAGGATTACAGCTTTACCCTTATACTGAGTGAAGTAAAAATGGAAAAAGCAGGAAAGTTAAAAAATATTGATGATACCATATACGGCTGGCTAGTGCCGCAGGAGCCTCTCCGGAAATTCCTGTATGATTTCAGCATGGCCGGAGGGACCCACCATTCTGCCCTGGTATATGATGGGGACATGGAAATACTTGAAAGTCTGGGGCAGGCTGCAGGATGGGATATTAAAATAATATAACCGGCACCGGGAGGGTGTCTTATGAGAGATTATTTCCTGGATCCTTCTGAATATGATGCAAATGACATACTGGAAGAAGATAAGAAATATGTCCTCGATGTAGGGCTTAAGCATAAAGGGCTGGTACTGGTCTACGGTAAAGGCAGCACAGTAAGGGACCTTGACGGAAAAGAATATATCGATTTCGGAAGTTCCGTGGCAAATATGAGTTCCGGCTACGGAAACCAGGAGATAATAGATGCTGTAAAAAAACAGATGGACCTTATCACCCATAACGGATTTTCTTCCACAAGTATTCCCAGGGCAAAACTGGCCAGGCTGGTCATCGAAGAGGTGTTTCCCCCGGAAGCCAGGATGAAGAAGTTCTGTACTGTGGGCGGAGGTTCTGAGGCAAATGAGACCATGCTGAAAATAGCCCTGCAGTACGGTGCCGGGAAAAATGCAGGCAAATTCATCTCATGGTGGGAATCCTATCACGGGGCCACTATGGCTGCCCTGGGCGCTACAGCACAGAGGTCTTCAAAGACTGCCAGCTATGAACCCCTGATGCCCCAGTTCATCCATGTACCTTTGCCCAACTGTGATCACTGTGATTTCGGCAGGGTCTATCCTGGCTGCGGGATACAATGCGCCAGGTTTGTAAAAGAACTTGTAGAAGTAGAGGGCCCTGATAATTTTGCCGGCATGCTTTTTGAACCCATAGTAAGTGCAGTAGGCGGGGTGGTACCGCCCCGGGAATACTTTGAGATGATAAGGGATATCTGCCGGGAAAACGACATACTCCTTATGTTTGACGAGGTGATAACCGGGTTCGGCAGGACAGGCAGGCTCCTGGCCAGCCAGCACTACGGCATATATCCCCATATAATGTCTTTCGGGAAAGGTTTTATTTCCGGTTACGGTATGGGAGCCGGGGTAGCAGTTAATGAGGATGTCATAGAAAGGGGCTGTTTCGCCGACCATTTTCATGTGTTTACCAATATCGGCAACCTGCTTACCAGTGCTGCCGCCTATGCCAATATAAGGTATATAATCGATAATGACCTGCCCGGAAACTCAGAAAAGATGGGAGGGCTGCTTGCCGAAGGGCTTTTACAGCTGAATAAAAAATACCCTGATATTATTGATAATATAATCGGCAGGGGGCTATTAAGGTCCATAGTGTTTAAACGGGACATAAAAGGCGGGCTGGTGGACAGGGTAACTGATGCCGCCCTGGAGATGGGCCTCATAATAAATGCAAATCACAGGAGCAGGGGCCACCTCATAATAATCATGCCGCCCCTTGTCATAAATGAAGGCGAGATCGGTAAGGGGATGGAGATAATAACAAGATCATTTAAAAAAGTATTCGGCGGTTAGGGCTGCCGGCCTGAAAGAGGTGTAGATGTCAGTTATAACTGTAAGGGGCCAGATAGGGGGAGAAGACCTGGGCCTGACCCTCACCCATGAACATTTCCTTTTCGATCCCGGGAGAAGGTTTGAGGACATGAAGATAGAAGGGGAGGAGGAAAAGGAACTGTTCAGGCAGAAAGTGGGCATAGGCAACCTTTCCCGGCTCAGGATCAATGTCCTGGCTGTGCTTGATAATGTAATACTTGATGATATTGATGCAGCCATAGAAGAATCACTGGAATTTAGAAAACTGGGGGGCAGCACAATCGTAGACCAGACCAGCGAGGCGGCAGGAAGGGACCCCGGGGCGCTCAAATACATATCAGAGAAGACAGGCCTTAATATAATCTGCAGCACCGGTCATTATATCGAGGGTCTGCAGTCAGATTATGCAGCGGAAAAAGACAAGGGCCAGCTGGCCGATATCATGGTAGAAGAGATAACCGGAGGTATCGGTGATTCCGGAGTAAGGGCTGGTTCCATAGGAGAGATAGGTTCAAGCAGAAAGATAAGCCCCAATGAAGAAAAGGTATTGAGAGCATCTGCCCTGGCCCAGAGACAGACAGGGGCACCGGTGTTTATCCATACCTGGCTGTGGGGAGAAAACGGGAAGCTGTGCCTGGATATCCTGGAGGAAGAAGGGGCCGATCTTGAAAAAGCAGTTATCTGCCATGCAGACGGAAACATCAACATACCCTATTATAAAGAACTGATAGCAAGGGGCGCTTTTATAGAATTCGACCTTTTCGGCCAGGAATGGGGAAGTAAAGACCTGGATACAGGTGAGTGGTTCTTTCTTCCCCGGGACATAGACAGGATAAATGCCATAACAGAACTGGCTGAACATGATCCCAGAAACCTGGGGCATATACTTATATCCAGTGATGTCAACCTGAAGATGAACCTTAAAAGGTACGGCGGGTACGGATATGGCCATATTGTAAAAAACATAATGCCTCTTATGGTAGACCTGGGTTTTAAACAAGAGCAGGTACATATGCTGGTCTACGATAATCCTAAGAAGATACTTGACTTTTAGCAGGGAGTGATTATGGGATTTAATGGAAAAGTGGTCCTCATTACCGGTTCCAGCCAGAATGTAGGCAGGGAGATAGCGCTGCTTTTTGCCAGTGAAGGTGCCGATACCGTGCTGGTGGGAAGGGACCCTGAAAAAGGTAGAAAGGTAGAAAAAGAGGTAAGGGATAAAAAGGGAAGGACCAGGTTCTTTCAGTGCGATGTGACAAAAGTGGAACAGGTAAAGAAGCTTGTCTCCCGGACTATGGAGGAATTCGGAAGGATCGACATCCTGATAAATAATGTGGGGTACGGCAGGATCTCAAAAATCACCGACATGGCAGAAGAGGACTGGCATGAGATAATCGATGTGACATTGAACAGCGCCTTCTACTGCAGCAAATATGTCCTCAGGGAGATGATAAAAAATCCTGAAGGAGGGGCCATAGTAAATATCGCCTCCATAGACGGACTAATAGGCGAGTATGGCCACCCTGCCTATAATTCAGGCAAGGCTGCCATGATAAACCTGACCAGGAATATTGCCCTCGATTATGCAGACTGCAATATCAGGGCCAATGCAGTCTGTCCCGGTCCCATACAGCAGGATGTGGGGCAGTCTTCCATAAAGGACGCCTATTCGGTATTCACTGAACCAGAAAAAGTACACCACATGGTCCTGGATGCACTCCCCATGGGCAGGAAGTGCACCAATGAAGAAGTTGCCAGGGCAGCACTTTTCCTGGCTTCAGATGATGCAGGATATATTACAGGGACCACCCTGGTGATCGACGGGGGACTGCTGGCCCATTCGGGGCTGCCCAGGTTTACAAAAGTCTTAAAATAGCCCTGCAGGCAGCGGGGAATAATGATTTTTATTATCTCATGAGGATTGATCTGCGCAGAGAATATGTTTTGATGCTTATCGTGATATTCTTCTGGGCCCTGGGCCATCCCCTGGGCAGGATAATAGTAAGAACCATCCACCCCTTTCAGCTGGGCACCATGACCCTGGCAACCGGGTTTCTGGGATTATTGATATTCATTTCCGTCTCAGGAAGAATAAAAGAGATAAGGAAGTTACCCCTGCGGGATATTGCCGTATCGCTGGGCCTGGGGATATTTGGTTTCTTCCTTTACCAGATACTTACTTTCAGCGCCCTGGCCCGCATCCCCGCTTCCATGAATGCCGTATTGATATCGGTAAATGTGGTATTCATTGCTGTACTTTCTTTTTTTATCCTTAAAGAAAAGATAACTGTAACCAGGATAATCGGTATAGCCCTGGCACTGGGCGGGGCGGTCCTTGTCACTTTTAATGCCGGTTTTAACTTCAGCAGTGGACAGGCAGGTATAGACCTTGTGGGTGTATTGTTTTCCCTGATGGCGGCACTGTCTTTTGCCGTCTATTCTGTGATAGGCAAGAAGCTCCTGTCGACCAATGACCCCCTGCTCATAGTGACCATGGCCCTTTTTGCCGGGGCGGTACTGCTGGCTGTGCTCACAGCATCTACAGTAGGTTTTTCACAGATAGCAACTTCCGGTTGGCAGACAGTACTTATTATGGTCTTCCTGGGCCTGACCATGATCGGCATCTCCTATCCCCTGTGGTTTATATGCCTTAAAAGGCTCCCGGCCTCACATGCTTCTATCTATATATACCTCACTCCTGTTTTTGCCGTGGTACTTTCCCTTATAATACTGGATGAGAGGTTTTCATGGCTTTTCTGGGTGGGCGGCGTCCTTATCATAGCCGGGATAGTGATCACCAGCAGGTCTGCAAAAGCAGTTTCCTCTAAATAAAATGTAACATTGACATCAGAAGCTAGAAAGTATATTGTTAATATATTAATAATAATAATATATGAATAATATTAATTGATAATGTTAGGAAGAACCATGGAAAAAGAAAGGACTTCTGTATTGCTTGATAAAGAGTTAATGCTCAAGCTGCAGGCTCTTTCAAGAAAGACAAATAAGTCTAGGACCTTACTGATAAATGAAGCAGTAACTGAGTTTATAGCAAAGAGATCGCCAAAAAAAAGCCTGGACATTATCGGCATTGCTGACAGCAAAGACCCGTATTTTGCAGAAAATGATGAAAAATATCTTGAAGATGAGGGATTTGGTGAGGATTGATGCGGATCATAATGGATACCAGCTGTGTGCTGGGACTGGTCGACAGAGGCTGTAAAAAACATGAACAGATCAAGAAGATAGTAATGGACGACCGTAATGATATTATCATACCTTCACCAGTCATACCTGAAGCCTGCTATATGCTGAATAAGAAATTCGGACCTGAAGTGGAACTCAGATTTATCGATAATATAGCCTGTGTGGAACTGCAGGTGGAGGTATTGGAGTTTAAAGACGTTTTAAGGGTCCCTGAGATAATAAGAAAATATGAATCCCTTAATATAGGTTTTGTCGATGCCGCCGTCACAGCTATAGCAGAAAGGCTGTCTATAAATAAAATACTTACTTTAGACAACCGGCATTTTAATAAAGTCATCCCTCGGGGATTTGATTATTTTGAGTTGATGGTTTGATAAAACAGATACAGCAACCCTAAAAGATTAGAATGAATAATCTGTTTTACGGTTCTATGCCCAGGACTCCACAGGCATTTTTATAGAATATCTTATCCTTTTCTTCCCGGGACAGGCCGATATCATCAAAGTGCCTGGTCCACTTATCTATGAAGTACTCATACCTGTTGGGAGGTTCATCCAGGCCCCACAGTACAGAATCGACAGGTACCAGGCTCTTGATATATTTTCTTTCAATAATATAGTCCACTGCCGGGTCGGCACAGGAGATATCGAATTTTATGTTCTTGTTGGCTTCATTGCTTGACCAGGCAATTATGCAGGCCACCTCATATAGGCCGGCACCCAGGTGGGCTCCCACGATCTTAAGGTCCGGTATCCTTACACCTATGGTCTCCAGGAAGAATGGACTCATATTAAACGAACAGGCCCCCTCCTTTTCTTTCCAGCCGCCCTGGTAGACTACTCCGGTATGGAACAGTATGGGCATGCCAAAATATTCACATCTCTTATATATCTCCCAGTATTTCCTGGAATCATACCTCTCTGCCGGCAGGATAGTCTTTATCCCCTTGAATCCCCGCTTGTAGAAATCATCGATGTCAGTGGGTTCTGTGTAATCGAGGTCCACATAGGCCATGCCGATTATATAGTCCGGGTATTTCTTGAAGAACTTCTCCAGGGCGTCGTTTTTGTCAAGTATTATAACCTTGTTCCTCTCATCGGGATAGACTGCGCACCCGTTTACGGCTACCACCATATCCAGCTTTTTACATTTCTCGATAATGATATCCTCAAATAATCTATCAGGGTCTCCGCCTGCCTCTATAGTAGTCTCCCGGTAATGCAGGAAAGCATAGTGCTGGTGAAAATCCAGGTATTTCATGGTCCCTCCTATAAAAATTTACTCTTATTATCCTTAATAACATATTTTTATCCATTTATGAAGATGCAAGGTTATTTCTTTTGTAACCTGCATGATCATTGATCTATAATAGAGCTGTATATTAAAAGAGCCTTCAGGATGAAAGGGGTTATGTGATGGCGAGGTATGGAAGTATTTTAAGGATAAGGCCTGAGTATAAGGAAGAGTATAAAAAGGCACACGATGAGATATGGCCGGAGCTGGCACAGGAGATACGTAAAGCCGGAATAAGGAACTACACTATTTTTTTCAGGGAAGACGGAATGTTGTTTTCCTACCTTGAGACGGACCTGGATAGCCAGACATTTAAAAAGAATATGGAGGAATACTGGAAGAAAGACATCGCAAAAAGATGGTCAGCATACATGAACAAGTATATTATAAAGAGCGACCCGGCCATTGTAGGCCCGGAGTCAGAAGACCTGGAGGAAGTCTTCCACCTGGACTGATCCTTTTACATCTCAAGAAGCCTTTTGGGATTATGGATGAGCAGGGTATCTATATGCTGCTGCCCAAAACCTATTTTTTTCATCATGGGGACTATATTCTTGAGGATATGTTCATAACCGAAGCCCCCGTAGGTGGTCAGTTCCATCTTAAGGCACCTATCAGTTGATATCATTATCTTTTCCAGGTTGGACTGGTCCTCTTCCAGCAGCTTGTAAATAGCAAGAGTCCTTTCCAGGTCATTGGGTATCAAGTAAAAATCATTCCCCATCTCCTCCCTGAATTCCTTGCCGAAATGTTCAAAACCGATATTCACGCCCCGCCCCAGAAGTTCCCTGTAGTAGGGGAAATCTATCTTGCCGTCCACATGGCCTATCACTACTTTGGCGGGATCTATCTCCGTCTTCTCCAGGATATCCACCACCTTTATACCCTCACTGCCGAAGGGCCATATATGGATATATTCTGCCGCACCTGTCTCTTTCTGGGCTACAGCTGAAGCCCTGAGCACCTTCTCCTCATCGGGCTGCAGGGTCCTGCTCACCCCGATCTCACCAATAGCACCGGCTTTTATCCCCGTATCACCGATACCTTTTTCGACTTCATCTATCATTATGGCTGCCAGCCTGTCAATATCATATTCTTCCACGTAGTCAGGGTGGTTGGCGTCCACATAAAATCCTGTGCTGGCAATAATATTGATCCCCGTTTTCTCTGATATCTGTTTTAATTTGAGGACATCCCTTCCCATCTTTTCATTTGTCACCTCTACTATGGTATTACCGCCCAGGTCACGGAACTTGTTTATTTCTTTTACTGCCAGGTCTATATCATCGAATATGAGGTTATCCAGGACGGCAGTGCAGTTTATCTTCAGGGCACCAAGGTTCTCAAGGGTCACTTTTTCATGGAATATACTGCTTTTAGCCAGTTCGGCCAGTTCAGGGGGAGGATTATGGGTCATTATGTCCCCCCAGGCATTCAGTATTATATGTTCATGGGAAAGAGTTATGCCCAGATCTCTTGCATCGAGCTCACCAAGTACTGTGTTTACTTTCAAGTACGACCCCCTTAACTATAATTGACCTAAGACATACTATATAAGATAAAGTTCAGGTTATCAATAAAGTATTTATGCCTTCCTGGACAAAAAATATCAGATTTTAATGATATTTCTTGCAATATTGATTGATTTTAGATTAAAAAAATATATAATATATCATAGAATGTCATATACAGTAGGGTAAATCGATGCTGCAGTCGGCCAGGAAAATTAAAATAATAGATTATCTTAAGAAGGAAAACGAGTGCTCCGTAAATGAGCTGTGCGGCCTGTTCGACGTATCCTTTTCTACTATACACAGGGATCTTAATGAACTGGAAAGGGAGGGTACCATAAAGAAGATATACGGCGGTGTCAGGCTCCTGACCGGGGAAGGCATAGAGCCGGAAAGCTCGGTAAGGCTCAAGATAAATATGAAACAGAAGAAGAAGATAGGGGACAAGGCTGTGGAATATGTAGAGAGCGGTGACTGTATTTTCATAGACAACTCTTCTACCAGCTACTATTTTGCCGAAAGCCTGGCTGCATCCTCAATAAGTAATGTGGTGGTAATAACCGATTCAAATATGATACCCCGGCTGTTCCTTAATAACAGAGATATCACAGTGATCTCCACAGGGGGGACCCTGTTAAAAGAGCTTGACAGTTTTTACGGGCCGGTAGCCCTTGATGCTATCTCCAGGTTCAATGGGAATAAATTTTTCTTTTCAGCAGGCGCCATATCACTGGAAGGCCAATTAAGTGATTTCCCAGCCAATGACAGCATAATGAAAAAAGAGCAGTTCAAACGGTGCAGCTCACGCATCTGCCTGGTCGATTCCAGCAAATTTGACCGGGTGAGGCCCAATAAATTGTTTGACTTGTCCCAGGTTGATAGAATAATAACAGACAGCGGTTTACGGCCTGAGAACAGAAAAGTATTTGAAAAAGCAGGAATAAAGTTGATAATAGCATATTAGTAAAAGCGGGTCTAAAAGGAGGGTTAATGAAAATCGGATATTTGCCTGTAGTCTCCAAGGGCGGAGGAGTGATCGGAGAGGTGTTTGAATGGAAGAGCACCAAAAAGATAATCGGCGATACCCTGAAGCTTTTTAATACACTGGGACATGAGGCTGTATATATAGGAAACGAGATAGGATCAGCCCGGGACTGGGCTGCTTCCGAAAAGCTGTTTAAGGAAAAACAGATAGAAGCACTTTTTGTGCATAACCTTAATATTGCCGGTGGGGAAGCCCTGTACAGGATAATAAAGTCATTCAGGGTCCCGGTTATTATAGGTGCCGTGCCGGAACCGGAGGGACTGTACAAACCTCCCCATACAGCGCGGTATGCTTCCTACTGCGGCGGGCAGTGGAATGCCAACATGTGCTATCTGATCGGTGTAAGACCCCGCTTTATATTCGGCCTGCCGGATGAGAAGGAAGTTGCCGTCCAGCTGGATAATACTCTTAAGGCAGTTAAGGCGGCCAGAGACCTGGAGGACTGGAAGGTCTGCGTCATAGGGGATAAGACCCCCGGATATTACGGGGCCATTTTTTCCCAGGACGGTCTGTTGAGGAAATTCGGGTCCAGCGTGATGCACCTGGATTTCGGCATGCTCAGGATACTGCAGGACAATATCAAAGAGAAAAGGGTTGTAGATTTTATTGAAAAAAATTATAAAGCTGTGGATATTGATGAAAGCCTGCCCCATAAGAACCTGGTAGAAACTGTGAGGGCTTACCTGGCACTGGAGGACTTTTCCCGGGATAACGGAGTCGATTCCTTTACCATGAAGTGCGTGCCCGAGACCATCATGGTGACCGGGGCGGCCCCCTGCGGCATAAACTCACTCCTGACCGAAAACGGCCTTATAAGCGGGTGTGAAGGTGATGTGATGTCCACCATGACCATGCAGGTAGTCTCCTGGCTGAGCGGCAGCAGGCCCGTCCAGGTAGATATAATGTCCATAAGGGAACCGGAAGATTCCATGCTGGTGTGGCACTGCGGTGCCGGAGCCCCTTCAGCAGCGGGCAAGAACAAAGTGATCTACACCACCAGCCCCATATTGTGTGACGCAGATAAAAATTTCCAGGGGGTATGCGTGGATTACATACCTGACTTTACAGCTTCCAATATGAGCCAGCTTACCGAGGACTGGAAAAGCGGTACATACAGGTTTTTCACTGCAGATGGTGATGCTGTCAGCACCCTGCCCTTTATAGGGGGCAATGCCCTCAGGATACGGTTCAACATAAAGGGCGAGGAACTGGGCAGGTTCATAGTAGACCGCCACCTGCCCCATCATTTCCAGATAACAGGAAGCCACCTTTCAGACCTTATTGAGGAATTCTGTTTCTGGAAAGATATTGAACTGATAAGAGTATAAAAAAGAGGTGTTATAAGGTGAATAAAAGGACAAAAAAACTGAAAGATATGATGCTTGACGGAAAGCATATTCAATACAGGCTGGATAAATTCCAAGGTTCTATCCTGGATGAAAATATGGAGAAGCTCCCCCTTCCGGTAAGAAAGGCCCTGGCTTTTAAGTATGCTGCAGAAAACATGCCCATATTCATGCTGGAAGGCGAGCTTGTTGCAGGCAGCCGCACCATCTTTAATCTTCCCAGGTATCATACTGATAAAGAGATCCAGGATTCCAGGTCTTCCAATAACAATATCTCCGACCCCATGTTTAACAATGTCTACAATGAAAGCGTGGACGAGATAGGTGATAAGGTAGCCGATACCAATCCACCCAACTACCAGAAACTGGTGAAAAACGGGCTGGGGTGGTACAGAGATCATGCAGAAAAAAGATTGAAGGACCAAGGCCTGACACAGGCACAGAGAGACTTTTATGAGTCGTCGGTCATCTCCCTGCAGGCAGTGCAGAACTATATGAAGAGATTTACCGCATTGATAGATGAAGAGCTGGCAGGAGGCACACTTACTGAACAGAGAAGAGACGAACTGGGGACCATGCGGGAAAATATGGAGCACATCTCGGCAAAAGCCCCCGTTACCTTCCTGCAGGCAGTACAGCTGGTAAACTTCATACATGTCATGTTATGGACCGAAGGTATTACCCTGGTGTCTTTCGAGAGGATGGACCAGGCATTATACCCTGTGTATGAAGCTGAACTAAAAGCAGGCAGCATAACCCCCGAACAGGCTGTGGAAATAATCGAGTGCTTCATCATAAAAGTAAATGAAGGAGTGGACAGGCCCAATAACCGGTTTGAATGGCTGAAAGGGGATACGGGACAGACAGTGACCCTGGGCGGGACCCTGTACGGGGATATGACTAAAAACGGCGAGAACGACCTGACATTCCTCATACTCAAAGCCATAAAGAACCTGGGTATCATAGACCCCCATCTCCATATAAGGGTGGGCGAGCTTACCAGCGACAGGCTGTGGGACGAGATAATAGACCTGGTAGCCCTGGGCAGGGGCATACCTATCATAGATGCCGATGTAAATATCCAGAAGGCTCTGCAGAAAGTGGGCATCTATTCCCGGCAGGATATAGCTGACTATGCCGGTACCGGATGCTGGGAGATAATAATGGCGGGCAAGACGAGTTACCGCCAGTGCGGGAATATAGACCTTTTAAGGCCCCTGGAATGGCTGCTGTACGGAGGTATTAACCCCAGGGACGAGAATGCCAGAAAGAACCCGGCTATAGACAATAAATACACGGGCATCAGGTTCGAAAAACTGGATTTTGATTCCTTTGAGAGCTTTTTTAATGCCTATAAATCAGAGCTCAGGTATTACCTGATGGCTGTGGCAAATAATGTCATAAAGACCAGGCTTGCCTACAATCCCCTGAACTCGGCACTGGTAGATGACTGTATGGAGAGGGGAGAAGACATCAAAGACGGCGGGGCCAGGTATAAGGAGACTGATTTCCAGGCCTCTTCTCTGGCCAATGCAGTCGATTCCCTCTATTCCATAAAAAAGGCAGTATTTGAAAACAAAGAAATCACACTGGAAGGATTCAGGGAGATAGTAAAGAGTGACTGGGACAACAGTGAAGACCTGAGGCAGAAGATCAGGAACAAATATCCCAAGTTTGGAAACGACCTGGAAGAGGTAGACGGCCTGGCCAGGGAGATCACCGATTTCTTTGCCGATGAAGTGACAAGATATACCAACGGCTGGGGCGGACCGTTCAGGGCAAGGATAGCCGGTGCCAGTTCCTATGTGGATAATATTGCCATACTGGGAGCTTCTCCTGACGGGCGCAAGGCAGGGGACTATACCAGCCAGAACTCATCGCCGCAGCTGGGGTTCGATAAAAACGGCCCTACCGGGATAATAAAGTCGGTGACTGCCGTGGACTCCTCCAGATTCGCCGGGGGGTTCATACTTGACCTAAAATTCTCCAAGGATGTATTTGCCACGCCTGAGAACAGGGAAAAAGTAAAGGACCTGTTTAAGACCTATATTCAGCTGGGAGGCATGCAGCTGCAGGTAAATGTAGTGGATAGTGATGTGCTCAGGGATGCCCAGAAAAACCCGGAAAAACATAAAGACCTTATAGTAAGGGTCTGGGGGTTCAGTGCCTATTTTGTGGACCTGCCGGCAGAATTCCAGGAACATGTGATAAAGCGGACAGAGCTGGGATTATAATATTCAGGTGATCCGGCATACAAATCTTAAGAATAAGGGGGTATAGATGTTGCTAAGAAACAGGGTAGCGCTGGTGACCGGAAGCTCCAGGGGTATAGGGGCTGCCATAGTGAAAGGTTATGCCAGGGAAGGCGCCAGGGTGGTGGTAAATTACAATAAGTCCAGAAAGGCAGGCCAGGAAGTATTTGAAGAAGTAAAAAAGACCTCCAATGATTCCATGCTCCTGGGGTTCGATGTATCCAAAAAGGACCAGGTAGATTCTGCCGTTAAAAAGATAATAGAAAGATACGGCAGGATAGACATACTGGTAAACAATGCCGGCATCGTGCTCTCTTCCAGTTTCCTGGATATCAAGGAAAAAGACCTCGACAGGCTTATCAGCATTAATTTCAAGGGAAGCCTTTACTGCGCCCAGGCGGCAGTAAGAAGCATGATAGATAATAAATACGGCAAGATAATAAACATGACCTCCATTTCCGGTTTTTCCCCTTTCTTTGATTCCACACATTATGCCATGACCAAGGCCGGACTGGCCATGATGACCAGGAACATGGCCCTGGAACTGGGCAAATATAATATAATGGTAAATTCCCTGATACCAGGTATCATAAAGACAGAGATAGTCCCGGGTTATGATGATGAAGAACTGATGCAGAGGATGAAAAGGATAATACCCATGGACAGGATAGGCTATCCCCAAGATATGGTGGGGGCCGCCATATTCCTGGCATCTCCATTGTCTGACTATGTCTCGGGAATAGAGATCCTGGTAGACGGGGGTTTCAGTCTTTTCAAGGACAAGAATCCTGAAAAATAGCGATCAAAAAGCCAGAAACAAAGCATATGCCAAAAGCAGTCATCTTCGATATAAAAAGGTTTGCCATATATGACGGTCCCGGTATAAGGACGACCATCTTCTTCAAGGGATGTTCACTGGACTGCGCATGGTGCCAGAACCCGGAAAGCAAGCTCATACGCTCCCAGCTCTTCTATAACAGGCGGAAATGCATTTCCTGCAACAGGTGCGTGGATGCCTGTCCAATAGGTAAGGTATCTGCTGAAACCCGTGAGCGTTTTGACAGCAGCAAAACATGCCCGGCCGGCTGTGAAAAATGTTATGAAGAATGCCCCTCAGGAGCGGTGTACAGGGTGGGCAGGGAATATGGAGTGGATGAACTTTTTGATCTCATAATAAAGGATATCGATTTCTTCAGGACCTCGGGCGGCGGTGTCACCCTTTCCGGCGGCGAGCCACTGGTGCATATTGATTTTTTAAAAGCCCTGATAGACAGGCTGGGCAAAAGCAATATAGATGTCATCATAGAGACTGCAGGCAATGTAAAGTGGGAAAGTTTTGCAAAAATACTTAATTACCCTGTAAATTACTATTATGATGTAAAGCTGAGTGACGGACAGGAGCATAAAAAATATACCGGTCATTCCAATAAACAGCTGCTGGATAATCTGGTGGCACTGCATAAGTCAGGCAGGCATATCATCATCAGGATACCCCTCATACCTGGGATAACAGATACAGAAAAAAACCTTAGGGGTATTATACAGTTTATGGGAAAAAATGACCTGACAGGAATACCGGTAGAACTCCTGCCCTACAACCAGCTGGCAGAGACAAAGTTCGACAAGCAGGGAATAAACTGCGGGTCCCTAGGTCCGTATTTCAAGCCGGGCATGAAGACCCAGGAAAAAGAGTTTTTGTATAAACGGAAAAAACTATTTACCGATAATGATATTCCGGCAAAGATACTGTCCATAGAATAGACCGGCCAAAAGTTGGGATTTTTAAGATGATTACCAAAGAGCAGATAGAAACTCCGGCACTGCTGATTGATCTTGATATCCTGGAAGAGAATATAAGGATAATGGCCGGATATTTCAGGGACAAAAAGGCAGAATTGCGGCCGCATTTCAAGACTTTTAAATGTCCTGCTATAGCACATAAGCTGCTCGGAGCCGGCGCCAGGGGCATCACCTGCGCCAAGCTTGGTGAAGCGGAGATCCTGGTCAATTCCGGGATAAAAGATGTACTGATCGCAAATCAGATAGTCGATCACGGAAAAATAGCCAGGCTTGCCGGACTGGCCCACGGTGAC
>Ga0180438_10005873_pt1 | contig 16838 bp, 16 predicted proteins | sample SS_ome_12_FD_132455 | JGI IMG/M metagenome (GOLD analysis project Ga0180438, IMG submission 132455) | Hypersaline lake sediment archaeal communities from the Salton Sea, California, USA - SS_3_D_2 metaG | ecosystem: Environmental > Aquatic > Non-marine Saline and Alkaline > Hypersaline >...
CGAGAGGAGGTGAATAGAGAGGAGCCATTTGTGGGGCCTTCTGGTAGATTCTTTGACGAAGCTGTGGCTTCCGTTCTGGGGATGAAAAGGTCAGACTTCTACATTTCGAATATAGTCCGGTGCTATACTCCCAGCAATCGCGCTCCCACGGCTGCCGAGATGGAATCATGCAGGAGCTTTCTCGACCGGGAGATAGAGCTTATCAAGCCCAGAGTCATAATCGCTCTTGGAAGTCCAGCCTTCAAACAGCTTACTGGCATGAGTGGAATCATGAAGCACCACGGAAGTACGGTTTTCTCACCGCGTTATTCTGTTTGTGTTGTGCCCCTTCTCCATCCGAGTCCATATAATACAAACAATCCCAAGAGGAGAAAAATGTTCTACGAGGACTTGAAGACAGTGGGTCGGGTTCTTGAAGATGTGTCTGAGTAGGAGTCCGTCTTGGCAGACCGTGTCATAGTAGTTGGAGCAACGAGGGGCAGGCAGAGGGTGCCAGCGTCAGAGATAATGCAGATGTTGGGCAGGGCGGGTCGGAAGCATGACGGTGGAGAGTGCCGGGCCACCATCGTAGTGGAAGAGGACTTTGTGGAAGAGCTGACAAAAGATATGAATACTGCTGACAGCTATGCGGTAACTTCGACTTTCGCGAATAGGAACGTTATGGCTTTCCATATATTGCCAGAAATATGTTCGGGGAATATATCAAACACAACGGACGCTCGGTGCTGGTATTCCAGAAGCCTCGGTTGCGCTCAGGGGGTCAAGGTAGACTTTGGCAGCGTGTTCGAGCTGTTGGCTGAACAGGAGGCGGTCTTCCTTCTGGGAGATAAATATACAGCGACCGAGTTGGGCAAGGTTTCATCTCGTTTTTATTTTGCGGCATCTGACTTGAAGGCGTGGAGGGATAGCTTCACCAAGCTTTTTGACCTTGGCTTTGAAGAGAACGATTGTGCGATTGCATGGGCGATGGCGTGCGCTCCGTCGATGAGGACATCTGGAGACTTTGGTAGACACTGGGAGGTGGTCGAGAGGTATAAGGATGGTCTGCCTCCGGGTCTTGATACAGCTAAGAGCAGCACGACATCTGGAACATTGTGGTGGCATGTTCTCGGTGGACCACCCCTTGGGAAGATGAAGAATCGCGCCCTTGTATTTCGTGCTGATGTGGGAAGGGTCGTAAGTGCCCTGAAGGAACTCGATGCAAGGGTTACGCACTGGAACAAGACTCAGTTTTTTGATGAAATGAGATGGAGGGCGCGTCGGGGCATACCCAGTAGCTTGGCCGAGCTTTGTCGAATAGAGGGAATCACAAAAAGTAGAGCCGCCTATCTTGGGTCGGTGGGTATAATAGGTAAAGAGGATATTCGCTCTTCGATAGGACAATTGAAAAACGAAGTTGACACTTCTTTCTATGTAGTGTTGAAGGAAATTGCAGATGGGATTCGCCAATAGGGCTCTTGATGCATGTGTGCGTGCGATGGAGGAAGGTAGTGTATCTGACAGGCATATGAGGGACGTGTTGAGGTGCCGACAGGTCAACGTCCAGCCGATAGCTCTGTATCTGCGGTCAAGGCATCCAATAGTCAGAAAGATGGCTGCACAGATACTGGGGGAAAGAGGCAGCGACATAGGTTGTGTCATTGATGCCGCACTAAAGGAAGAGGAGAAAGACGTACTCGTCGCGATGCTCAGTGTGATAGGTAAGAGGGGAGGAGGGCTGGAGGCCCTTGACAGATTGCTTGGAAATAGGGACGGCTTGATAAGGGAAGAGGTCATATCCATGTTCAGAAGAGCAGGTCGTGCCGAACTCTTGTTTCCGTTGCTTTTTGACGAAGACGACGCTGTCGTGAAACGAATCAAGCAGTATATGTATGAGCAAGAAAGACATACAGAGAAATCCGGTACCTGAAGACCCTGTACAGTGCTATTCCATGATGGTTCATGTTTTGGCTCTCAGGATGGGCATAGATGAGATACCTGAAATCTATGACTACGTTGAGATGTTGGAGGAAGCATGCGCTCGTCACTCATTCGAACAGACACACCCAATTTCTCCGCGCAAAAAGGAGGAGAAAGAGAAGAGAAAGTTCATTACGGTTTTCCGAACTCTCTATCTCCAGCTTCTGGACTATGAATACGAAAGACCGGTTACAGGAGTAGACGCCAAGATGATGAAACAGACGACCCGAGCCCTCAAGGAAAAGGGATTCGAGGTCGATGAGTATTTGAAATGGGTGTTCGAAGTCTTTTTGCCGGATAATGCCAAGTTCTGTCCACCGTCTCCAAAGTGGGCGTGTAGTGCCTTTGTTTTCGAGAAGTTTATGTATGAGCACAGAGCGGTGGTAAAGGAGAAGCACGAGAAAGAGCTTCATCGCAAGGAGGGCTTGGCCATAATTAACCGGGCGAGGGTTCTCATGAGGGAGGCCGGAGCGGTGGGTGATGGCAGTGCAAAAGAAAAAATCAAAGAAATTCTGCTCGACTACCGCAACGGGCGTATAATGTTAGGAGGATTTAGAGCAAAAATCGAGGAATTAGAGCGTCTATCGCGAAACAGAGCCAGTCAGGAGGGTCCAGTAGATGGCTGATGTGATTGCTAATATCTCCGCAACCTGTGAAAGGCTTGGCGAAGTTGAGCTTTCTGGGGTAAAGCTTGAGTCGGCTGATAGAGACCTGCTCAATGTGAGCTGGGGTGACCTTGACCAGCATGTGGCCATGCAGCCTGCCGCGATGGCATTTTTTGGCTCTCTCAAGAAGGAGGCGAAGAGGCGACTGGACAATATCAAGTCTGGTTACGACCGATGGGAGAAGAAAAAGTATGCCGAAGCCAAGGTCGCCGTTGAATCTGGAACTACGGCTAAATCTGCTATCAAGGTAGAAGACGTGAAGGCCAGATTCATCATTGATAACGAACCCGAAATCGAGAAGTGGAATGGGCGTGTTGAGAAGGCTCAGGCTGATTATGACACGCTGGACAACTGGATGGAGGCGTGGAAACAAAAAGGATTTTCACTGCATGAATATGTGTCCATCGAATCCGACGAACGGAGAGGTGGAAGTGGTTCAATGGTTCAAAAACCACAGATGGGGGGTGGTGCGAGAAGAGGTAAGAAAGTAACGGGTGAAGTGTCCCAGACGAAAATAAAAACGGTGAGGGACATCATGAAAAGACACCGAGAAGGCAAACAAGGCAACTCAGGCACATGAGGCAACAAAGGAGGCTAATACCATGGCTAATGTGCTCGAAAAAGTAAGAAAGCTGAAGGCTCGTAGGCCCCAGCAGGGCGGCGGTCGAATGCAGGGAATCTTCCACCAGTGGAAGGACAGTGACAACATTGTCCGGCTGGTTGGTAACTTCTTGGAGGTGAAGACTCACTTCATCGCTCCGGCTCCAAAGCGCAAGGAGCGTGGTCTTTGCCGCGCTGATGCGTTTCAGGGCACCGAGAAGCTTCCACAGGTCATCAACTGTCTTGACTGGGACATCGAGAAGGAAGAGGCAACGTCCACGAAGACTTGCCCCATCTGCAAAATCAATGCAGTGGCGCACGCTGCGCTGAAGAACAACCCGAACGACGAAGAAAAGGAGACGTTTGAGAAGTTGCGGCGCGATGCGAATGCCCGTACGAACCTCAAATGGAACATCATTGACCGGGACGACCCGCACGTTGTCATGGTCGAGGATGGCGGTGAGAAGAAAGTTCTCGGTCTCAAGATTGCCACCGTTGGCATGGAGGCTTGGGACGACATTGAAGGCATCTTCGAGCAGATGAACTTCGACATTACCGACCCCGAGGACGGCATTGACATCAAGGTCACGAAGGGCTTCAATGGTACCCGGACGACCTACTCGGCGCAGGCCGTGCTTGACACGAGCAAGAAGCCACCGGTGGCCAAGGTCACGCCGCTCACGGACGAAGAGAAGGGCTTGAAGGAACACGACCTGAAAGCCATCTGTGGCAAGAAGGTCGAAGCGCAGAAGATTATTGATGCGCTGCACGAAGACCTTCGTGAATTCCTTGAGGTCGAAATCGAGGATGCCGCGACGGAGTCCAAGACTGAAGCTCCTGCCAAGGAGCAGCCGAAGAGAAAATCCGCGCCCCCTCCAGAGGAAGATGACACTTCTGCCAATGCAGAAGAAGGCAACGCTATTGATGAGGCGATTGCCGAGGAAGACGGCGACGGGCTGCTTGACGGAACGTCGGAAAAAAAAGACTGAGAGACGGTGGTGATGAGGAGGCTCCGTCTGGAGGGACGGAGCCGTCCTCAACCGCTGTCGAGGACGAAAAGATTGACCCTCCTGAAGAGCCCCCGGTAGAGCCCCCGGAGGGGCAGGTAGAATCGAAATTCGATTTTTCCAAGACGGACCCGAGTGATTTCATGTGCTTTGGCTGCATCGAGCCTGAGCATCCGGAATGCAAGGAATGTCCATTCAAGGACGAGTGCGCGGAAAAGTCTGAAGGAAAGAAGGGGTAGCCGGTATCGGCTACCTCTTTTTATTGGAGGCAGAGATGGCAAAAGACAAGTCTGTGAAGGACGAACGCGCAGATAGGATAAGTGCTATCTGTGCGACTATCAATAAGAGCACCTATGGTGGCGACAATAACGACGCCGTGACTTGGCTGGGGTCTCGGGACGCGGTCAGGATGGAGAGATTCCCATCCGGGTGTCCCGACTTGGATGATGCCCTTGGTGGAGGCTGGCCAAAGGGAAGATTTATCGAGCTATTTGGTCCCGAAGCTGGCGGTAAGACGACCTTGGCCCTCCACGCGGTTGCGGAGCACCAAATAGCCTATCCGGACGAGGATTGCGGTCTGATAGACGCCGAATACTCGTTCGATGAAGAGTATGCTTCTCGGCTGGGTGTGAATACAAAGTATATGGTCGTCCATCAGCCCGACAGTGGAGAGCAGGCTCTCAATGTTATGAGCATGCTTATTCAGAGCGGTCTCAAGCTTATTGTCGTTGATTCAGTAGCGGCACTAACTCCGAAGTCCGAACTTGAGGGAGCGGTTGGTGAAGGCAGCGGTATGGCCGAGCAGGCCAGAATCATGAGTATGGCACTGAGGCGTCTAACAACAGAGGCTGGCTCTCGCGGTGTAACAGTCTTCTGGACAAATCAGCTTCGTGAGAAGCTGGGTGTTCTTTTCGGAGATAATACAACTACACCCGCCGGGCGTGCCCTTAAACACTATGCGTCTATCCGGGTGAATGTCAAACGAATCGGCACCGTCAAGAGGGGCGCGAAGGAATCCGCAGTCGCAGTATCGAACAAGACAAGGGCCGATGTGAAGAAGAACAAGACAGCACCTCCATTCAGGAAGGCCGAGTTCTACATCAGCTACGGAATCGGTATTGATATAGTGGCTGGAATCCTCGATAACGCACTCGCGTACGATGTTGTTAAAAAGAGGGGCTCTTGGTTGTCATTTGACGGCGAGAATGTGGCACAGGGCCGCGAGGCCAGCTTGGACAGGCTTCGGGCGGAGGAAGGGCTGTTTAAGAGACTGAAGACGGTGACGCTGGAGGCCAAAGCTGCCGCGACGGAAGAAGAGAAGACCGTGGCTGGGGCCAAGCCCAATGTCGAGTTTAAGAAACCAAAGAGAACGCCAGTCTCCGATGACCCGGACGCTATTGACTCTCCGGCGGAAGACGGGGAAGTGGAAGTGACCGATGTCTGATGGCCCGAGGCTTCTTCTGATTGACGCGAACAATATGTGCCATCGGGTTTTCTGGGCGAAGAAGAATGCCAAGAGTGGTGGCTTGTCATATAAGGGTCGCGCCGTGGATGTGTTGTATGGATTCTTCCGACAGCTTATTCATCTGAAAAAGAAGTATCCAGAGCACTTTCCTATAATTGCATGGGACAGGGGCTACGCAAGAAGACTGGCTGAGTCGCAGAAGGGAGTGGAGGAGGGTATCGTTCCATCGGCATACAAGCAGCCCCGCAAGGAGGCGCAGCAGGAGAAAGAGCAAGACCGTGATGAGGACTATCTCAGTCTTATGGAGCAAATGGAACAGGTACGTGATAGTTTGGAGCTGGTTTACTGCATTCAGGTCGCACTCGATGGCTTTGAGGCGGATGATATCATCTATAGCTATGCGCGTACCTACGCCGATTGGGACGGCAAGTCAGTGATTGTGTCTACAGACAAGGACTTCTATCAGGCGATTGATGATGCCACTATCATCTATGACGCCATGAAGAAGCAGGTCTGGACAAAAGAGAGGTTCGAGCTTGAGTTTGGGTTCTCTCCCCATCTTTGGGTAGACGTGGGGGCCATAATGGGTGAAGTCGGGCCTTCGAAAGACAATATCTTTGGTGTGGATGGATGGGGGCCTAAGACGGCTTGTCAGTATGTTCAGGAATATGGCGATGTTGATGCCATTATCGCTGTATTGGAGGCTAAGAAAAAGAGAGGGAAACGTGAACAGGCGTTTCTTGACCAGATTCCGCGCCTTCGGTTGGCCAAGTCACTCAAGCAGATGGACATCATACCCGACCTGCCCAAGCCAAGGGTGATAAGACCGGTGACGGAAGAGGCTTTGAAGCAGTTTTTCATCGAGTGGGGGTTCGTTAGTCTGCTCAAGGAGGCGATACGCTTGGTTTGACGGACTATCTGACAATGCGTAGGACGGCTACTGTTCTCTGCGACAATGGGGGCTACGACCTGACGAAAGGGGAGATGAACCCAGCCATAGTCGAGGAGTTTGTAGGGCTTCTTCTCGATAGTGACTTACCTCCTGTGGTTTGGGAACCTTTTGCGGGTACTGGGAGTATACGCTTTTGGAACGATGCGGTGTCCGTCAACGTGCGCTGGATTGCGCATAATCTGACTGTCAACGATTTCCGCTTCTGTAAAGCTGACTCTACGGAAACTGGGCCGGGCGTGGAGATAGGAGGGGCGGTCTTTCATCCTACGTATTTCGGCTCACCTCCCTTGGCAGTCGATGACCGTGATTTGGGTCACAAGAGAACGAAGGAAGACTACATCGCCCAGTTGAGCAAGACAATCGAGCTGACATCGGCTTCGATGGTAAAAAGTGGTCTTGTCTGTGCGGTCGGAAGAGATTATCGTATTGGTGGGCAGAGGATACGCTTGGATTGCTGGTATCTGGAATTGTTCGTCAGGGCGGGTTTCAAGTTGGTGGGTGTCTGGCTTAGCGAGCCGGACGTAGTAATGATATTTAGGAAGGAACAATGAGTAGTAGAATAGGAATAGTCGGCTGTGCAGGTACTGGAAAATCGTCTTTGGCTCGACAAGTGGCCCAAGCTATGGAACTGCCCCTCTTGGAATCCAAGAGGATAACGCAAGACATACTCGAACGAGATGGCTATGACTATGGTTCCGGCATTCAGGTGGAGAGATTCTTAGCCAACACAGGCCGCCAGAATGAGATTCTACGGCGTACATTGGAGCAGGAACAATCCGAAGATTTTGTAACCGATAGGACGCTGATAGACCTTGCCGCCTATGTCGTATCTGAGATGCACGATTCGGATACAAAGGTTGTGGCTGACATCTTCAATACCTGTCAGGAGCGTGCGAGCCGGTATACTCATCTCTTTTTATGCCCGTGGCGGAATGAACGGGCTTCGGAGAACAAGAAAAGAACATTGAATCCGTGGTATCAGCTCCTGATACATGCGGTTGAGGTTGGGATAATGGACCTATGGGGCTGTTCTTACACGATTTTGGAGCCCTATGAGACTGACGAGAGAGTCCAATTTATTGTCAGGGGTGCTTTGACCAAGGCATAATTCTTTGATATTTTCGTAACTTATGGAGGCGTTGTGGGGAAGGACGGAACTAAGTGGAGAAAGCTATCGTATGAACATGGTCATCCCCATCCGGAAGTCCATGTTGCTGCGAGTGACGAGAAAGGAATCGAAGACATGAGTGAGAAGGAAGTCAAAAGGCAGCCTGTTGAGAAAAAGCCGGTTGAGGAGAGCGACACCATGCTTGTGGATGTGCCTGATATTCCAATGCCCGATGCCAAGGCTGTTGAGGGGGAGGTCATTGAAGACGAATGCGATGGGGCCTTCCGGTTGGCTTTTGTCGGTACGGGGCAGGGTGGTTCGAGAATTGCTGAGGCATTCTATAAACTGGGTTACCGGCGTATTTGCTGTGTCAACACGACTGGACAGGATTTGGCTTCTATCTCCATCCCTGAAGAGAACAAGCTCGTCATGGATATCGGCTCAGGTGGAGCTGGCAAAGATATGGCCAAGGGAGAATCTGCGAGTCGCGAATACTATGAGGACATTTACGACTTGATGAGGCGGAGTTTTGGCAAGAAGTTCGACCGCATCATTGTTTGTGTCGGGGCTGGTGGTGGAACGGGTGGTGGTTCCGTCCGGACTCTCATCGAGATTGCGCATGATATTGCGAAGTCCTTCCGGGTCGAGGATGAGGAGGGCAAACCTGCGGTGGGCGTCATAGCGGCGTTGCCCAAGGTGTCTGAGGGTGCCAAGACCAATGCGAATGCCCACGAGCTGATGGAGGGTCTTCTGGAGCTAGTCGGCTCCAGTGACGGCAAAGTGGATGGACGAACTATCAGTCCCTTGGTGATTGTGGACAACGACCGGATAGAGCGCATCTATCCGAATTTGCCGGTCAGCAAGTTCTGGAGTGTTGCGAATCAGTCCATCAGTGGTCTGTTGCATCTCTTCAACAATATCTCCGTTCAGGATAGTGACTATACCACCTTCGACCGTGCCGACTTCGAAGATATCCTGAGTGCCGGGGTTGTAAGCTTCGGCGCATGTCCGATTACGAAATGGTCACAAACGACCGATATCAGCCATGCCATACGAGACAATCTCAAGAATAACGTTCTCGTGGGTGGTTTTGATACGAGTCAGGCCAGAGCGGCTGCCTGTGTCTTTATTGGCAGTCCGGATGTGCTCGATGATATTCCGCAGGAACATCTTGAGCACGGTTTCGAAATGCTGAGTCGGACCATGAGACAGGGAGGCGTCGTACATCGTGGAATCTACAAGGGCTCCAAGCAGGGTCTGGTGGTTTATTCGATACTCGGTGAGCTGGGCTCGCCAGAGGAGAGAATGGCCGAGATAGCCAGAGCCGGGAGAATCGAGGAGCAGAAAGGAAGGAAGTAATGCCTACATACAGGGCCAACGTTACAGACAAGCAGCAGGCCGACCTTGAGCGAGCACTGGATGACTCGGCCATAAGGGTTCAGTCTTTTGACGGCGAAGCTCAGCAGACGGGTCAGACGAAGATGGTCAAGGCATATGATGGGGCCGGTCAGGCACCCAATGCGACAGGAGCCACAAGTGTGGTTCGCCAGTTCGGTAGTGTTTCTGGGATGGGTCAGGGTCACGTCATAGGTCAGCATAACGACAAGCCAGCAACCTTTGAAACGCCGGGTAAAGCGTAGTCCGGTAAAATTTAGAAAAATTTATGCTGGTTTTCTCTCTCACGTGTATAATGTGAGAGAGGGCATTATTATTGTGAGATTCGTATTTTACACAGACCTTCACCTGAGCGGCAAAGTGCCTCGACACAGGCTTGATGACTTTCCGGCCACCATGGTCGAAAAGCTGCGTGAAGTCTATCAGATTGCCAAAGACCGGGCATGTGACTTTGTCGCCTTCGGGGGTGATTTCTACAATACCCACCGTGTCTTCAGCTATGACATCATCGGTGACGCCATAGACATCATACGTGATTCCGGTCTTGTTACCTATTCCTGTATCGGGGAACACGACTTATATGGCCACAATCTGAAGACTTATCCCAGCTCAACACTTGCATTCTTCGTGCGATGTTGTCGTCCATTTCAGATTATTCAGGAGCCCGTCGAGCTTGGTGACGTGGTCCTCTATGCCAAGCACGAGCCCGACGCCATTGCAGATGCGATGAAGCAGGAGGTTGACCCATCCAAGTACAACATATTGGTCTGCCACGAGCTGATTACCAACCAACGACCCATGTTTGACATCATATCGACTTCCAGTCTCAAGAATTGCCCATTCGACTTGGTGGTGTCGGGAGACCTGCATGACGGCTATGAAACTCACGAGGCTAACGGTACGTGGTTTGTAAATCCGGGTTCGTTGGCTAGGCGAACGACGGCAGACGCCCACCGATGGCCCCAAGTGGCCATCATAGAAGTGGACAAGGGTATTCCTCCCGTCGTCGAGATACAACGACTCAAATGTGCCAAGTCTGGAGACGAGGTTCTGGGTGAGAGTATCGCGGAGGTAGCCCGAAAGCGGGAGGAGTTTGACGGAGATACCTTCACCGAAGAAATGCTGCAATTTGAAGCGGAATCCGTAGACGTGCACGACCTCATACAGAAAGTGGGGAAAAGCAAGGGTTTGAGAGATGTCGTGCTTGACTATTTGGCGACTAAGAGGGAGACGGCATAGGGTTCCGGATTTGGGTCTGAACGGAGGTATGAATGAAAGATGAGAAACAAAACGTCGCCTCGGCCTCTAAGGATGAGTTTGGCGGTATGAGCCTTGGTGGCGATGAATTTGGCAGCATGGGCGTTGCTGTTGATGAGTTTGGAGGAATGAGCATAAAGAACGCTCCGCCCCCTCCAGTGGCCACAGAATCCGTAATTGTCGATGAGGGGGATTCGGGTGCCCCCAAGGCTCCGAAAGCCGCTCAGGAGGCCATTCAGGCCCCCCAGAGGGCTTCTGAGAGCCCCACGCTCAAGAAGAGGGCTAGAAAGCCGTTTACCAAGCGTGAAAAGGCAGTAAGGGTTATGCTCCGCAGGGCTGGCGTCGAGAGGCTTCCTACGCTGGAACACCTTATGCGCTCTAAGAACGGAAAGCAGATGGCAATATGTGACATCGGCTTGTTTGGCCCGGAGCCGAGGGATGCTGCTCTGAAGGAGATAGCCGATAAATGTCCGGTGCCCAATCGTGCCTGCCTCAGTGCCGAGATTACAAGAAACAGGGTTGTCACCGTGGGTGCAGAGATTCTCAAGAAGGGCCGTATGTTTCAGCCGATACAGGTGGCCCGAATTGAGGAAGACGGGGCTTATGAGTGCACAAGTGGTCGTTGTCGTTTGGCGTTTCTTGCTATGGCTTATGGGCCAAAGGCGGAGGTGCCGGTCTATATCGAAGATATGAGTCTGAATGAGGCGCGAGACGCCGTTGTTGTGGCAAATCAGGCAAGACCCATCAAGGCTCTTGAACGAGCAGAACAGGCCATTATGAAGGCCGTGAGCGGTGACGCGAAGGCGGCACAGGATGAGCTGTACGACAGCACGGTGACGACGAAGGCAAAGGCTAAGAAATACGCCATCTACAGTGTGGTAAAGCGGGACTATCCGGAACCACTCGCCTTTTCGGTATCATTAAGGTCGTCGAGGAAAGATGGTTGCCTGACCACCCTCACGAATGTTGAGAATTTCTGGGCAATGGCTCTTGATTGGCAGAAGGGAATGACTCGTGCCGAGTTTGATGGGATTCTCAAGAAGTCTATTGTGTTCCTGAACTCTCTGGTTGGCCACATGAAGAAACAGCCTTCCTTTGACTCGATTGAGCATCTGGCGGCGCACGTGATGTATGCCGCTGGTAAGTTCTATCATGCGTATTGTGCAGAAGGAGACCCAACAGGCGTGGCAGAAGAGGCTGCTCGTCAGATTGTGGGGATGCGGGGTATTGACGAGAAGAAGGCCGACGAGATATGTGATGTGCTGACCCGTGTCGTGCGTAGCTGATTGTGATTGCGTGGAGGCTGGCGGAATCGGCACACCGGTTCCGCTTTTTTGTATGTTTATCGTATGTGGAGAAGAGGCTTGGGACTCGGAGAGAGTCGGACGGCTTTGTTGTGACAATCCGTCGAGTGAGGTTTATGCGCTCCCATGGATAAGAACTAAGGAATCTCTTCTCGATAATTTGAGCAGCAATGGAGGGCGTCCGAATCGGTTGTGGCCCTGTGAGCACAACACGGAGCCGATGGACGGACCATCTCAAGAGTTTGATGAGAAGTTGGGAAACGACGGTCTTGGCAAGATGGCCAATCTCGTAGCAACGGGCCGTGAGGTTTTGAATCAGGTGATGTCCTGTAGCTTTCGTTGTCCGTTTTACGGACAAGTCGTTTGTCACGTGCCTAGACGGAACTCGACGTTTATGTTGTCCCTTTCTGGATTTGAGCATATGTTTTCATCGGCACCATTGTCTGCGAGGCTGTATGCGGCGACCACGGTGCCGGTCAGATTTGAAACGACACATATGTTTTCAGAAGAGTCGGGAGTAGGGGCAAAAGAGGTTGACATCATAATTGCCAATGATTATTTGCCGGGCAGTGTTGTGTTCATGCGATTCTATAAGGTGATGACTGGTAAGGATTACGTTGTCCTGCGTGATTTTGATGAGCGGATGGATTCGAAGATTCCTGTCTTCAGATATAATAAAGGTTATGGGGTTGGGAAGGATGCTTGAGAATTTCTACAAAGAGAACGAGACACCGAAGGATGACTGGGTCTTGCTCAAGAACGTTGTCTTGGTGGTCGCAGAAAAGGATTTCGATGTCGCTCCTTGGCTTGAGCATTTGGATTTGACGAGATACGAGGTGGCCGTCGTCTGGCCTAAGACCTCGGTAAATATGTTTGCCGAGCTGTGTGCAATGGAGGCCAAGCTCGTCTTGCAGATAGGTAGAAGATTCTACAAGAAGTTTCCTTATGCTATCCGTCCCGAGGACGCGGCTCCGTTCAAGGAGAGGGCTGTCGAGCTTTCTCCAGATTCTTATGTTGCGCTTCACCATCATGACGAGTACAGCATTCGAGATGGCCTTGGCACAGTTGACCATCTTATCGAGCTTCTGAAAAAGCAGAGACGTTCATTCTGTTGTGTGACCAATCATGGCAGTGTGGGAGGATGGGTAAAGCAGTACAAGGCTTGTAGAGCTACGGGGATAAAGCCAATTTTCGGAATGGAGGGGTATTACTCCAATTATAGGGGTGACGACCCCGAACTTCGTAAGCAACACAGGTCGGCAAACCATCTTATCCTGTTGGCTCATACGAAAGAGGGTTTCGACAATATCATTCGCATACACAACGATGCGCAGACGGAAGGCTTTTATTACAGTCCGAGGATTGACAGGAGTGCATTGGAGAAATGGGGTAAAGGAGTGGTGGGGACAACAGCCTGCATGAAAGGTGAAATACCCCAGCTTCTTATAGCGGGAGAATATGACAAGGCCAAGGAGGCATATGAATTCTATTCGCGTGTCTTCGATGAGTTCTATATTGAATTGCCAATGATTGAATACGAAGAGCAAAGAGGGGTAAACCGTCTCTTGATTCAATTCGCTCGCGAGGTTGGGGCTCCCATGATGGTAAGTGGAGATAGTCATTATTTAGAGCGCGGACACGACGATACTCACAACGTCCTTATGTGCATCCGTCAGCATAAGACTGTGATGGAACAGAAAGAGGGAGATGATACGTGGGAGTTTGAGGTGGGTAATCTGTTCTACAGGAATGCAGAACAGGTCGTAGAATTGTTCCGCGACGGTTTTGTAGAAAAAGGTGGCGAGAAGAGACCCGGATTTGAAGACGATGTTTTTACAGCAGAAGTGCTTGCCGAGGCAATGGGAAATACACTTACTTTCGCTCGCTCTGCTGAGGAAATTGAGCTGGATTCCACAATCAAGTTACCTCGCCTTTACGACGATGGCAAGGGCATGCTTCGCAAGAAGGTGAATATGGGCTTCAGGCGCAGGAAGCTTGGTAGTAAGCCGAATAAGGACGCATATCTTGAACGCATCAGGCGTGAGTTCGGGGTGATTGCGAAACTCGGTTGGACCGATTACTTTTTGATTTGCGAGAGGATTATTGCTGATGCCAAAAAGGAATTCGGTGAATGGGTGATTGGGTATGGGAGAGGGAGCGCAGCCGGTTCCTTGGTCTCATACTGTCTGGGGATAACAGATATCGACCCGCTGGAGCACGGACTCCTATTCGAGCGTTTTCTGGACGAGGAACGACCAGACCCTCCTGACATTGATAACGACTTCGACCCGAGATACAGGGAAGAAGTCAAGAGACATGTTGTTGAGCTGTTCGGAGAGGACAATGTGTGTTCCATCGGCACATATCAAACCTACAAAACGAGAGCCGTTGTTCTGGATGTTGCCCGGACACTAGGTTACGATGTCTACGAAGCCAACGCGGTGACAAAGAAGATTGACCCACTACAGGCTTTTAATGACGAAGAGGGTGAAGAGCACAAGGTTGATGACATCAGCTTCGATGAGCTTTTTGAACACTACCCTGAGCTGAAAACGTATCTTGAAAAGTATCCCGATGTTAGACACCATGCGGAGATTCTCAGGAACCAAGTCAAAAACATGGGCACTCATGCGGGTGGTGTCATTATCAGCGATAAGAGCTTGAAGGGCAGAATACCTGTCCTTTTTGATAAGCCAGCCGATAAGGACAAGCGTAAGATTGTCTCGGCGTGGGCTGAAGCACCCGGTAAGAGTGAAGAGCTTAGTGCTGTTGGCCTCGTGAAGTTTGACATTCTCGGTCTCAATAATCTTCCGGTGGTTGCGGACTGCGTGAGGCTCGTGGAGGAAACTAAGGGCGAAACGCTTACCCGAGATGATATCCCCATAGATGATGCGTTGGCGATTCGGGTCGGCTCCAAGGAAGACCTTCTTGGCATCTTTCAGCTTGAAAATCCGGCTACGAAGCCAATAGCAGATGAGGTCGGGCTGGAGTCATTGGGCGATGTGTCGGCTCTTACCTCGCTCATTCGACCCGGCCCGAGAGACATGGGTATGGATATGACCTATGCTCACAGGAAACATGGAGAGCCCTATGACATGCCCGAATTCCTGAAAAAGCTTTTGGCCGATACATATGGCGTCATTACTTTTCAGGAGCAGTGTATGCAGGTTGCCCAGCAACTTGCTGGGTTCAGTCCTTCTCAGTCTTACAAGTTTGTCAAGGCAATTGCCAAGAAGGTGCCGGAGCTTATGGCGTCCTTCAAGAGTAAGTTTATTGAGGGTGCGAAGCCAAGAATAGAGGCCGGAGAGCTGTCCGAGAAAGACGCGGAAGAAATCTGGAAGCTTCTGGAAACTTTTGCAGGTTATGGATTCAATCGTGCCCATGCGACAGCCTATAGTGCACTGAGCACGGCGGAGTTATGGCTGAAATACAAATATCCTTTGGAGTTCATATGCTCTCTTATCAATAACACGCCATTAGGCAAGAAGAAGCACGGGCAAGACGTATTTGTGACCTACGTCAACTACGCCAGAAGCAAAGGGTTCGACGTACTATCCCCGAACGTTAGTAAGAGTAAGAGCCGTTTCTCTATCGAGGACGGTGCCATTCGATTCTCAATTAGTCACGTTAAGAACGTTGCTTCCATGGCTTCAGTTATAGAGTCTTTCCAGCCTTTTACTGACATGGAGGATTTCTATGAACGCGTCAAGGTTGAAGTCGTAAGTAAGAAGACTGGCAAAAAGAGCCACAGGAGACCGACGAAGAAGGTCGTAGATAGTTTGGTTGCAGCCAATGCCTTTAGCGATTTTGGTGACCGGAACGAAGTTATGAGGCAATACTACGAGCTGAGGAAGAAGAAGGAAGAACCTCCCCAGCATACGGATGACGAATGGCTCACCCTTGAGACTGAGATGATTGGACTTTGTCTTTCTAAGCCACCCATCTGTAAAGTGCACGCCGAATTGATAAAGAAGAACAAGTGGAAACTCATTTCGCAGTTAGACGACAGTAAGAAAACCATGCTCTTCTGTCAGATTGAAAAGATAAAATCGCATACGTCGCGAGCGGGTAACAGTATGTTTATGGTCAACGTGACCGACGGGCTGAATGTGATGAAGTTTTGGGTATTTCGGGGTGCAATGGATTATTTCAGGGATAATTTCAAAGAGGGTTACGTGGCGGCTATTCCTTTGGGCAAGTTCGAAGAGGGAGACATGCGGTTTTTCGACGACCATCGTGACGCGACCATTATCTCACGAGGGACTAAGCTGTCGGCGACCAAAGCCTCGGAAGAAGAGGCAGAGTCGAAACCCAAGGCTCGTTGGAGATTTCCTCATGGTGGGCATATAGAGTTTCGCGAAGGCACTGGGATGAAGGACGGGACCAAAGACGCATGGTATGTCTGGTATGAGAGTCCCCATCTTACTCGCATCACCAAGGATTTCGAGATGCTGACTCTGCTAAAGAAACTTGACGATATGTACAACCAGCATATCTATGATGACGTGAAGCAGATATTCGACGCCATACCGGCCAAAGGCAGCGGCGACACATTGCCGGAAGAGGATGTACATGCCAGCATAATTCAGATGGCGACGAATTACGGCAAAAACGAGAAGCTCGTTGTGGTGCTTTTGGCTTATGTGTACTGGGCCATGATTGCAGAGGAGAACAAAGAGAACACTCGACTCGGCAAGAGGGTAAAGATGCTCGGCATACACAACGTTTTGAAAGACGGAATGAGCCCGAAGGACGCCGCTAAGTGTACTTTTGGAAAGAGCAATGGATATATCGTCAATGAGTGCAAGAAGAGAGGGTTCTAACAAAAGGAGGCAGAGATGCTCAAGAAAGGAACCATAATCAGAGTACAGACGAGAACAAAAGAGGATGTCTTCGGTGACGTTCTCTGGGAAATCACCGAGACGGGTCTTCAGGCCCCCGAGGCTCACAGGAAGGGTGAGAAAGACGGGGTCGAATGTGTCATGCTGGGTGGGACTGGTCCGTCTGCTCGTAAGGGGTATGTCGTGATGGACTCGGAGGATGCTATCCGGCGAAATATCGCTGAGGGCATTACGGAGATTATTCCTTCGGAGAAGTGCGACGAGGTTCTTGCGTACTACGACGAC
>Ga0180438_10005874_pt1 | contig 16833 bp, 9 predicted proteins | sample SS_ome_12_FD_132455 | JGI IMG/M metagenome (GOLD analysis project Ga0180438, IMG submission 132455) | Hypersaline lake sediment archaeal communities from the Salton Sea, California, USA - SS_3_D_2 metaG | ecosystem: Environmental > Aquatic > Non-marine Saline and Alkaline > Hypersaline >...
AAGGCGCCCCCGGCGAGATTCGAACTCACAACCTACGGATTCGAAGTCCGGCGCTCTATCCATTGAGCTACGGGGGCGAAAGCGAGAAAATTATACCTTATTCCAAGGGTAAATTATAAAAGTTATATACCGCCCGTGAAAGTTGTGCAATCAACTCCGAAGCCTGCTCCCACACCAGCTGATCTGGCTGGTAGACAAACGTCACCAGTATGTAATTCCCTCCGGGCGTGTATATTATGCCAGCATCCCCAATCGTGTTTATCACGCCGTTATTTGAAACCCAACCATGTTTATGAGCAATGGGTGTCCCCTCCGGTAAACCTGCAGTAAGCAGCACGGGCAGCCTGTTTTTGATCAAAAAAGAAATCATATCCTGGCATTCATTTTGCATAAGCTTCCCCGGGTAGACTGCATTCAAGGCGCTGCCCCCTGATTGAGCGCACTGGTACAAATCCTCTAGCAGCATTCCGATTTCGGAAGGAGTGGTTTGATTATATATATCCGGGTCTGTATTAACATCTAGCCGGGTATTTGCAGGCGTTTCATAGACAGCCAGGAGCGGTGATCCTAATGAAAAATATCCCGCCAAGAATGTATTTTCCAACCCCAATGCTTGCATCTCTTCAGAAATTATCAAAGGAGCACGCGTTTCATCGATTTCCCGGTCCATCAACCAATCAGCCGCTTCATTGCCCGAATTAACAATCATATCTTCCACAAGTTTCATGGTTTCCGGATCAGGGTTTTCTCCGATGCGGCTGAAAGCTGATACAAGGATCGGAATTTTTATGATGCTGGAAGCAGTAAATGCGATATCCGGATTTACTGGGATATCCTCCCCTTGTCTATACGCAAAATGAATTTCATCACCTGTTTGAAGATCCATCAGATATACCCCTGTTAACCCATCAAATCCTGAAACATCAACAGTCTGTTTGAGTAGAATTTCTAAATTCTGGAATACAGGTCTTGTGGGATCAGACCTCTCAAGTGGCAGATTCACTGTTCGGCTGGTCAGTGAATTGAGTGCCGATTCTATCAAGACTACCGCCGTATCTATATCCAGGGAAGTACCTGGTTTTCCGGGTTGAAAACTCACCGTTCCTGCAACGGGAATAGCGGGTTCAGAAGGCTGGTCATAGCGCTCAACGATCGTATCCAGATACTGTCTCAAACGCGCTTCGGAAAACGTGGCAGACAGTGGGATCCGTGTCGGAAAATCAGTACGACCCCATAGAAAATCCCAATAATCCTCCCAAAACTCCTTGGAAGTTCGTTGGTAATCCGCAACCGACAACATGCTCTCTATTTCCAATTGAAAGTCTGTTACGGAGGGATACAGGTGAATCACTGCATCTTTGTAATACAACTCGATAGGACTCGAATATACTTCCATCAGGCGCTGTGCGGCTTGCTGCCTGTCCAAACCTCCCACCGGTACACCAGCGACGATTAATCCTGCCGGTAAAAAAGCCCTCACACGGCTGAAACGCACTAATTGCAGGACCGCCAACACAATCGCAGCCAGAATTAATAAGATTGAGAGAAACCTAAGTGTGGAGAATGTCCTTCTTTTATTCACGTCCAATCCATATCATGTAATGCTAAACAACTAGGAATCATACCATGTTAACCTCGTGATCCATCATTTCTTATGTTTTCATAATCTTGGTGAAAATAATAGATACAAGCGGCGAGCGCATGTTTCTATAACAATTATTTTTGTTGGACTTGGTTGAGTTAGAGCTACCTAGATACAGCCAATTTTATCAATTTCCCCTCAGCGTTCATCGTCAGGCGAGCATAACTGGGATGATTGTTATTCAATTTATTGATGGTTTTACTCAAAGTAACCAATCTTCGATGTGAATTTCCTTCCTGACTGGTTGGACAATTGGCGCCTTCCCCACCAGTTTTATTGCATTCGTGGCAATACATTACATCCGGATTTGCCATGCCCGGCAAATATTTCTCGACCACCTGTTTGATGTTTACCATTACTTCTTCAGGGATGGGATGTACTTCATTTTTTTCCAGCGTTTTGTCGCATATCGTTTCAATCTCATCCATTACAATCGGCCGTTCTATTGATTTGGGTCCGGTCCAACTGTTGAATGGTTTATCCAGCGGATCGCCAAACAATACAAACGAAATTAATGTCTTTTGGTCTTCACCATCAAGATAACCCTGTCTCTGATTCATCTCATAGGCAAGTGATATTTTCGCCTGTTTCAAGGCTTCACCAGCAGGCAGTCCCTCACAAACATAATTCCAAAAGAGAAATCCCAGCAAATCTGCAGCAATTAATGGGGGACTGATCGATCCGTATGACATGCAAGTTGAACCAACTACAGCCCTGCTGCCAGCATTCAGGAACTGTAATGATATCGCCTCATTCAGTGATTTTCCTGTAATATAGGCTCCGTAGCAGGCTTCTGAAAATACGGTCTCCGGTGGCTTTTTCGGTTTCTTACGGCCATTCAGACCAATATCCTTTGGACGAAGCGCTACGGGGTAATCCGGACCTTCAGAAGGATCAAGTGCATCATTTTGACCATACCACTCTGCGGCATCAATCAACCCGTGTAAATTAAAATAACCTAATCGGCTTTTTGGGAGCGTGAAAGATTTTAACCGACCATTTTTTCGCTGCTTCTTATTTTTATTCCCAATGAATTCAACTTCATTAAACCCTATTGGAGGTGATACAAACATGGTTTTTGGTTTTCCAATTGGTTGGTAGACTTTATAAGAAGCTTTCTTCCATACTGCAGCGGTATAACCGTAACTTTCCATTTTGGTATTTAATATTGATCCGACCCACCCGGCGAATTTCCGTAGCCACTTAGCTTTTTTAAAGATTTTTTTCGCATTATTCGTATGGTTATCGGCGATTCGCTGTAATTGGTTTATTAAAACAACCCCATCTGATTCGATTCCACCTGGTAGTCTACCGACTGGCCACTCCGGAACAAAGTAATTTTTATCACGTGTACCATAAGGGTTATCTGAAGGTACTTCCGCGTCCTGATCGTCGACTGGGTTTGGTAGATTATGGTATGGCACGATTTCAGGACCACCGACGATCAACAAAGCTCCGATCATTTGACCGCGTTTTGCTAAAGCCTTATCTAAATCTATAATGGCTAATTTTAAATTCCACGGATCATTTGATTTTACGGATGGAATATCTTTTTGAACCTCTAATTCGCAGATATCTCCATAAAATCGTAATGCTCCCCAACGATGATATGATTGGACAGCTTTAACCAGACGATCCATCTCGGATTCAATTTTTTGCGTTGTTTTTTCCCCATACTTTTCAACTAATTTACAACGCATAGAAAACACAACGTATATTGGAAAACGGCCATCCAATTTAGTAACTCCAGGCACTTTCCTCTTGATCGCAATTTTTTCGATTTCTTGCCGAAAATCCTGTGCAACTTCACTATCATCGATCTTCTTAATCTCTCTTATTGTTTTTGATTCCATGTAAACCGGGTCAGATTCATCTGCAGGTTTATGATGTGCATACGCGGCACTAACTGTGCTGGTAGCAAAAACAAAATCTTTCTGATTGGTCTGGTCACTGGAGGGTCCATCTATGTTTAAACCTGCCAGAAATCCGTCAATTTCATCAAGCTCTACCCTTCCTGATCCAGGTGAGATTTGATTCCAACCAAGGAACAATGCTACATCGCCAGGGATAGGGAAATTAATCGGCAATTCAAGTTTCTCCGGCCACACCCTTTGGTACGGGTTTTTTTCATCCCACAATCTTCTCGCTACCTGACCATTAACATCGCGAGCAGCTGCTTCATGCAGGAGCACCACAGCTTTATCACCTTTACCAGATTCCACTAACCAATGAGCCAGAGATAATTTCACCACCAAACAATCCGGCATTTTTTGGTAGTAATATTCCCCAATTTCCAGTTTAGATTGAACAGTTTTCGAATCAATCTGTGCAACATACTGCAGATAAGTTACAACTACCAATGATGGAACATCTTCGCCAGATAAAAGACTATCCAGCGCTGATTCTGTTTCCTCAAGATCACTATTTTTTAGAGCTTGTCTGGCTTCGTAAAGAGGTAATCCCCAGGGGAGAATCTCTGCATCCTTGCTGAACTCCTCCCCTAAAGCTAATAAATTTGTCTCAGCGATTGATCGAAGTTCCTGAAATTCTTTTATCTTATGTTGGGATATCTTCTTTTTGCTGCTCTCTATAATGTTGTTCTCACGCAAAGCTTCCACAATTGTTTTGGAAGCCATCACATATTCTGGATCAACTTTTAACAATCCTCGTATTACTTGTATGGCTTGTTCATGTCGATTTTCTTTCAATAGTATTTGAGCATATAACAAACCAGCGTGTAGATCTCCAGGATAATTCCCCAACCAGTAAAGAACCGCATCTCGCCCAAATGGAATATTACCGACCTTTATTGATGCTGCAACTAGCGCCAAATATTTTTCACGAGAATATTTTTTTTCATTACCCATAAGTGTATTGTTTTTCATGATGGTGCCGCCATCTCATTTGGTACCAATCGCTTGTTATGAATTAGATTTAACGCGGAAACTGCGCTTAACATGCGATGGACATCCATATCACTGGGCTCCAATTGAGAAGCTTTACGAATCGCATTCTCTGCTCCAGCATAATCTTTTTTATCTTTTAACAACAAACCAATTAAATAATAAGGGTAGTAATTATTCGGAGAAATATCGATCGCCATTTGATAGTATCGCATTGCGTCTTCATACTGCCGGCGCTTATGATAAACCTGGCCTAATTCTTGAAGGATTTCAACATCCTTAGGATTCAGGCGTTCTGCATAAATCAGATGGTGAATGGCCTGATCTAATTGCCCTTCATCGTGATACTGTTGCCCCATTATGTAATGGAGATTCGCTTTCGTCTCTTGAGTTAATTCACCATCATCAATTTTGAGTGCTCTAAGGGCGGAGCCGACAGCTTCTTTAAGTTGTCCAGATTGATAATGGATATCTGCTAATACTGCCAAAACTTGTGGTTTGTTTGGATTGGCACTGTATATTCTCGTAATCTCTGGTATTGCACTATTGATACCTTTACAATTAGCCAACAAATTTACGTACTCGAGCTTCAGTCGCAAAGAATCACTCCCCTCTGGGATTGATTCTTTCAGCAGCTTTAATGCTTCTTCTGATCTATCCAACAGTACCAGTGCCTTTGATAACATTAGCAGTGCATCCAGATTGTCAGGGAGTTTTTCTAATAGTTCTTCTGCTATTTGATAAGCTCCCTTTGGATTGTTATTTTGTAAATCAATTTCACCGCGTAATAATAACGGTTTTACCGGATCATCAGAGTTTTCTATCGCTTTTGCAGTACTTGAGGCTGCAAGATCAATAAAACCAGCATGCATCTGGGCTTCCGCCAGGCGCAACCAGATTTCTCCATCCTTGGGATTTATTTGTGCGGCTTGTCCGAACACCGTTACAGCGGAAGCGAATTCGCCATTCAGCATATGTGTTTGCCCAAGATCACAATAAAACGACAGCTGTTGTGGTTCAAGCTGAATTGCTTTTTCAAGGTATAAGCTCGCCTGGTTAAGATCTGGTAACCCGTTCTTCTGGTCATTTGATCGGTATATTTCAGACGCTAAACAGTGCCAAAATGGTTCATCTGGCCATTCATCGAGTGCTTTATGAATAGCCTGCAAGGCAAGCGAATATTCTTTATTTTGAAGGGCAAGCATTGAAATGAAAGAATGAAGTATTGGAAATTTCAGCGGTAGTAATTCAATTTCATTCTTTATCAATTCTTCAGCGCGCAGCACAAAATTCAACGCCTTACCTCCTTCACGCAAGTAAATTAGATGAGCCAGCGCAACTAGTATAAGTGGCTTATCGTTCAACTCTTGATTTCCTAACCCAATACCGAGATCAGATAACATGGTCTCATATTCCATGGGGATTCGATCAAATTGACTTAATTTCAATAGGTATGCTGCTACATCTTTGTTTGAGTTCTTGAATGTATTCAAGTGATTTTTAAATTCATTGGTTGTTTCAAAGGATGATTCAAATACTGAATATCCACGCGCTTTCCACTTTTCGACGAGGTTCATCGCATTTTCAGTTGTAAGATTTGAATTTTCCTCGATATCCGTAAAGTCGTTTTGGTTGATTTGTTGGAAGACTCGATTTATACTTCGTTTGAAACTATCATAAGAAGATGCTTCAAGCGCTTCTTCTCCTGGAGTATGGTTGCTTACATTAAACAATTGACTCAATAATTGGGCTTCTGCACGAAGTATGATTGCCTTGGCAAAGAGAAAATGAGATAATGGTTCATGAGGTATGTTTTTTGCTGTATCACCAAATATTTCAACAGCTCTATTCCAATCACCCAGCTCCAGGTAAGCCTCACCAAAGCATCTTTGTAATATATACGGGTTTATCAAATCACTTCGGATCTGATCTTCTAATTTTTCGATAGCATTGTCTTTCGAAAATTCAGACAAAACCTCTAGTCCAGCATTTAAAGAATCCTTATTAGCTATAATTCTCGCCTTCAACGGGATAATCCTGGGGTGATTTGGAAAGAGCGACTGAGCTTTTTGGAACGCTTCGATTCCCATTTCCCCAATACCATCAGCCGCTTCCAATTCGGCGAGCATACAGTATGCGGTGAATTGTTGCTCTTTCGATTGACCTTCAAAATCGAAAGTATGCAAATATTCCAATGCCTTTTCTTGAAGTAAAGATGCTGCAGCTATCTCAGATGCTTGTAAGTAAAGCCCATTCAGGTTTTCTAAAGACGAAGACGCTTCGAAATTTGAAAAGAGCGATTCAAAATATCCTAATGCTTTGTATAAATCTCCCGAAGAATAATAAAGTTTTGCAGCATCTTGATGAAGAGAAATATCGTTTGGGAATTTTACCAATGCATCATGAATGAATAATTCAGCATCTTCAAATTCGCTCAGGTCATTCATTCGAATGGCTTTCCGGTGGTAAATTGCTGGATTTTCAGGATCGATATCAATAGCTTGATCCAGACTCAGAAGAGCAGAATTTTGATTTCCCATGGATAAATAAATATCGGACAATTCAATCAATAGTATTGAAATTGATCGACGGTCTTGGTTCGATTCGATCGATTTTTTTGAATATTCCAGATCCACAACGCTTTGAAGCAATTCCCCTGCAATACCTAACTCTTCTAGTTCTTTGAGGCGGTTAACGATTTCCAACACTTCATGATGAGTAACTTCTTTAAACCCAATTTTCTGATCGATCGCACTTTTTAGCGTTAATACCGCATTCTCAATATCCCCAGAAATCATCTGCAGTTTGGCTAATTGGATCAGGTAATATTGATTTTCCGGATTCTCATTAATTGCATTCTCTAAAATTTTTACCCCATCAATAATTTGGTCAATATTCTTGAATTTCAATTGGTCCGCAATTTGTACTAAATGATTTGTAAACCAACCGATATCATCAGTAGCGTGAGCGGAAAATTCAAGCACCTTTTTGGAAGTCGTATAAGAATCATCAATCAATCCAGTTTCTAAATAAGCTTGGGAAAGTAATTTATAAATATTTGCATCTTCTTTCTGTAATTGCTCAGCTTCCTGTAGAGCAGCAAGAGCCATTTCCGGTTCATTCAGAACCAATGCAACTCTCCCCAGTCCAATGGACACACGCGCTTTCCAATTAGGATCCTTTGCAAAAGGAGTTTCTAGTGCTTTTCTAAAAGCATCTCTTGCATTTTCATAATCACCGGATATCGCTAAAGCTTCCGCGAAAAGTACCTGTGCCTCAGCTTTCTCTTCTTCACTGATGCTTGGGTAAGCATCCATTTCTGGATAATCACCTTCAAGATTTAGATCAAAAGCTCCCAACAGGATATCAATTGCCTTTTCGGCGTATTCGTTAGAAGGCTTTGTCAATAGTAAAGATTTTACATAATCTAATTTCGGTTGAATGGCTCCTCTTTTTTGCGAAACTACAAATTCCAGTACTTCAACTGCTTGGCTATACTCACCAGAATCCATCAGTATCTGACCATAAGAATATGCAATTTCTATATAGCGTTTATCCTTAATTTGGATAGAATCATTATCATTTTCTTTCAAACCGTACAACTTTGTTCCAATTTTATATGCATGACCGAGTAAAAAACGGGCATCATCAAGATAACCTAATTCTCTTAAAGTATTCCCGGTATTTAAGGAGATCCCCATCGCCAAATCGGGGTTCTGGATAAAAGTCTGCTCATCAATGTAATATCGTTTTTCATTTTCTGAAACGGAACTGTGCAATTGATTGATAGCCTTGCTGAAGTTATCCAATGCCATAGTAAGTGATTCTTTTGATACGTAGGCTGTCCCTAATGAATAATATATCTCTGGTGATTCAGGGACTGCATGAATAGCGGCATTTAATGTGTTAAAGAACAGCGATTCTTCACCATCAATTTTGTAAGCATCAGCCAGATTAATCCAAGCGGATGTTGAGCTAGGCGCTAGTCGGGTGGCTTTCTGGAGATATTCAAGGGCTGGTTTGACTTCTCCAGAATCGAGTAAGGCTTTTCCTAATAAATTAAATGCGATACCATCCTTTCCATCCAATTCAATCGCCTTTTTACTGGCATTAATCGCTTGTTGTAATTCCTTAGCTTTTATTGCGCATCTGCTAAGATCATGAAAATCTTTTGGAGATGGACTTTCTTTCATTTCAACGCATGCTATACGTTCTTCTAAAGCAGCGCCCCATTCACCATTGGTCTCCAATGAATTAATCAATAAATTACGCATTTCTGGAACCACAACTGTATGGGACGAACCTATCGATGAAACACCCTCCAATGCAAAAGCAAGGTAAGACTTTTCAAGCCCCTCATCAAGTTTTCCGACCTGTAACTGCAGTTGAATTAAAGGAGCTAATAGCTCTGGGTAGTTGGGATATCTAGAATATCCCGATTTCAGAACAGATTCTGCATCTTGATCCATGTCTAAACCAGACAATAATTTCGCTAAACGAAGGTAATCTCCACCTAAATAGTATTCCCCATCCTCTATGTATTCTAAAACACTAATAATCGTCTCTTTAGCACTTGCAATATCGTTTTGTCTGTAAGCAACCTCTGCTGCGGTTAATAATATTAGGGGGTTCAGAGGCATATTGAGATCCACCTGCCTTGCCTCCAAATAGGCGCGAGCATCATCCAATCGCCCGGATGCAATTAGTGCCGTAGCCAGACCCACTATATATTTTGGTTCATTGGGGACTATCTGCGTAGCTTTTTTCCAGATTTTCAATTGATCGTGGATGGAATTTGTCCCGATTTGATTTTTTGAGATATTTTGAGCTAGTTGCGCATGGAACTGGGCTTGTAAGTTTTCCGTAATTTCAATTGATTCATTCAGGGTAGTAGCGAGATCTCCAGGTTTATCCGCATAATCTTGCAACGTTATATAACGAAGCAATCTAGTCAGTCTGGAAATCCTTTCCTCATATGAAGAATGTGCATGAACGTTCAAATTCGTATACGTGTTCTCATCCACTGAATCGATGTAATCACTTAATGGGATTTCATCAATGATCTCATTGGCTAACGCTTTCGCTAAAGGTGGTCTTTCCAATTCCAGATGCTCTAGTACCATTAGAATCAATGGAAGGCTTTTACCCCTGAATATCGAATACAGCTCAGTTAATTGTTCTTCAGGAGGTAAAGGGTTGCTCAGGATAATGTGTATAACCAGGTTTGAATATTGGAAGATGTTTTCCTGTGAAATAAGCTCTTCGATCATCTTCTTCGGCTCAGGAATCAAGCCGTACAAACATGCCAGAACAGTATCTAATGACCCCAGATGTTCTCTTATCTCTTCGGAAAAACCTTTCCATGAGCCTTTAATCCTCAATCGCTCACGTAGAGACAATGCGATAAGACCAGCATCTTCCAAGGTTAAAATGCTGCTTTTCGTTCGATACCATTTTTCATATGCACGAGAAGCTTCTTTACGCAGGTTCTCCGGTAAAGGCTGTAAGGGTTGAATTCGGATTTTGTTAATCTCTATCGGATTCCCCAGCGCATAAATACAAAGCGAGGCTGGTGTCCAAAGCTCTGGAACTGCCGGCAATGATGCAAGTGCATCCTTCCCGAATTCAGAATATGCCAACTGCTTAAAAACCACAGGATCTTGACGCAGTGCAACAATCATCCAGTGCCAAGATCTATGAGGAAATAATTTCCGAGTTTCAATAAAAAATGAGGAAGGCCTCATATACCTGCTCGCAGGATTTGTAATGCAAGCCAACAAGCAGCGCCCATTAAGACGATTCCTAAAATTGCTAAGAAAACACCTACTCCAGTTGTTGTCCGCACTAATTGATTTGTCGCTTCCATAAGCGATGAAGCATTGCCAACCAGACCAGCAACATCTTCTGCGATTCCTTTTTGGGCAAGTCGAGAAGTTTGAACAGCTAGAGTCTTGACATCTTTATTGGATGAACGGAAAGCCAATATTACAATTCCAACAAGGAAAGTAATCGCTCCCAATAAGAACAATGAAATTACAATCAGTAGTAAAAGCGATAGAGGAGTTAATTCTGGCACAACAGCCTCCAAATTAGAAATCTTTTGATAAATCTGGTGTCCATATTCCTGTACATCTTCATTAAATACTGTATCCCAACCAATACTCCATTGACGTACAATTCTTTATTAAATGCATTTGAATCAACTTATCGAGAAGTGGAAATCTTAATTATTTTTCCATTCTCGTTTGCCACAACCCTCACAACTCTGCTTATTGATTTATTATCAGATGTTTTAGACTTTCCGGAATAAATCAGAAGGTATGTTTTCATTGAACTTGATTTTTGAAGGCTCACCTTAGGTGATTTACCTTTCACTTCAGGGAATTGACGATAAACCTTCAAATTAACTGAGTTGATCATTTCCCGTTTCATTTGTGATCGACCTTTTTACTACCAAAATACATTAACAATTCTTCACTCAGAAAATAAAACTACCCATCAAATAGACCGGTGTTCCCTGAACGCCGACGTATGAACGCAGGAATATCTAAATTATTTGAAGCAGATTTATACGGCATACTTTGTTTTGAGTTATGTAGAGGTTCTTCCGGTTGTATATAATTCTCTATTGGTGTCTGAAAATCAGGAACTGGCTCTGGGGTAGTTACAGGCTGCATTCCGATTCCAGAAAATTGCGAAACTGTTTCTTCCAAGGTAGGCGCGCCCAGACCAGTAATTACCAAAATAACCTGTACGCGCTCTTTCATTTCGGAATTATTGATGACACCCATCACAATTTCTGTTTGTTGACCGGTTTGGATTTGTAGTTTATTTAAAGCGTCTTGAACTTCGAATAGAGAAAGATCCTCTCCCCCGGTAAAATTCACAATAATCCCTGCAGCATTTTCCAAAGAAACGCTTTCCAGGAGAGGATGATGAAGCGCTTGTTCAATAGCCTGATATGCTTTTCCTTCTCCTTGTCCATGACCGATTGCCATCAATGCGCCCCCTCCAGATTGAATTAACCGGCGCACATGCGCAAAATCAACATTGATCATCCCTGGTTCAGTGATCAACTCTGATATTCCCTGTACAGATTGACGTAATACATCATCAGCGAGCTGAAAAGCGACTTCAATTGGCAGATCACGCGGCGCTACATATAACAGTCGGTCATTCGGTATTGTGATAAGTGTATGGGTATGTTGGCGTAAATTTGTTAATCCAACATTTGCATTATCTTGCCTGCGTCCAATTTCAAAAGAGAACGGCGTTGTTACGATAGCAATCGTTACCGCGCCAATCGAGCGTGCAATCTCAGCGGCGACAGGTATTGATCCGGTTCCGGTTCCGCCACCCATCCCAGCTGTCAAAAACACCATATCCGCCCCAGATAATGCCGCTTCTAGTTCTTTCCTGCTCTCGTCAGCCGCAGCAAGGCCAATTTTTGGATCTCCTCCTGCACCCAATCCCCTGGTCGTAACTGGACCCAGTTGCACTTTAATATCTGCCGGATTGTTTTCCAATGCTTGATGGTCGGTGTTTGCGGCAATGAATTGAATTCCTCGCATTCCAAGAGTTATCATCCTTTCAACCGCGTTGCATCCCCCTCCACCTAATCCAATCACTTTTAGGACTGGTAAATGAATATTTGTATCAATAGACGATTGAATGGTATTTTCATGAGGTAGATCCATAGGAACCCTTTCTATCTAATTTCTTAATGATGTTACGATCTCTGGAAATTTATTCTCTATGATGCAAAAATTATGCCATCTTCCCCCATACGATCAACTGAGCAACCAGCATCTTGGAGCATCTTTATCGATTCCTCAGAAAAGGTGTTATTGCTGCCAACAATTGTGACGTGTGATGCCAGACACGCCTCGGACAAAGAAAAACCAATTGTGGGATGGTTTTCCTGAACTAGGGGCAGAATCAGATCTAAATCCCAATCCGCTACTCCCCAAGAATAAAGCGGCAGCAGAATATAATGTGAAATTTTTCCGGAGCCATTGTTCGAATTTCCATTAGCACCAATAACAGAAGGTTTAAATTTCATTTCACTCCCTATAGGTTCTCCCTGATAATCTTTGGCGTCATTTTGAATTGAATGGCCAGCAACCCATCGACGCATCTGTTCTACAATTGGCAGTTGTGAACTATCCTCTTTAAACCAGGCATGACGTTGATATTGGCTTTTAGTGTTTGCTGAAATCAACCAAAAATTGCATGCTAATACTTCGTGAGGGATCGAACTCTCTTTTCGATTCGCACTAAAATTTTCTGAAAGAAGTTCAACAATTTCCATATTCCTAGTTGCGTGCGCTTCTTCATTTACTGCTGGCCAGGTTAAATCAACACGGTCACCTGGACGATAGCCTGCCCTGAGTAAGAGAATCGGTAAAGTACGCCCGATTACATCTTCTGAAATTGCTGAATACCATTCAAAGATTCGAAATCCAATCTGGTCTTGTACACCTGGAGGTGTATCGTAAGGTCGCGCATCTGGCCATCGCTCTGGACCTCCCATCCCCCAATCAATCGGACGGTTCCCAGCTACTGCATATGCACCGATCGCCATGTGATCTACCAATACTTCTTGTCCCCGGCGTTGTATCCCTTCAAGCGCTGTCCGTAAAAAGGCAGTATCCCAGAAATCCCCGCCAGGTTGCAATGGAGGAAATACAGGCGTTAGCCCTTCCTCGATCATATCGTTTGCCAGTGGAATAAATGAATCCAGAAAACGTTCAACAAGGTTAGTCTGTGCCCATGAAGGAGCGGTCCATGAATGGCGGTTGTTAGGCCGGTCAAAAATGCTTATGTAACGAACACCCCAACGTGCATAATTCCGGAAGAGTAGCTTCAGCGATTCATGGTCAGATTTCAAATCAACAGGTGTAATGAAATGAATAATCGGCTCAATCGCCGATTCCTTCAAGGCGGATATAAATTGTTCTGGAATTGCCCTGTAGAGCGGCGCTATCAGGGTAATCCAAGAAGCGCCAATTTTTTTCAGTTCTGGCACCCAGATAGACACATCTCCATCGGTATAATGCAGAGTATCGGGAAAATAATGAAATCCAATCCGGGAAGTTTTTGAAAATATAGTGGCATTATTCATCGACATCGCCTCGAATGTCCTATACTCAAGCGGTTGATGCAAGTTCAATGCCATTATTTTTCGGGAATTTTCAGGTTTTGCGTTATTCAATTTTCTTTTACATCGAACAATATTTTAATCAATGAATTGAGGTTGTAATGAAATTCTTATATTCCACTGGTAAAATGTGTAAACTAAGATGTTTGTTCCATAATAAAATTTTTATCAAAACCTGTAAAAATTGTAAGACTTTGTATGTCATCAGGAGAAAAAAGTGTAATGACCTCAGAATTCATTATCGATGTAACCGAAGCTGATTTTGAATATCATGTGATTAACTACTCACAAAACGCTCCGGTAGTTGTTGATTTTTGGGCTGAATGGTGCGGTCCTTGCAAAACACTTGGACCAATCTTGGAAAGGCTAGCTGAAGAAGCCAAGGGGAAATTCAGGTTGGCTAAGGTAAACGTTGATCAAAATTCTAATCTTGCTTTGCGGTATAACATCAGAAGTATCCCAGCTGTAAAAGCGTTCCGGGATGGCGCAATGGTTGCTGAATTTATTGGCGTTCAACCTGAAGGAAAAATTCGTGAATTCATCCGTGAAGTAGCTCCAGATCAGGGAGATCTAAACCTCGAAAAAGGGTTCAGCCTTTTGGATATGCAGGAGCCAGAAGAAGCAGAAATGTGTTTCCGTGATTCTCTTGAAAAATCCTCGGAAAACACTCGCGCTCGGCTTGGTTTGATCAATAGTTTGCTTCTTCAGGGAAAGGGAAATGAAGCTGAAGACTTGCTTTTTGATTTCCCTCCAAGCCCGGAATATGCCTCCGCCGCAAGACTACAACCACTAGCGGAAGCATTGGTACGGTTTGAAGAAAAATTACCGTTTTCTGAGGCTCAGGATCCACTGGACGCCGCATTCGATAACGCTGTACGGTTAGTGAAAATGGGAAATATCGAAGCAGCGATGGATGGTTTATTAGAGATCCTGCGGGTTGATAAACACTTTCGCGCGGATGAAGCCCGGTTGATTATGGTGGCTATTCTCGAGCTGCTCGGCGATAAAAACCCCATTACCCGCCAATACCGGGGCGAACTTGCATCAGTATTATTCTAACAACAAATATCGAAAAACCCCACCATGCCGTGTGCAGCTAAGTTTTGAACCTGCCTTCGCAGGTTGGGTTCCGCCTCAAGAGCTCAGCCTTGGCCGAAGCCTATCGCATCACACTTAGAAGATTGGAGCCCGATATAAGAGTGTTGGCTCAAAACCAGTGTGCAGCATCACGCGCACAGCAGGGCTATTAACTTATACCATAAAAGATTTCGGATGAATAGGTAAACGAGGATTACCACCTATGGATACACTCTTTTAATCGTCCGTGGAAATGGGATTGTTTCGCGGATGTGGTTTATCCCACACAACCACGAAACGGTGCGCTCAATCCCTAACCCAAAACCACTGTGAGGAACACTGCCAAAATTTCGTAATTCCAAATACCACTGGAAGGACTCCTCTGGGAGATTATGTTCCCGCAATCTTTGTAATAAAAGCTCTGGATTCGAAATCCTTTCACTGCCGCCGATAATCTCTCCATATCCCTCGGGAGCTAATAGATCTACGCTTTTGCATATTTCCGGACGGTCAGGCCAGGGTTCCATATAGAAGGCTTTTACCTGGGTAGGAAAACCAAATACAAAAACTGGCTTTTCGAAATGTTCCGTAAGCGCAGTTTCGTGAGGGGCTCCAAAATCCATACCCCACTCAAAACTTAATAAATCCTTGAGTTCCGGATTTTCTGATCCATCCCTGATCTGATCGATCAGTTTTACTGCTTCGTCGTATGATATTCTGGGGAAAGGAGGTTCGATTTTCTGAAGAGCACTAACATCACGGTTAATCGATTTTAATTCAGGACCGCGATCTTCAAGCACCTTTTTAATTATGTACGTAATGAACTGCTCCCCCACTTCCATCAGTCCATCCAAATCACAAAAAGCGATCTCTGGTTCAACCATCCAGAATTCGGTGAGGTGACGGCGAGTTTTGGATTTTTCTGCTCGGAATGTCGGTCCAAATGAATATACCCGGCCAAAGGAAAATATATTTGCTTCATTGTATAATTGCCCGCTTTGCGCCAGATACGCGATTCCTTCATCGAAATAAGGTGTTTCAAAAAGGGTTGTGGTCCCTTCACAAGCCGCTGGAGTGAGTATTGGTGTATCCATATTTAAAAAACCATTTGAATCGAACCATTCTCGAATGGCGCTGATAACAGTCGCTCGAATTCTTAATATCGCCCATTGGCTTGGCATACGGATCCAGAGGTGTCTATGATCAAGCGCGAAATCTACACCATGCTCCTTGAGCGCCATTGGATAGTTTTCCGCAGCAAATTGAATTATCTCCAGATCAGTAATTCCAATTTCATACCCACCTGGTATTCCCGGCGCCCGTTCATCCTTCTTAACAATCCCGGAGATTATTACAGAAGTCTCCTGGTTAATGTGGGCGATTTGATCAAAAAGATCAGGTTCTAGATCTGGCTTGAACGCAACACATTGGATAAACCCATATCCATCACGAACAAGTAAAAAGACAAGCTTTCCTTTATGAGTACGGTTATAAATCCAGCCTTTTATTTCGACCTCGTGATCCTCGTATTTAGATATCTCCTCAATCCGTACCAAAGGAGCCATAATTTGTTCCTCCTTTATTCAATATCAAGCTTGATATTCAATTCATTCAACTGCTGATCATCGACTGGTGAAGGTGCACCAGCCATAACATCACGTGCCACCTGGTTTTTAGGAAATGCAATTACTTCACGGATATTTGGTTCATCTGCCAAAATCATACAAATTCGGTCAATTCCCGGAGCAATTCCTCCATGTGGTGGAGTCCCATATTCGAAAGCATCCAGCAAGTGACCAAATCGGCTGCGAGCCGTGTCGGCATCCAATCCAATCAATTGGAATACTTTTTCCTGTAACTTCCTGTCATGGATACGAATTGAACCGCCTCCAACCTCGTGGTCATTTAATACCATGTCATATTGTTGACCGCGTGCTTTCCCTGGATCTCTCTCTAGCAGCGGGATATCCTCCGCAATTGGTGCTGTAAAAGGATGATGGCTCGGGTCCCACCGTTTTTCATCATCGTTCCAGGTCACAAATGGAAAATCA
>Ga0180438_10005875_pt1 | contig 16832 bp, 9 predicted proteins | sample SS_ome_12_FD_132455 | JGI IMG/M metagenome (GOLD analysis project Ga0180438, IMG submission 132455) | Hypersaline lake sediment archaeal communities from the Salton Sea, California, USA - SS_3_D_2 metaG | ecosystem: Environmental > Aquatic > Non-marine Saline and Alkaline > Hypersaline >...
CACCGAATCTCCGCATGGCTACCAAGAAGGAAAGGCAACGAGCAAAGGCCTTCGCGGCCCCGGAGGCCACAACTTGATTACCGGCGTTGCGTGGCACCCAGTTGGGCACCGATCCACACTGCAGGCCGGCCGCGGGCGTCGGGTGGGGTCACTGCGTCTTCGCGTCGGGCGTTTTCACTTTGACCGCTAGTGTGCTGAGCTCGCGGTTGATCCGCCTCTGGCGGGGAGGCAACGCGTCATCCATGGGCCGCAGGACTACCCGGGCGTCTCCGACCAGGTGAGTCAAGACGTTCGCCAGCTCCAGAGCGACCACCTCGGGAAGTTGGACTGAAATCACACACGGTGGGCCGATCGCCTCCTTGCCGTCGGCCGGTTGCGTCCGGGGCTCAGGCCGAGGTTGACGGGCCCTGCCGTGCCGGGGCGGCGGAGAGCCGACTGCCCAACCATCGATCGAGAGAACCCGAACGCTGCTGATGATCCGGTAGAACCTGGGCGGCTGTCCGCCGACGGAGACAGCGCCGAGGATGTCGACGACCTGGTTGGGACGAAGTATGTCCGTCGGTGCCTTGCCCGGATCGACATGAATGGGAAACGCCACGTACCCAGGCGGCAGGAACCACTCGAGGCCATCCGGCTCCCTCGTCAGGTGGTACCAGAACAGCCACTGGCCTTTCGCTGTAGGCTGCCTGACCTCCCTGCCGATGACGAGATCAAGGCGATCCTCAGCGACGACGTTTCTCACAGTGCCCTCGAATTGCGCGGGGAAGGCGATGACTTCGATGTCGTTCTCGCCGATCTCGTCGCCCGGCTCCATGTCCCGCGTGACGCGCAGCAGGCGGATCGTCGGCGGCGGCTTTGGCTTCTTGCAGCCGGCAGACATGGAGACAGCAATGAACGCGGCGCACAGAGCGATTCTTCGGCTTGCCATGCTGACACGCTCCTTCCCGTGACCCTCGTTCCCCTCGCCATACAATCCGTGGAATCTGTGTAATCTGTGGACTAGCTCCGCCAGGGCCGGTCGCGTTTGGCGGCGGCGAGGGCCTTGCGGGCGATGGCGGCGTCTTCGGCGATCTCGAAGTCGAACATGCCGGCCAGGACGTGGTCGGCGCCGTTGTTGAAGGCGTAGGCGAACGCGTCCTTCGGCGGGATCGCCCCGGCGGCCATCACCTTGAACGCGATCCACGGCTTGGTGACGGGCTTCATCACGTCGATGGTGGCCTTCGGGTCCTTGCACCAGTAGCCGGGGATCTCGGAGTAGACGCTCTTCAGTTGGTCCGGCTTCGGGCCGGTCGGGTAGCGGTGGTGGTGGAACGTCTTGATGTAGAAGTCGGCGGGGACCTTCGCCTTCTCGCAGGCCTGGATGACGCGGAGGTCGTGGGCGCCGACGCCGGAGGGCACGCCGGCGACGAGGGCGGCCTCGACGGCCTTGGCGATCAGGTCGACGCGCCCCTTGGCGATGAGCTGATCGGAGCGGACGCCCCAGAGATAGACCGCGTCGGTGCCCATCTCGTCGACGATCTGACGGACGTGGCGGGTGTAGGCCTTCAACGAATCATCGATCTCGGCGGTCGGGCAGATGATCCACTGCATCTTCCCGCCGCACTGCTCGCGGTGTTTCACGAGCGTCTTCATCGCCGCCGGGACGGTGTGAATCACGAGCGTGTTGACCCCGTGCCGCTCGGCCACCGCAAGCGTCTCGAGGATCTTCTCCTCGGTATTGTACTGGGCGGTGAGCCTGTAGACGTACTTGAGGTCGCGGCTGTGGGTGTAGTGGGTCAGCAGGTTCCCGCCCAGCAGCAGGCGGCTGACCTGGAGCTGATCGATCTTGCCGCACGGCATCGTCTCGGCGGGTGCGGCGGGCTTGTCGGCCGCGCCGGCCTCTGTCTTGCCCGCGGCCAACTGCCCGGCCAACGCCGCACCGGCGGGCAGCAGCAGCGAGTCCTTCATGAACGATCGGCGGTCCATTGGCGATGGCATGGCAATCTCCTTCTGTCCGGCTGGCGCGGCCCGCCAGAGCCGCGGCCGCGCTCGCCGCGGGTACGGCCGCACACTCCACGGCCGTGGCATTCAACACGGTCTCATCGTCGTCTGTGAATCGCTACGGGGCCGGGGCCGAGGCCGGCTGCGTCGTCGGGGCGGGGGCCTCGGGCACGTTGACGCCCATCTCCTTGAGCAGCGCGGCGGCCTGCTCGGCCTCGAGGGTGCCCGGGAACTGGGCGAGGACCGCCTTGAGGATCTCGCCCGCCCGCTTCTGCGCCCCGCTGCCGATCATCATCTTCGCCATGCTGATCCGTCCGCGGGCCGCCTCGGCGGAGGGTTTCTTCGAGCCTGCCGCCGGAGCGGTGGTGGCCGGTTTTGTCGTGGGGGCCTCTGCGGTGCCGATCCGCTGAAGGGCGCCTTCGGCGGCGATCCGCACGGCGATGTGGCCGGACTGGACCTGCTTGCCGATCGCCTCGGCGGCGCCGGCGGCGTCCGGGCCCATCTCGCCCAACATCGCCAAGGCCGAGAGCACCGTCTCCTTCTCGCCGCCGTCCATCAGCGCCACCAGCACGGGCACGAGTTCGGAGGCCGGCCGCCCGTAGGACCGAAGGGCGCCGACAACGGGCACGGTTGGTTGGGCCCGCATGCGCCACCTCAGGTAGGCCTCGGCCAGTTGCTTGTTCCGCCCGGTCGCCCCGGTCAGCAGGGCGCAGTCGAGGTTCGCGCCCCGCTCGCCGACCGGGCGGGCTCGCATCAGCGCCGCTGCCCACTGGTCCCCGCCTCCCCCCAGCGCCCTGACCAGCGCCCACGGAGCGGTCTTCGAGGCCGGACGGAGGCGTCGGCTCAGCGCGTCGACGGCTGCGGGAGGCGGCGTGCCCGTGGAGACCAGCAGCTCTGCCGCCTCCTGCCGCAGCCGCGCGTGAAAGACGGTCGCGCTGTCCTTGCCCGACCGGAGGCGGGCGGCCTGCTTCAGGCGGGTGTAGAGGCCCACGAACTGCTGCCGGTCCGGCCGGAGCATGCAGGTGACGACCTTGTCGAGGTCTTCCTTGCGGGCGAAGATCCGGTAGCGGGCGTAGGGCCCTCGGGCCATGACGAGCGGGTCGATGGCGCGTTCGGCCGCGGCGAGGCCGGCCTCGATGCCCTCCTCGTTCAACGCGAGTTGGGTCAGCTCGGCCACCGGGACGGCCGTGCGGGTCAGCGCGGCGATCACCCAGGCGTGCATCGGCTCGTTGGGGTCCCACTGCCGGGCCAGCTTCAGCAGCCCGGCCGTCGCCTTCGCCGACGGGGCGCACCGGTCCACGAAAGGCGGCAGCTCGTACAGGGCCTTCGACCGCATCGGCGAGGCCGCCACCAGGCCGCTCATGCACAGGGCCGTCTGATAGTCGTGGATCCCCAGCTCCCACAGCGAGTCGAGGATCCGCTTGTCCTTGTTGCTGGTCTCGTAGGCCTCCAGCAGCTTGGCCGTCGCCGGGGCGGCCTCCGGCCCCAGCGCGACGACCGACGCGACAACCGTCCGGCTGACGACGGTACGGGAGCGGCTCTTGTAGGTCAGCCGCTCGAGCAGTTGGTCGAGGGTGTTGGGGTCCTGCTGCACGGCGGCCGGCCCGAGCTTCTGCGTCAGCGCGAGGTAGCCCGCGAGGACGCGGCCTTTCTGGTAGACGAAGACGGTCTTGCTCTCGCGGGCGAGCCGGGCCAGCGTGGGATAGGCCGGCGCGGCGTGCTTCTCCATCGCCAGCAGCGCCCGGACGGCCTGGGCGACGTTTTCGGCCAGGTCGGAGGCCTCCGAGCCGGTCGCGCGGGGCGGGTGTTCGCCGCTGCGCCCCAGCATCAGCCAGGCCGTCACGGCGGCGAGTGTCTCCTTCTGGTCGGGCGCGACGGCGGCGAGGCTCAGCAGGGCCAGCCGCTCCCGGGGGCCCGCAGTTCGCCCGGGCTCGGCCACCGCCAGCAGGGCGGGCGCGGCGCCCTTCGCGGCGGGCCCGAGGTCTCGCAGGGCCAGGCTGGCCCCCGAGGCGGCACGCACCGTGCCCTTCGCCATCCTCTCGGTGAGGATGCGAACGACGTTGTCGAGGTCCGCCATCGCCAGCCCGCGGAAGCGCCTCGCCTCCTCTTTCGCGCCGCGCCGGTCGCCTCGCGCCAAGGCCTGGATGTATCGCTGGATGATCCAGTTGGTGTCCGGCCCGGAGCCCTGCCCGCCGATTCTGGCCATTGCCGCCTGCGCCGCCGCCGCGTACGGGCCGCCTCTGCGGGCAATGAGCTTCAGGGCGGGCACGGCGGAGACGGCCTGCGGGCCCATCTGCCCGAGCAGGGGGATGATCGCCCGCTGGAGGCCCTCCTCGCGCCGCATCACCGACGAGAGGGCGGTCGCACAGGCCGGATTGGTCGGCAGGTGCTCTTTCAGCGCCGACAGGACCCCGCCGCGGATCTCCTTGTCCATCAGCATCGTCCGCAGCAGCCCGGGCTGCTTCGAGCTGCCCTTCGCCAGCAGCAAGATCGCGTTGCCCCGGGCCTTGCGCCCGGCGGCGAGAGGCCGGCCCCGACCGTTCAGCGCCGACATCAGCCGGATCATCGTCCCCGACGGCGCCTCGCCGACCTCGACCAGGGCCTTCAGCGTCTCCTCGACGATCCCGGTGTCGGTGTCGAAGACAGCGCTCGCCACGTCAGGCACGGCCCCCGCGGCCGCCGGGCCCAGACGCGAAATCACCTTCAGGACATCGAGCATCTTCCGGCGCGCGTCGGCGCCTTCCGTGTCATACTCGTAGTTGACGGCGGTCGGCGGCGGCTGGTTGCCGGTCGGGCGGAGCGTCAGGACCTTCCGCAGCGCTCTGCGCTTGCTGCGGGCGATCTCGAACTGCTCCCTGAAGGCCTCCCCCAGCGGTTCGGCGGACGGCTCGCCGATCGAGGCCAACGCCCTCGAGGCCGAGGAGGCCGAGTCCTGGTCCCCCGTAAGCAGCCGCGGAACAAGCTTCGCCACCGCGCCTGCCGCCGCCGCGCCCGCCTGCTCGAAGTAGGCCTGCATCGCCGACTCCATCGCCACGCCGACGCCCGCAGGATCGTCCCACAGCGAGGCGATCGCGTCGGCCGCCTTCGGCCCGCAGTGGCCCACCACGGCAACCAGGTCGGGCGACTTCGTCTTCACCATCGCATCGCGCAGCTTGTCGAACGGCAGCTCGTCGGCGGTCGGCTCGAGGCGGGCCAGCGCCTCACAGGAGATCGCCGCGTGCCGGTCGCCCGGGATCGCGCCGTCCACCAGCGTGGGGATGGCCTTGCGGGCCTCCGGGCCCATCGCCGCCAACGCCGCAACCGAATGCCCCCTCGTCCACGCCGCCGTCGTCTTCGCCGGCTGGTTCGCCGGCTGGTTCGTCGGCCGGCTCGTCGGCTGGCTCGTCGGCTGGCTCGTCGGCCGGCTCGTCGGCCGGCTCGTCGGGGCGACCTTCTTCGCCAGCCGCTCGTACTTCGAGTACAGCTCGCGGTCTTCCTCGAAGATCCTCGAGCCGAGGGCGATGTACCTCGCCAACGGCGCGGCCGCCTTGCCCGCCGCCGGGCCCAACATGCCCAGCCCGTCGATCGACGTGGCGTTCAGCGTCTGGTCGGGAATGCTCAGCCCCGCGATCAGCCCGGGCACGGCCCGCGCATCCAGCGGGTCCAGCCGCGTCAGCAGAGAAGCCGCATACGCGCGGACCACCGCATCCGGGTCGCCGGCCAACGCCGCGATCCTCTCCTTCGCGGCGATCACCTCGGGCGCCTGGATCTGCGCGACCAGCAGCCGCAGCCCCGTTGCCCGCTCGGTCGGGTCGTCCAGCAGCTTCAGCAGCGGCCCGGCCGCGCCGTCCAGGGCGGCGATCCTCGCCAGCCACGCGGAGGCGGGCGGGTCGTTGGGGTCGCCCTTCTCGCTCCGGTCGACCACGGCCGCCACGATCGCCGGGTCCCGCTCGTCGCCGCGCGGGAAGAACGCCAGCACGGTGGCGCACCAGGCGGCGGGTTTCGACGGGAACAGATCGACGATCCGCTCGACGGCGGGCAGGCCCAGCGCGTCGAGCTGGCGCGCCGCGTCCCGCGACTGGGCCCGCGCCGTGACGTACGCGCCGATCGCCTTGTCGATCTTCGCGAGCCTGGCCTTCTCGGCCGCTCTCGCCGCCGCGGCGTTGGCGTCCCGCGCGGCGTTGGCGTCGGTGGCGACCGTCGGCTTTACGGGCTTCGTCCGCCGCGCCCTCGGGCGGCGCCTCTTCGCCTGCCTCTTCGCCTTGTCGTCCCCGCAGCCCGCCAGCAGCATCAACGCCGCCGCCAGGCAGAAAACCGCATGCCATCTACGCTGGTACGTCATCTGATTCCTCTTCATGATATCGGCCAACCCAAATCCTACCACAGCACGCCCCCGCGCGCGTAGGGGTTGCTTGCGTTCGGGCCGGCCGGGCTCATCGGCCGCCGCGGCGCGCGGGCGGCTTGTACCTCGCCGCCTTCGCGTCGAAACGGAAAAGCATCGTCTGCATCGGGCCGCTGAACCGCGACGGGATCAGCCCCACGCACACGTCGAGGCCCGCCGCGTGGACGAAGGCGCATTCGTGTCCGTATCGGCCTTCCGGCAGGGAGACGTCCAGCTCGCCCAGCCGGCCCGCGGCGCAGTCGAAGGCGAACAGTCGGCCGTCGTCCAGCCACAGCACGGTGTCCTGAGAGGCGACGTAGACCGCCTCGCGCCCGATCGACGCCGCGCCGGCCGTCTCGAGCTGCCGCCACTTGCCGCCCGGCAACCGCGGGCGAGCGTACACGTCAACGCGCGACGCGTCGCCCTTCAACTGGATCAGACGGTCCCGCCGCGTGTCGTGAAGGAGCGGCTGGAACTCGTAGTGGTACTTGATCTTCTCCCGCGGTTTCGGGAAGGTCGGATCGATCAGCGTCCAGTCAACCCGGCCTGCGGCGCGGTCGACTTTGGCGTGATAGAGCTTCCTGCCGGACGCGGCGTAGACGCCGTTCGGCGTGCCCACCAGCGACAGGTGCCACGGGTTCCCGAAGGGCCGGCCGAAGCTCGGGCGGCGCATCTTCCGGGCCGCCGGGTCGTACACCCAACTCGCCTGGCCGTGCTTCTTCTCGCTGTAGACGAACGTGTCGCCCGGGTCGTCCGTCAGCCGCACCGTCACGCCGTCCCGCAGCGACTGGCGGGCGAGGTACAGCACCGTCTTCGAGGCCGGGTCGTAGCAGTACCACAGGTACGTGTGCTGGCTGAACGGCATCAGCCCGTAGCTCCAGCCGAACAGCCCCGCGTTCGTGCCCTCCAGAAACGGCGGGAACCGCGGCGGGAAATCCAGCCCCCAGCGGTTGTCGGCGATCCGGTAGCGGGCGAAGTCGTTGCCCGAGTACCCGCAGTGCCCGCCGCCGATGTAAAGGACCTCGCCGCGGTCGCTGTCCATCACGGCCGAGGACCACGTCTTGCTGATCAGAAGCCCCGGCGCGGCGGCGTCGACGAACGTGTTGGCCGGCAGCGATGCCAGCCGCTTCGCGACGGCGGCACGATCCGGCGGGGGGGCTTGCTCCAGCGAGAGCTTCTGCTCGGGGTACTTCCACGCCACCCTGTCGGGCGGCGCGCCGCCGAGCTTCGCGGGCGCCGCCTTCGCGTCGTAGCGAAACGCATACGTCCGCCGCTCGGGCCCGAAAGCCGCCATGAACACCACGCCGTGGGCCTTCGAACTCGCCGCCGTCAGCCAGCGGCAGCCCGACAGCTTCGGCCCGTCGTGGACGGGCGTCCATCGATTGGCCGCCACGTCGTAGACCCACGTCTGTTTGACGGCCGAGCTGCTGACCTGGTGATTCAGGCGCACGGTCCGCCCATCGTTGCCGCAGACGAGCACCGCCTCCCCGCCCGGCACGACGGCGGCGGCCGGGGCGTACATCGGCGGGGGAGCAAGGGGCGGGCGGCGATGCTCCCACCGCCCTTCATCCCCGTGCCAGATCCACGTGTCGTTCAGCGCCGCCGACTGGTCGTACCCGCCGAACATCACCATCACCTTGCCGGCCGGGTCGTAGACGATCGGCGCGTTGCAGCGCAGCGGCGGCTCGACGTCGAGCCCGGGGCGCCGCCACCTGTTGGCGCGGCAGTCGTACAGCCACGTCGGCGCCCCGCCGGCCGGGTTCGTCGCCATCCCGCCGCCGAACAGCAGCACGTTGTCGGCCGCCGGGTCGTAGCACATGCTCGCCCAGGCGACCGTCGCGCACGTCGTCGGGCTCTTGCCCGGCTTCAGGTCGGTCCACGTGTCGGTCGCCGGGTCGAGGGCGAACGTCTGCCCGTCGCTGAAGTAGACGATCCGCTTCCGCCGCGAGTCCCAACAGGCCATGTTGAACGTCAGCACCGGGCTCGGCCTCTTGACGCCGCCGAAGTCCCACCAGCGGACGCGGTTGGTGTAGTTGAAGCCGCCGACGCACTGGAGGCGCGGGCCCTCGTGGTACTTCAGCCCGTCCGGCCCGCTCTGGCCCCAGATGCGAAACGGCGGATACTCCCGCTGAGTCCATCGACCGCGCCTCGCCGCCGGGAAAGCCGCCCGCCACCGCCGCGCGGCCGGGTCGAAGCTCTCCAGCTCGTAGCGAAGGTACACATTGCGGGCCGGCTTCTTCCCGCCGGTGCCCCACAAGTACAGCCGCCCGACGCTCTCGGCCCAGACCAGCTTCGCATACGTCTTCCCGCCGGAGTTGTCCTCGGCGTGGACCAACGTCCACGTGTTGGCCGGGAGCTTTGCGTAATCCTCCCCAGCCGTCGCAGGGCGCGGCGACAGCAGCGACGAGACGGCCACAAACGCGATCAGTCGGACGGCCATTGGCATTCTCCTCACGTGGCGCCGCACACGTCGCCACCGTTTGGGCGTTGCCCAACACCCAGCATACCCGCCCTGGCGGCCACGGCAAGTTGACCTGCCGGCCGCGATGGCGGATGATTCGTCTGTCGCGGCCGCCCCGGCCGCCACGTGCATGAAAGGAGACGCCGCGATGAGGCATGCCAGCCAATCCGGCCGACTCGTCCTGCCGATGTTCGTCGCCCTGCTTGCCGCCCGCGCCTGTGCCGCCGCCGCACCGATCAAGATCGATCGGGCCGGAGGGAGGGTCACCGTCACGCGCGGCGATGTCACGCTCGTCTTCGACAAAGGCGGCGGAGGCCTGGTCACGTCGGCCGCCCTCGCCGGGCAGACCGTCTCCAGGGCGTCGAAGGCGAGCGGCCTGTTCGCGTCGGTGATCGTCCCGGCCGGTCCCGTCCGGCCGCTCGAGCCGATCCGAGGCCGGCAGGTCGACGGGGCCGTGGAGGTCGAGGCCGTCAAGGCCGACCAGGCCGACGGTGAGGCACGCGTCAGGATCTCGGGAAAGGTCGCTTTTGCAGGCCTCGGCGAGGCGCCTTTCGTCGTCACGGCGGTCACCTCGCCGGACGGCGGCGAGGCGGCCGACGATCGCCCGGGTCCGCCGGCGATGGCCGTCTCGGCCGAGCTCCAGCCGCCGGCTGCGGCAAGGAAGGCCTATCTCGCCTCGTTCGGGCTGGCCGTGCCGCTGGCGCTGACGTTCCACCCGACCTCGCACGCGAAGCCGAGGATCGACCCGAAGACGGTGGCCGTCGCGATCCTGCCGCGCGCGGGGACGCCGATCCCGGAAGTCCGCCGGCTGGTCGGAAGGCAGGACGACACCGGCGTCTGGGGCCAGATGCTGTGGACGCTGGCGGGCATCCGGCAGATCACGCCGGCCGCCTTCGAGGTCTGGGAGGCCTGGTCGGGCCAGAACCCCATGTTCGTCCTCCAGCACCACAACGTCCATCCGGGCTGGATGGCCGTCGCCGACGGGCGAGTCGCCCTCGCCGCCGCCCTGCCGGGTATCGAGCAGGTCGCGCCCAAGGAGATCTACGTCGACAGTCAGGCCAAGCTCCTGCGGATCTGCTTCCAGTCCCCCTATTGCCGCCCACTTCGGCTGGGCGACGCGCCGAAGGTCCTGTCGGCCGGGCCGGCGTACGTCTACATCGAGCCGTCCGGGCCCGGCACGCGGAAGGCGGCCGATTACGGTGACCCGCAGAAGCGCCCCGCTCTGGCGGACCTGCCCAAGTCGCCGGGCAAGCTGAACCGCACGGGATGCAACTTCGGCCGGATGCAGATCGTTCGGCCGGTGCCGAAGAAGGCCCCCGCCGTCCTGCCGGCCGACCCGGCGTTCGCCTCCCACGACCCGTCCGCCGACGACGAGATCGACATCTGGGTCGACGGGCCGCACGGGGCGGATCTGGATGCCTTCCCGCTCACCCGCGGCGTGCCGCTGAAGCGCGGCGTGCTGACGGATGCGAAGCGGGCATCCCTCCTGGACGCCGCCGGCCGGCCCGTGCCCTGTGCGGCCAGGGCCGTGGCGTACTGGCCCGACCGGAGCGTCAAGTGGCTGCTGCTGGACTGGCAGGGGCACCTGAAGGCCCGCGCCGATGCGAAGTACAAGCTCCTCGTCGGCCAGAAGGCCCGCCCCGTCGCCGTCCCGCAGCCGCTGAAGGTGACCGAGTCGCCCGGCCGCGTCGTGATCGACACGGGCGCCCTGCGGGCCGAACTGGCCCAGACAGGCAGCGGGCTGGCGTTGACGTTCGGCTTCGACGCGGGCGGCGAGGGGGAGGCGGCGCGCCTCGAGACGGTGGTCCGGTCCGAAATGGGGGTGTTCGGCTGCACGTTCAGCCACGTGGCCGACTCGACGGGTTACGCCTCGCGGACGTGGCGAGATCCGGGCGAGCCGGACGAAGGCGTCGTCCGGATCACGGAGCTGCGCGTCGAGGAGCAATCGCCGCTCTGCGCCGTCGTGCTCGTCCGCGCCAATCTCGAGCACAGGCTCGTGGCGTCGACAATCCCGCAGAAGCACCGCCCGCCCGTCGGCACGCCGGTGGCGCTGCGGCTGCACTTCCACGCCGGCTCGTCGGCGGTGCGGGTCCAGCACACGTTCATGTTCGCCGGCGACGTGAACCACGACTTCCTGCGTCAGCTTGGCGTTCGGCTGCCTCTGCCCGTCGAGGCGGGCCGGAAGATCCGCACTTCGGTGGACGGTGTGGCCGTCTCGCTGAAGTCCGCCGCCGCAGGCGGCCTGCTTCAGGAAGCCGCCGACGCGGCGCTGGCCTGGGAGGCAAGTGGCGGCGGGGTGAAGATCGTCGCCCGCGGGCGCGAGGCGGACGGGTGGCTCGACGTGACGGGGCCGCGATGGGGCGTGACGGTCGGCCTGCGCCACATGCGCGAGATGTTCCCGCAGGAGATCCACCTCGGTGCCGGCGGGCTCTGGACACACTTCTACTCGCCCCGCGCCGCGCCGATGGACCTCCGCCGATACGCGTTCAAGTACGGCAGCGGCGAGTCGGCCTCGACGGGGTGGGGGACGGCCTTCGGGGCGATGCGGACGCACGAGGCGGCCTGGTACTTCCACCGCGCCGACGAGAAGCCGGCCGCCGGGCCGACCGTCGTCAGAGCGATGCTGGACCCGCCGCTGGCGCGCGTCCGCCCGCGTCACGTGGCCGACACGCTCGCCGTCGGGCACGTCGCCGAGCACGGCGCGGCGAGCAACGACAAGCACCTCGACGACGTGCTGCTGCACATGCCCCGCATGCACCAGCACAACGGGCGGTTCTGGCGGTGGACGGGCTTCTGGGACTTCGGCGACGAGATCCAGGTCTACAACGCCGCCCGCAGCCGGTGGGCCAAGGACGACGGCCGGTACGGCTGGTACAACAACGAGCCCGTCCGCGATTACAACTACCACCTCGCCTACCTGATGACGGGCAACCGCCGCATCTGGCGGCAGGCCCGGGCGATGAGCTACCACGTCTTCGAGGTCGACCTCCGCCACGCCAGCCCGCAGCCGTTTATGGGAGCCAACGCGGAGCTCGCCGACCAGCGGTACAGCCACTCGACGACGCGGGGCATCGACTTCTGCGGGCGGCGCCACAACGCGCAGCATTGGGCGGACGGCTACTTCGGGCGGCGCGTCGGCTCGCCGCCGGGCTTCCGCCTCTGCTACTACCAGAACGGCGACCCCGTGATGCGCGAGTACCTCGAGCGGATCTGTGCCGCCGCGATGAAGACGCGCCGCAGCCAGTACATGTCCGCCGACGGCGACGAGGCCGTCCTGTGGGCCATGCTCGCCGGGTACGAGATGACGCTCGAGCCGAAGTACCTCGACCGCATCCGGGCCTACGCGGCGCTGCAGGTAGACTTCGCGCGCAAGCACGGCGGCATCCCCGCCGCCCGCGCCAACTGGGACTGGGCCTCCAACACCGCCGGCGCGCCGCCCGCCGAGCCGCGCGGCGACCTGTGGATCTGGTCGTTCGGCGGGCATATCGCGCTGATCGAGGCCGCCGACGTCCTCGGCGACCGGAAGCTCGACCGAATGCTCCGCGACTGGACGCTCGCCCTCGAGGGCCTCGGACCCGACAAGAAGCGCCGCGACGCGTGGTCCAACAACATCGGGGCCTGTCCCCTGCTGGCCTACTACTACCGACGAACCGGCGACAAGCGGGCGCTGGAGTGGCTCGTGCAGCGCATGAAGAGGTTCCACTCCTACATCCCCCGGACCGCCCCGCGCGACGACCTGCCGACGGCCACGATGGACACCGTCCTGCCCGCCTACACGCCCAACGACGGCTACGGATGGGTCTACACGACCAGCTCCTTCTGGTATGTCGGCATCCCCGCCTGGCAGGGCGCCCTGCGGGCGCGGGCCGTCAACCGGCAGCGGTGACCGGGCCGGAGGGGCGGGCTCTACGCGGCGACGTCCATCGCCACGATGGTGACGTCGTCCTCGGGCCGGCCCTTCGCGCCGCGCTCGTCGATCCACGCGGCCAACTGGAGCAGCATCTCGTCCAGCTCCTCGCCGCCAACCGACGCGATCAGACGCTTGAACTGCTCCTTGTCGCCTCCGCTCGACAGGGCGTCCTCGACGCCGTCGGTGTACAGCACGAGCCGATCGCCCGGCGAGAGGGGGACGGTGGTGGAGCGGTAGTCGGCCTCGGCGAAGACGCCCAGCAGGCAGCCGGGCGAGGCCAGGGCCGCCGGCGAGCCGTCGGCGTGGATCAGCACCGGCTCGGGGTGGCCTGCGCGGGCGTAGGTGAGGGTGAGGTTCGGCACGTCCAGCACGCAGTAGGCCGCCGTGCAGAACTGGCAGCTCGAGAGGTTCTGCTCGCAGATCGCCGCGTTGAGCTGGCGCAGAGACTCGTGCGGCGGGAGGATCTCGTAGCTGTGGCCGGCGATCCGCTTGGTCTGGAGAGCGTTCTTGATGAACATCGTCAGCAGGGCCGCCGGCATGCCGTGCCCGACGGCGTCGGCGACGTAGAAGCCCACGTGCGTCTCGTCCAGCCGGGCCACGTCGTAGATGTCGCCGCTGACCCAGCCCAGAGGGCGGTACAGCACGCCGAAGCGGACCGACCCGACCTCCGGCAGCCGGCGGGGCAGGAAGTCCCGCTGGAGCCGGGCGGCCAGGCGCATCTCCTCGTCGAGCTCGTCGATCTGCCCGGCCGAGGGGCAGCCGAGGTGGCGTGCGGCCTCCAACTCCTGCTCGAGGTTGCGGATGAACGGCTGGAGGGCCTCGGCGGCGTCGAGCCTGGCCAGCAGCTCGCCCGGCGAGGCGTCCTGGTCGACGCAAAGGAACTTGCCCTCCCGCCCCTTCAGCACGCCCCAGGCGACCTTGGCCTTCGGCGGCAGCAGCACCACGGCCACCGCCGCCGTGCGGTCGACGGTGTCCAGAAGCCGCTCGAGCAAGCGAGGCTCGTCGGCTTGGCCGTTGGGGTAGACCACCGCCAGCCCCGCCTCGTCGAGCCGGCCGAGAAGGTGACGGTCGTCGCCGCAGCGGACGAGGTCCCACCGTCCGGCCACCGCCTGCTGCACGTTTGGCGGGACCGACTCATCACCCAGCCACAGTAGCTTCGATCGTGTCGACACTGCTCCGTCCGCGACGATGGGGGTCAATCGCATGGGGGCCGGACCAGGCCCCTCCTCGTCATCGTCACGGGGAATGCTACTCTTTAGCAGACAGGGGGATGTTCTCGGAAAACTCCACGCGATCGCCGACCTTGACGGCTGCCCTGGCCAGCGCCCCGGCGGGGACCTCCAGGGCGTATTGGGCCGACTCGACGCTGCGGTAGCCGGTGTAGCTGTACGCGTTCGGCTCGACCGCCATCGTGTGGGTCTTCACCACCCGGAGGTCGGCACCGATGAAGGCGATGTCCAGCGGGATCAGGCAGTCCCGCATGCAGAACTCCTGAGTCTCCGTCCATGGAAAGACAAACAGCATCCCCGCATCTTCCGCCAGGCTCGCGCGCCCGCCCAGGCCGCGGTACCGCTCCTCCGGCGTGATGGCCAACTCCACCCGCCACGTCCGGCCGTTGATCGTCACCTCGTGCCGCGGCGGCGGCGCCGGATCATCCCCGCACCCGCTTCCGACCGCAGCCAGCAACATCAACCCGGCACATCCGGCCTGCTTACAGGACATCTACGCAATCCTCTGACTGGGGGCAGCCACCTCGCTGACCAGAGAGATGACGGAGATTGTATTGCACCAGGGCAGGCCGGACAAGCTGATCCGCGGTCATCGGACGGCAGACTGCCCTGCTCAGCAGGCGATTCCGGGCGTGCCGTCGGGCCGCGGGCCGCCGATCTGTTCGACCATCCGCCCGACCAGCTCGATCGGCAGGCCCACGATGTTCGTGAAGCTGCCTTCGATCCGCTCGACGAATCGGTCGGCCGTCTCCTGGATCGCGTAGGCCCCCGCCTTCCCGATCCACTCCCCCGACGCCAGGTAGTCCTCGATCTCCGCCGGGCGCATCGGGCGCATCGTCACATACGTGACGTCCGAGTCGATCCGGCGCCAGCCGTCCGGGCCGAGCAGGGCCACGCCCGTGATCACGGCGTGGCGCGTTCCGGACAGCTCGCCGAGCATCCGCTCGGCCTGGCGGCGCCCGTCCGGCTTGCCCATCAGACGCCCGCCGGCGGCGACGACCGTGTCGGCCCCCAGGATGGACGCGGCGGGCTCGATCTCAGCGACACAGCGGGCCTTGAAGTACGCCAGGGCCTCGGCGAGGCCTGCCGGCGAGACAGTCTCCCGCCACTGCGCCGGCTCCTCGATCGGCGGGCTGACCACGCTGAACTCGTAGCCCGCCTCCGCCAGCAACTGCCTGCGGCGTGGGCTGGAAGAGGCCAGAACCAACCGGGACGTCTGCACCATCGTACTCACCCCGGCACCCTCATCCTGCTTCCATCTTCAACCGCCTCCCCTGGTTTCTAACGAAAGACCCGTGGAAAAGATTCAGCTAACCGACCATTTTTTCTGCCCGTTCCAGTGCCGCCGGTGACGGATCTACACCGTTGCAGGCCCGGAGGGCTCCCATGTGTTGATACTGGGCAACATCGTGTCTTTCCGTAAACACCACGACGCCCATCTGAAGACGCAAGCGATTCAACTGTTTTTCTACAAATAACTAACGTCGCTCTGCGCCTCGCGTTGCGTGAGCGGAACATGCCCGCACAGACCGCACAGCCCACCCGGGCTAGCAGGGAGATGCTTGCAGATTTAAACTATTTCTAGGTAATACTTTATATGAATGAGCCGGCCCGAGGCGCGGCCGTTCCAGCTTGGCACGGCCGTTGCTTACCTATTACCCGTGACGGGGCTGCTTCCTGTCGGATTTGTGCCTGATTCGTACATCTTATCGGAGAAAGCTGCCATGGATGAGGCGGCGATCGGAAAACGTATACGCGACCTGATCGGCGTGATCCTGTCCTCGCCGCTGGGAGGCCAACCTTCCACCGGCTCCGGCCCGGGCATCTGCCAGCCGGAGACGTCCACGAAGGAGGCCTCACTGACCACCTCGCTCGACCACCTCCGGCTCCAGGTCAAATACCTGCTGTTCGACCTCGAGGCCACCCGTAGAGAGAACCGGTACCTCCGCCAGATGCTGGAGAGCCGTCACAAGCGCGACTTCGACGACATGAAAGGCGAGGAATCACCCTAGCACCCACTGGATAGACCTTGGAAGGTCCCGTCCATCCTACCCCACCCCCGGAAGCCAAACTGGACGGGACATGACGCAGTCGGCGGCATGGCACCTTCGTGTGCCATGCCGCTCCCCCCTTTACCGGCAGCCCACGACCCACAACCTACGGCCCCTGCCGCCACACCCAACCCGCCACCGCCGACAGGTCCTGTAGCCTCTCGCCCAGCTCGGCCGGGACCACCCGCGTGTGCGCCGAGTTCTCCGCCAGCGCCTCCTGGCCGAACGCCTCGATGATCTGGTCGCACCACCACGCGCCGAGGTACCGCGCGAGCGAGCCCAGCGCAATCACCTGCGGGCTGAAGATGTCGGCCAGCAGGGCGCAGAGCTGTCCGGTCCGCCGGGCCGCCTCGGACAGCACGGCCTTCGCCTCGGCGTCGCCGTCGGCCGCAAGCTCCGCCAGCCGCTTCGGCGTCACCGGGCCGTCGAAACGCCCCGGGAACAGCCAGCCGGCCAGCTTGGCGATCCCCTCGCCGCCGCAGAACGACTCGACGCAGCCGGCCTTGCCGAAGACGACCGGCCCGTCGGGCGCCAAACGGACGTGGCCGACCTCCGGCGTCTGCCCGTCCGGGCCACGCAGCACCCGCCCGCCGATCATCACGCCCGCCCCGCAGCCTGTCCCGCACGTCAGGTAGATCGCATGGGTCGTCCCCCTCGCCGACCCCCACAGCCACTCGGCCAGAAGGCACGTGACCGCGTCGTGCTCGACGACCACCGGCAGGCCCAACTCTCCGCCAAGCCGGTCGGCCAGCGCCACGTCCTGCCAGCCCGGCAGGTGCGGCGGGCCGAGGATCACGCCGGTCAGCGGATTCAGCGGCCCGCCGATGCTCACGCCCAGCCC
>Ga0180438_10005876_pt1 | contig 16832 bp, 8 predicted proteins | sample SS_ome_12_FD_132455 | JGI IMG/M metagenome (GOLD analysis project Ga0180438, IMG submission 132455) | Hypersaline lake sediment archaeal communities from the Salton Sea, California, USA - SS_3_D_2 metaG | ecosystem: Environmental > Aquatic > Non-marine Saline and Alkaline > Hypersaline >...
ACCAGCAGGCACTTCAACCGTTACCGTATTGCCAACAACACTTACAGCATTAGGGGTTACAGGGCTACTTCCATCAGTTACATCAATATCAATAGTCTTAGCACTTACAACCGTACCTTCCAACGAACTATTAACGTTTACATTACTGTCAGGCACAACCAACGTGCCACCGCTTTCAACCGTATCTGTATAGCTTGCATCGCTGTTTTCTACATCAGCATCGGGTGCAGTAATATCTTGTGCTTCCGTAGCAGGCACATTCGTAGTGGATAGCGTATTATTCGCACTATCTTTTAGCGTAATCACACTATCGTCAACCCTCCAGTATTGTCCTTGCAAGCTGCCTATCTGATCGCTTGTGTTTTCTTTTCTAACTTGAATAGAATCACTATCTCCGCTCGGTATTGTAGCGACTTGTGTGCCGTTAATGCTGAATGTTGCATCGGGTGCAGTTATGTCGTCACTTGTTCCGCTTGGTATATTAGTCGTGCTTAAAGTAGTGCCGTCTGTGTTTTTTAAGACCGCTGTTGCGTCTGCGCCTCCGCCTCCGCCAGTCTTATACAATCCTGATCCTGACTTTCCAAATGCCATAGTTAGAAGAATGACACCTCAACGGCCTGACCGTTAACAGTGCTGTCAATAATAATAGGCTTAACAGGACGGTAACGATAAGGGTCGCCTCCATACTGTAGTGTAGCAGATGCTCCGTCAGGCTTTAACTGTCCGTCAATATTCTCACCACTCGTGCTGTTGATAAGCCATGAGATAGACTGATATTGAGTCCCCGTAACTTTCTTCCAGTTCGACGTGCCGGACAAAGTGTTGCTCAACTCTTCTTCGAGTACCAACTCCGTGTCAGAATTTATTGTTCGCACACGAACTACCTCATCATTAGTGGTGTCCCATATGTAGTCGCCCACCTGAAGCTCGGTTAGGAATACTGTGCTGGAGCCAACGATCAAGTCCTTACGTGAGCCTGTAGATATAGTGCCTGTTACAGATGCGCTTTGCGGAAATGTGTCTTTAACATTTTCGTACTTAGCGTTACTGCCGTTAATACTTACTGCCATCGTGGTTTGTTTTTACAAAGATACTAATTTGTGTTATCTTGTTCTCCTTCTTGTGCGTCGGTCAACAGTTACCCTTGTTCTGTTTCTGTTTGCACTCCTTGTGCGTGTTCTTCTCGTAGGATTGGAGCCTCCTCCTGACCCTCCTCCTTGAGCCTTGCGCGATGCGTTCCTCTGCTCTGCATTACCTATAGTCTTATACTCAGAGTACCCAAGGTAGTTAAGGAAGTTGTCATAGTCCATGTCCCCATTATACCGTTTCCAGTTATCGTATGTAACCTTCTTGACGTTCTTTACAGGCATTCCTGTCAACAACTCTATGGCCGGAATGTAGGCATTGAAGTAATCCTCATTAGTCGGAGGTGTCTTCCGGTTTGACATGTCCTGTATTTTCTTTAATGACCTTTCCATTTCCTCAAATACAGGAGCCGGGGCAAAGCTAAAGTCACTGTTCTTAGCCTCTATACCGAAGATGCCTGAGAACTTCTCCTTAGCGTTGTTGTCGTACAAATTGTTCGCCATGGTTCCAAAGAAAGGCATCCCTGATGCGGGGGACATTAGAATAGTCTTTATGGCTTCTGCCTGATCCTCCTCATCATCGTCAATATCGAACGCGCCCTTAGAAATAACGTACAGTAGTGGCAACGTCCAGTTAAACATTATCAATCTCTTCACATCATTAACATCAGCCCTGCCCCTCCGAATGTTTCTTATAGCATCTCTTGTCTGCTGTAAGTACATTATAGCCGAGGACATGAATGTGGTTAATAAGTTACCAGCTCCTCTGTCCCTCTGTAATGAGGACAGGTCTTCAACATAACTAGACTGCTGTGCATCAGAGGTTGCATTAACAAAATCATTGTAAGCCTTTTCGGTTGCAGCCTCTTTGCTCATGCGCTCCTCAATGTACTGAGCCTTCTTAGTCCTAAACATAGGGACACCACCAAGAAGTATCGCTCCAGCATCACCGTACTTGGTCATAAACATAAGCCTGTCAGAAAGGTTTGACTTTCCGGAGAACGCTGTTCTAGCTTCTCTCTGCATCTCAGCAGCTACATCCCTATCGTAACCCCTGCCCATCCTGCTTTTTAAGAAGTCTGAGTTGGCGATAAAGGCGATATCATCCCTCACGGACTTACTGCCTAGCCCGTAACTCCAGGTCTTAGCAAACTCCTTAGCCCAAGCAGCAGAGTTAGTCCTAGCCGCATACGCTGGGAAAGACATTAACTGAGCAAACGCAGACGGCAGGTTTAGAGCCAGCTTCGCCACCACCATCTTGTTCTTGATGTTTAGTATTGTGTTCATCCATCTCTTCCCTCTCTCAGCAGAATCTCTCTGAAGGTCTGCCAACGTACTACTAATCATTTTGTACGTCAAGTCTCCGTTATGCTTAACGATAACTCTTCTCACGTCCTTATCTCCGGCCACCCTGTTAAGCCTTCTCAAAACTTTTTCAAACGCAATGAAGTGCTCCATGTCGTTTATGTATCCGTACACGGTAGACTCAAGACCAGCAGCCCTTCCTTTTCTTGACCTGTATTCGATGGGGTTTCCGTTAGACACCCTGTTCTTAACTCGGCCAGTAAGTGTTCCAATGCCATTAGAGTTTACCCGACCCATGGTTGTACCTTCTCTCGCAGATCCAGACTCAACATTCATAGGAACATAATTCCTGGACAATGGAAAAGGTATTCCGTAGACCTCCATGAACACTTCGTTAACCCTATCGTAATACGAAGGGAAGAAATCATTCATAAGCCACTCAGCATACTCCTTTAGCTTACTGTTCTTAGGGTCGTTCATCCAATTATCAACCGCCTCAAAAGCCTCATCGCTAAACCCGTTGTCATTCTTCAGCTTCTCTAACGAGTCTTCCTGCTGCATCTGAAGCCATAGCATAGTTAGCTCGTCAGGCGTCATCTTGTTTAGATCAACCTTAACTTTTTTAGGTGTAGCCACACCTCTCTTCTTCCGTATTATCTTACCGTCAAACACGCCAAGGTTTTCAGACGCCTTGTTCAGCCATCTGTTCTTGCCCTTTCCCAACAACTCAGCCCTCTTGTCTTGAACAAGTTTTAACGCTCTCAGTAGTCCTGACTCCTTGTTTCTTCTAGCCGATCTAATCTCGTTAATATCCTTATCGAACAGCCCCTTATCTTTAGTTCTGTTTATCTCATTGAGCAACCCCTTTAATCCCTCTAATGAATTCAAATACGTTTTTGGGCTTAGGTAGTCTAATACATTTGATATTACATTTTTGTTTCTTTCAGCAGCCTCAACCTCACTCATAGATGTCGGTTCCGGCTCTCCCCTTCCGGCGGCCTCCTTCCATCTGTCTTTGTCAGACTCAAGCTCCTCATGCTTTCTAATGTCTCTAGTTCTCTTCGCTTCTCTCGCAGACTGAGTAAACTCTTTAAGGTCTGTTTCTAACTCCTGAAGTTCCTTGAGTGTCTTGCCCTCCAATCCAGCAAACCTCAACGCATCTATCTCCATTAGTTCCTGCGGGGTAAATCCGGTGTTCTCAAACGTAGCGTAAGCCCCTTGTATGTAAGCCTTCCTCTGCTCTTTAGGTAGCTGCTTAGACTCCTTAGCTATCTGAGAATCTAACTGCTCTTCAGTCCTACCCTCAGATCGTGATATTATCTCAGCAACCGCCTCAGCCCCCTCTTGTTTAGTCATATTAGCGGCATCATTTAATATCGTGATAGCCCTAATATCCTCTGCGGTAAATAGCTTACCCTTAGCCTTTCCTCCCTGAATTTTCTGATATCTTTTTGGGTCTATTATCTTTCGTATAGACTTTATCTTGGACTCCTTCTCACTTCCATACACGATTTCTTGAACCTGCTCCAGAAGTTTCTCAACGTCATCATACGTCTTAGCGTCCCTAATCCCCTGCATTATCTTGTTAACGTCCGAACGCTTATACTCTTTAGGGGCTTGGTACACCCCCCTCATTGCGTTCTTAATAAGACGGACGGCTTCATCCTTAATGTTCTTTAACTCTTTTGCCTTAGCCTTTCCCTCCTTTACGGCCTCTCTTCTCTCCCTCATCATGGACGTGATGGCATCTCTAAATGTAGGGCGCTTCTTACGTGTCTCCGCAATCTTATCAGCCTCCTCTGTACGGCCCTCTGCTCTCAGTGATTCTTCTTCGAGACTTAACGCCTTGTCGAGATCTCCAATAGCTGACGCCATGGATGACTGAAATTTAGTTACAGCCTCTTCAGGGTCTTGATTGTTTTTAGCGGCCCACTCTCTTATCTTTCTTGACCCATCTTCCATTGCTTGATAAAGGGTCTTTCCAGCTTCTAATGATTTACGGATGGTGGTGGCGGCTCCTCGGACAACAGCCACAGGGATATTCATTGCTCCCAACGTGCCTTTAATGAAGTCGTCTTGCTTCTCCTCAAATTTCTTTAGTCCTTCTATAACAGAGTCAACTCTATATGTTTTACCCTGTTTCCCTCTAAGGTCAGATGTTGCCCCACGCCCCTGTCTCGGAGCCCGTTGCCTAGGTCGTTGCCCTGAGTCCACAGGGGGCAGGTCTTCTGGAATGTCCTCACCACGAATCTCTGTCTCCTCTGTTTGTGGCACATCTTCCTCGACAATCTCATCATCACGCATAACCTGAATCTTACCCTCTGCACGTCTTCTCCTAGCTTCCTTCTGCTCCTCACTAAGCATCTCTTCAGGTATAGGCTTAATAGCCCTTTTGTATCTATCCACCGCCTCATCCTCATTGACGCCATTCTTACGAGCCCACTCTCGAATCTTTTGCGACCCAATCTCCATGGCTTCATATATGGTCTTTCCGGCTTCAAGTGCTTTCCTTGTGGCTGTAAGCGCCTGTTTAGCAATAGCCACAGGAAGGTTAAACGCGCCCATCGTTTCTTTGATAAAGTCATCTGAAGAGTTCTCCCAATTCTTTAACCTGTCGATAAATGCGTCTACCCTATAAGTCTTTTCCTCCTCTACTTCTGGCTCTTCTTCTTGTACGACCTCTTCTTCTGTGGCTTGCTCCCGTACTTCTTGCTCCACTTCCGGGCTATCTTCGGTTCGTTCGCCCACAGGAACTTCCTCTGTTTCTCGCTCTTGAATGGCATCTTGTGATCTTTTTTGTGACATTGAAGAAGTTGGAACAGGAGCCCTTCTGACTTCTACTTCTTCGGTTCCAACAAATTCAATATATGTTTCTTCAAATATTTCTTCATCATACTCCCCCTGCTTCATTTGCTCAATCTCCACTTCCATAGCTACATCAGGAGACTTAACCGTTACCTGTCTTCCGTCAGGAAGAGAAAATGTAACGCTTGTAGGGTTTCCGTCTTTATCAAGATTAACATCGCCTTCAGAAAAAGCCTTATCCCTTCTTCCTAAAACAACCGATTGGCCGTCCGACTGTTCTATTGCGTAATACTCATTCCCATCGAAAAGTTCAACAACTGATATCACGCCTCTACCACCGCCTCCTTTGTTGTCTGAATATACAGCTTTCTTTCCTACGAAGTCTTTCTCCCTTGGCGGCGTTGTTTTTCTTGGAGTCTTTTTAACAGTTCGTACTGTTTTTTCTTCGGCAACTTTTCGAGTTTCAGTCGTTGTGACATTTTCATAGCTTTCTAGTTTTTCAATTTCATCTTCTATTAAAGACTCCATTATTCTTGCGTCCTCTGAATCAATACCGCTTAACTCATCAAGGGCATCATACGCATCACTTATGGCGTCTTCAAGATCATTCTCATTTATTGTCTGTCCTGAGTTTACTTTTTCAATACCCTCATTAAACCTTACTCTTGAATCAACAGCACCCATTACAGCATCAGGCTTATCTTCCAAGGCGTCTTCATCTACAGGCTGCTCAGTCGATGGCTTAATGCCCAATATCTCCGTCACTGTCTGACCATCAAGTATCTTCTTCTGTAAGTCGTCTATCTGTTGAATGTTATTATCTATGTCAGCAGCAGCCTTCTTGCCCAGCTCAGATTCCAGATTCAACTCTTTCTTCCTGTCTTCTAATCGCTCTCTCTCAGCGTTAGTAGTTGTTAGGATTGCCTTCTCGTAGTCGCCAACATCTAAGTCCTGAACTAAATCGTAAGACTTCTTGAGCCTATCCAAATTCTGCATAGACCTTTCAGCCGTAGCATCATCCATCAATCCGTCCTCTTTCATCTGATCAATCTCAGATACTAAGTCATCATACTTCTGAACAGCATCATACTGTAACTGTATCCCTACTAGATTAGTATTTACGAAGTTGTTCATATTTCGGGCACCCCCAAATAGTCCGGTGGCAACCGTAGTCAATGCTGCCGTCTTAGAGAAGTCTTCTGCCGCTAACTCCGGATTGTACTCAGAGTTAATGGTTGCATCAGCCATTCTCTTCAATCCATAGTCGGATATCAAAGCAAATGTTTCTTCCACGTTCTCACCAATCACTTCCTTGCCGAACTGATTGACCATCATCTTCAGCGCTTCTTTCTTCGACACTCCCTCATTGACAGCCTTTAGGTATTGACCTACCAATGGTTTGAACGAACCGCCGAATACAAACTCTCCGGGGAACATAACCTCTATACCCGCCGATGTCATTGCCATGGTCTGTGACACCAATATCGCGTCCTCATAATCGAGCCCTGCATCTATAGCCTCTCGATAAGATGATCCAGCCGTGTTTAGGTATGATGATGTTCCGAAACCTATTCGCTGTGCCACCTTTGTTCCGGCTCCCAACCGTCCGGCTACGCCTGTAAGTGGGTTGGCGGTTCCAACGATTAGTGCTAAGTTACCAAGTGTTGACGTGGCTTCCCGCGTGAAGTTACGGATGTCTCGGTTGAAGGCCTCGTCAATTATCGCCTCCCTTCTATCGCTTGCACTATCATCTTCTATTATCCCTGTCATTTGACCAAGGCCCTTGAAATTATCTACGATGCCAGCGCCAACGTCTGACATCCCCATCATCACATCAAAAGCCATCTCCCCTCCGGGTAACACCCCAAAGGTTTCTCTCACGTTTCTTCCGTATTCTGCCCTCTTTTCGATTAGTTCTAAGTCTCTTTCCCTTTCCTTGTATTTAGGGAGGTCTTCTCGTACATTGAAGATTACATCGCGGTAGTACGAAGAGAACATATTGTCCAAATTCTCCTCTTTCTTAATGAATCTTGCCGTCAGATCATCTCGCATTGCCTCTGTCTGCGCCGGAGTGTCGCCCTGAATGGCGTCGTATTGCTCCTGATATTCTAGGTGCAGTTGATTCTTAGCGTCCTGAAACGCTTCCTGAGTGATCTTCATGTCCTGAACGTAATCGTGTTCGGCGGTCATGGACATGTTTGACCTATCATAGAACTGCGCTTCAACTCGACCTAACTCTATACCCTTTTTCTGAGCGTAGTCGTGGATGATCTTGTCGAACACCTTTCTATCCTCCTCATCCTGCGGCACCACCATGTTCTCCTCTTTAGTCCTTTCTCCAATAGGCTTGTCAGGGTCAGGGCCAAACTGAGCTACGCCAGTCTTGTTCTCCGGAATTACTGATGATACAGGAATATTCCTGCCACGGTAAGAATCTAATACGTTAACACCTGTTCTATTGGTAAGGCTAACCTCTATTTGACTGATACGTGACCAGTCTTTATATTGATCACCGCCTTCATTCGGGCTATCCACAGGGCTCTCAGGCATCATGTAGTCTTTCAATGGAACATTGCCTCCATACGATCTAACCACAGGGCGCTCAGGCATCATGTTAGGTGGCTTGAATTGCAGTCTCTCTGGCGGCTTAGACGCCTCAAAAAATCTTCTACTCGCCTTGTCAAGGTCTTCAGTGCCTAATAGACCGAAATTCTCTTTAACCCATGCTGTTTCGTATGCGATTCTATCAAACTCTCCGTTACGGTGGTATTTCTTCACCTCTTCGGGATCCATCTCCGCGAGGTCATCGTACATCCTGTCGATTATCTTGTAACTTTCTTCGGTACTGAAATTGTTTAGCTCCCTGACAATCTCTGAGGCGTTGATATCTACAGCCTGATCACGGGCTTCTCGGTATTGTAACGTACCTAGATCGGTAGTGGCGGGGCGAACTTTCCTGTCTACACCTAATGCTTCCCTGTCTACGCCTAACATTTGTTTTTGCGCCCGAACAGGGTCAGCTTCAGACATAAGGTTCTGAAAAAGACTACCTCTATCTCTATCTCCGGTGGTCTGAACCGCAGTGCGGGGAGGCTTGCGACCGAAAACCTGGTCTTTCTTCTCCTGAATGATTCTTTGGGCTTCGGATAGCTTACGCTCTCTTTCTTCGTTAGACTCTGGTTCTCCTGATGGCGATGGGCCATCGGAACTCGACGGTAATTGCGTATCTTCTTTTTTTTTTAACTCCGGAGAGTATTTAGTGAAGAATTCTTCCCTGCTTTTGGTGTATAGACCGTCCCTACTAACAACGTCATAGACCTTGTTTCGGTATTCCTCATCTCCAGAATACTGCGACTGAAAAGACTCAAAGTCTTTAGTGTAGTAACCGTCTCTTACAAGAGACTTATATAGCTTTTCGAGTTCGTCCATGTTTATATTAGTCTAATTCACCCCCTCTTTTTAATAGCTTTGTATTGTACTCCCTTATAGCTGCCTGTTTCTGCTCTTCGGTTATACCAAGCTCTTGCTGCAAAGCGCCTGTTAAAGGAGAGTAAAACTCTTGAGGCTCGTTTACAACCCTTGTCCTTGTTTTTCCACTCGCATCTTCATAATCCCTAACAACCTCTACTTTACCTCTACCTAAAACAATAAACTGAGGACTGTTCACATCTACCCCAGGTGCTTTTCCGTACATTAAACCAGAAAATTCAGGCTCTTTTATGTCGTCCTGAATATTGCCGTCTTTAGTAATTGCAGAATAAGATAATCCAGGGCTTTTAGATGTTTCTGTGCCGACATAAATTCCGTGAACAACATTTCCACCAATCTTAGTTGTATGAACAAAAGGATCGCCAGCCCGCTCGTCTTCCGTACCATCATCGAAAGGAGTAACGCTATAATCATCAGACCTTCCAGCGGCATAGGTTCCGTAAGCATCATCAATAAACGCCTTAATCGCCTCATCCGTCAACTCTCCATCGCCATATTTCTCGCCAATAGCTTGTCTCTCGGCGGCGTTCATGTTCTTCACAATAGATAATGCCGTGTTGTCGAATCCCGGATTATCTCCCTTGGGTGTTCTTGGAACATACGTTGACCCTGACGAAATCTTCTGACCATTTACCACTCTCGTTCCGTCAGCAACCACCTCTACCGCGTTACGGTTAAACAACTCGCCAAATCTTTCTAATGGGTTAATTTCCTCTGTAGCAAATGTGTTCGCAATCTCCCAATTCTCCTTAAAGTATTCCGGATCAGTTAACGCTCTTGGAGTCTGTAAATTCTTAACGGCCTGTCGCCCCTCTTCCGTTATATACTCTTGCATCTTGGGGTTTGAGTATGTGCTCTTAACAAATGGTAGAACAAGGTCTTTATGCTCTACCGACCTTCGGCCTAAGTTCTTGACCTTACCCACGCCTGAGATTAACTCACTATACACTTTAGGGTCACTATACACCTCTTGCCACCTTCCGTCATACTGAGACATCAGGTCATTATATGCTTGCTGATATGTGGCTCTGTCTCTCGTCTCCCACACATCTTCATCTAGCAGGCTTTGAACTTCAGCCATGGCATCATCTACAGCTTTCTTACGAGCAGCAGCGTCCTGCTGACGCTTCTGAGCCTGAATACCCTGACCTCTCTCAAAAGCTCTCTGACTCTGAGATGTGTCAAATATCTGAGCCGTTCCAGTACCGATGCCCCTTGTTGTTGTAGTTCTACGAGCCATAATATCAACCGAATCCTCCGAATTTAGAGGCTAAAAAACTTATCTGCTCAGGAGTTAGATTTTGCATCATATCTCCACCTGTTCCACTCTTAGTTCCAGAAGGATTCCCAAAGCCGGGTGTACTCCCAAAGGGCGATGTAGACATGCCGTCATACGTAGCCTTAGTCTGTGCCATACTACCCAATGCGTCCACACCTCCAAAGAAGTTTTGTAGACCCGCTCCCATGAGTGCCTGAGCTTCTGCCGTCTGCTCCTCAAATGGTCGCAATACATTCTCCTCCCACTCTCTATCGCTATACTGTGCTGATTGCATTAGCTGCCCCTGAAGGTTACGCTGATTGGCTCTACGTATCTGCTCGTCTTCTGCTGCCATCTGCATATATCCTTTACTAGCCTGACGTGCTATATCCGCTACATTATTACCACCGCCGTATTTAAGTGCGGTAGCCATAGATGTTCCGATACCTTCACGCCCCATCTGCTCTGCTTCGGCAGTCATGCCTTCTCTGGACATTGACCGAGCAAGGTTTTCTGCCTGAACAGCCTCTTCAGGACGGGTGTACTCAATATCTTCTATCTTGTTCTGTTTAGCCTTACCTGCGATAAATTGACCTATACCAGCCAATGACTTAACGCCTTGCAAACCTAAACTTGCTATGCTAAAGGGATCCATAATACAAAGATAACGATTTAAGTATTCATCTCAGAAGGCTCCCACCTTGCGGATATACTGAACAGCCGTGAGTAAGTAGTGCCTTCATACTCGAAGTTGCCCCTGAAGCTATGGCTCCGGATGTCATCGCCCTCAATCAATGGATTAACCGCATTAGGGGTGTTTATATCCTGCAACATAGCAGCCTTATAGACGCCTTCAAAATCTACGAAGTCCCCGTCCTGATCGAGAACAGTAGACTGACCATACTCATTACTGCCGTCAATCATCAGCCACTTATCCGTAGCTTTTACCAATATGTTCTTATAGAACTTTACGTAGTTAGGCTGCTCATTAAATACCGCCTTAACCTGAGCTGTATACTGCTGACCGTAGAAATTACTATACGTATCATTAGTCTCATGGAGGTACAGCTTCCCGTCTTTCCAGGTGACGAGTCCGGTTCCTGCCGAACACATAAAGTCGGGCAAGAATGAGTAGAACGTAACCCACCTGTTCTTACCATCATTGAATGACAATGTTTCGCCATCACTGAGATAGGTAGTCGGGCCCTTTTCGGTGACTGTCGGCCCATAGTTCTCGAACGCCAAAACATACTCCTCCGAATCCCTGTGGTAGACACCGTAAACATGCGGGGTGTCGCCATCAAAGAATTGTGACAGCTTCTTAAACTTGTCCCTGAAGTAGTTGTTCATCTTGAAGTAGTCCTGCTGCGCTCCCTCAGAAGAACTTATGCGGTTGATGCCATTTCCACCTAATGTAAGTATAGCCCCTCTCAACGGGTCAGCCCAATAGTATGTTTTACCATAGACGGCCATGGACTCAGGTAGATTTCCAATGCCATACTCACCAGCGAAATACTGCAACGAACTCAACGTCTGATTCTGCTTGCCAACGGCGCCTATCGGTGACAGCCCATCCTCAAATAGCAGTTCCTTATTGATTAGGACAAAGCCAACCTTCAACTCCTTCCATATAAGCACTCTCTCCCCTTCTGAATAGATACGCTTTACAGCACCGTAGTCATCATCGTAATCTCTATTGCTGTTTACGTAGACTGTTGATAGACCGTTAAGCCTGTTCTCCGGTGAGAATATCTCGGTAAACAGCGCCTTGCCACCCTTGAATAGTTGGCGATAATTCTCATCCTCCACCTCTGCTCTACCCTTATCCCAATTATTCGATGTAAAGAAATCACTGAAAGAGAAGTCCTCAACAAAGCATGTAGCAGACGTTAGCGGCCTCACCTTATAGTAGACGTCTCCAGACTCCACGTCAACAATCGCTGGCTGAGACAATGTTTGATCCTGAAGGCTACCTTTATGTAAGCCACCCTCAATCTCATAAACATCACCTATCTCAAAGAATATTCTCTCCTCCTGAATTAGCTTAGGAGAGTATATCTCTACCTTGTCCTGACTGGATACACTCGTAGTGGCATTACCTTGAACGACCATACTTGGCCCCGTTCCGTCATAACTCACAACTTCAAAATCTTGATACTGAGATTTAACGGTTGTGGGCTGTGTGTATAGCGGTCTTAGAACGTCTCCCTTCTGTGGCGTGAAGTCTAATGTGGCTAACTTGTTATTGTCTAAATAGTCTGACGGATAGGGCGAAAGGTCTATAGTAGTGGTGTTACTCGCAGAGTCGTAAGAAGTGGTACTGACATCATACTGCACAAACGATTCTGTCAAGCTATTACCAGCATATACGATAGCATAATGCGTAGCCCATGATGGGGCTGTATGGTTTATCGTCATCCGGATGAACGCCCTTTCTGCCTGACCGTCCTCAGTAGGGAACGGAACATATATCGACTGAAGGGCGTCATTGGTCTGCACCTTGCCCTTCCTTCCAGCGTAGTCGTAATAGACTATCCCTAATGGGTGTTGTGAGCCCCACTTGAATGATCTTCTCGCTCTTGATGACGCTCTGTTTATAGCGAACCTACTCCTAGTTGTGAAAGTGAACGCACTGCTTGCGGTGTCTACAAAAAACTCAAAATGATCGAACGATGTGTCGTAGTTCGTTTGTGATGTTCCGAAAGTTGCAGTACCGGAACTATTAGAGAATGTCCCGTTAAGATTGGTGCTTGCCTGAACTTGAGACACTAAATCAGTATAAAAGTCGTTAGGCGTACCGTTAGCAGGAACCACGTACAAGAAACTTTGAGTAAATGATTTTACAGTTGTAGCTCCATCTTTAATCTCTATCTCTGCGCTGAAAGTTATCTGATCACCCTCATCAAGTGATCCTGAGAATCCCCAATAGTGAACATGGTTGTTGCCTACGTTTCCATTTATTATCTCCAGGTTTTGAAAGAACGGAACATTGCTTTGAGCTGTTCCGGGTGGAGGGTTTGCTGCACCAAATTGATTAGTCCCGTATGGCGATCTTACGTTGAATGTACTTGGTGTTGCAATAGGCTTTATAGGTGTTGCCGTAACATCGAAATTAGCTACGTTATCATATCCCTCAGTAACACCGATGTACGTTAATCGCTGCTCATCTATGAGTGCTTGAGTGTTTGCGGTTAGGGGTATGAAGTCCTGATCTCTTGTTTGTTCCTGTTCGTCTATAGGGATTAGCTGACTGTTGTTGTAGAAACGATATTCGTAAGTCGTATTGTCTGCCAAGCCCAGCTTATCCTTGTCGATAGTCTTAGCCAAGAAGAAGTCTCCGTTATTCCCTTCCCTAACAGCGATAGCTATACGCCTAACATTAGCATCACCAGTATTAACATTCACTGAGATGAAGTTGTCCCATACGGCTGGCGGTGTGAACTTATCGTTATAGAATACATCAGATAATTCCGGAAGTGCTATCTTACTAATGTGACCCCATGCTGAGGTAGCGTCATCCCAATCAATGTTCTGCACTCTGAATTGGAATTGCTTCTCCCGAACATTGTTCTGTTTGAAGGTGGGGTCGCTACCGTAGCTTACTGATGGTGGCTGAACAGGCTGTTGAACAATGTTGTTTATATACTGTTCAGTGAGTATAGCGGGATAACCGCCTGACTTAGCCCTGTTAATGTTTATCCTTCGCGGGTGATTATAGGCGTCTGTCCATAGGAGCAACCCATCGACGACATCCACGTGTAGAATCTTACTGTCCTCTTGAAAATTAAGTACAGAACTTTCCAAGACCGTAGATACAGTCCCATTCGCATAATCGTACTCGTATATCCCGTGCGTCCCAGGCTGGTTGTAGTTGAAGTAGTATACCTTCTTCTGTATCTTTTCGTCATAAGCCCCTATACATTTGTTGGTTCCATCAGGAAGCCTGTTCTCTACTAATGTGTTTCCTTTTACTGTTTCCAGTGTATTGTTAGACTCTTCTGAGTTCTTAGCATTACGTATATTTAGCGCCCTGCGATAGTCCCCCTGCTGAACATAACGGTCGTCAGAATCGAGATCCATACCACCTGTGAAAATTCTTTCTTCAAGCATGTTGCAAAGTTAAAGATAATATGCTTATATTTGGGGAACCGTGGAAGGTAGAAGACGCTTTTTAGCACCCCCAGGTAGGCACTTTCCACGGCTTACTCTGGGGGTTTTTCTTTTTCCACGACTACATACGATTAGACCTTTACCGTCACAGAGTCTCAAAAAACAAGACGGCCAGTTAGTTGAAATAGCCTGATAATGTCTTGGGTACACGGATGTTCTATAGGGTCATTCGTTCAGGAGGTGAGAAACCTAAGTTAGGTACGCTGAGGCAGGATAAAAACACGGCTAAGTTGATCGCTGGGTGAAGCACGGTATCCCGGATCAAAGCTCACGGCGGGCCTCCTGACTTCACACTGTTGGTAAGGTTGCTGTAGAGCTCTGAATGGTGTTCTATAACTATAATTTACTAAGGGGATTATAGGGGTTTTAGCACACTTTACAGAGCTTCAACAAAACCAACCGTGAACATCTCCTATTGGTAGCGGCTGCTATTGTCACCATAATTGTAATACAAGAAACATGGAAAACAAAAAAAAGGAATACAAAGACTACTTGTCAAGTAAAGAGTGGCAAGATATAAGGGTGGAAATGATATTGAACTCAGGCTACAAATGTGAACTGTGTGGTTCTAAAAGACACCCATCACATCTCGATATACACCATATAACTTACGACAGGCTTACTGCCGAAGAGCCTAAAGACCTCATAGTGCTATGCAAAGGTTGTCACGCGGCACAACACCCTGAAAAAGACATACCAGTTAAGTTCGTCGTCAATAGAAAAAAGTTTACTAAAGACTATCTCAGCACCGGACATTCGAGAAAAATAGTTGATAAGGCTAAACGTCGTGCTAAAAAAATTAGGAAAGAAATGACAGAGAGTGGCCTATCAAAAACTGAGGTAAACAAAATCCATTGGACTGACTTTGTATATGATCAAGACTTCAAATACCTTTTTGACTCCGGATCTCTTCTCACTATAACAAAGCAAATGTTAGGAAACCTGAAAAGTAAAAACGGAGGACATAGCTACACGGTGTTAAAACTATTAGGTGTTGAGTGGCCGCCACATAAAGACTGGCAGTCAAAAGTGATAGGAGCTGACATTCAAGAAGGGCTTTACAATCTATTGCTCAAAATAAAAAATGATTACCTGAAAAAGTGATACCCCCTTAAATACAAACATTGTCACAATAGTTGCATCACAACTTCGGGCTACTCATAAAACCACTATTAGAAGCCTGAACGATTTCAACAGCACTAAGCATGTTATGATACTTTTTAGCTTCCTTAGCTGCTTTCTGCCAGTCCTTCTTTAACATAGGAACCATGGAACGGTAAGAACGTAACCGACGCTTGCTGGCGTAGTCTATCCACGCCTTAACAGCCTCCACGTCGTACTTGTGAACCATAACCCTACCGTCAATCATATCAATATCAGCTAAGTAGGATAGTACCACAGATGTTAGCCGTGCATTACCAACAGAACTCTGCTGTAAGGCTATATACCCCTCATCAGGGAATACTCGGAAGAAACCGAAATTGTTATACTCAGCTCCAGCGCCATACCATTTTAGTGTCCCCAGGTCAAAGCCCTCAGATAAGTCCGTAGATGTAGCCGTTCCGGAAACCTGCTGTGGAACCACCACATTACCACAACTGTCGGTAGTAGGCTTACACATATTGGAGTTATACCCGAAAGCCACCTGCTGACCATCACGGCATACATATAGTTTGATCCAGTTAACGTAGTCTTTAGGCAGGTATATGATGTCGTTATCCTCAATATCTACCTCCACTTCTTTACGCATCGTACCCACGTACTTGTATAGTTCTCGCAGCCCGTTGATAGCAATGTTAATGTATCGGGGGAACTTGCGTGATGACGATATATCATCACCCTCTTCAGAGATATAGTCTTTTACGACCTCTTCTAGTGGTAGTTTATCACTCATACCACAAAAATACGATTTTTGTAACCTTTAGTTTTGTAGCTTCGTATAGTGAATAACGCTCAAAGCTAAACCATCGTTTTAATGTGGTTTAGGTTATGTTAGGCAAAGTATTAATTTTTAAAATAATATATATTATGAAACAAGGTGGTAAATTAGCTGGTGGAAACCCTGAAAGAGGGCGAGTTGATAATGACTATTATGCAACCCATCCTGAAAGTACGAAAGCATTATTAAAAGTATGGGACATTGAATATCCTGCATTAGAACCTGCTTGCGGAGAGGGGCATATATCAAAACTTTTAGACCCTTATAAAACAAAATCATTTGACTTGATTGATAGGGGCTATGGAAATGTAGGTGTTGATTTTTTGACAAATAATTTTCATGCGGAATACAACACGGTTATTACAAACCCCCCATTCAAGTTATTCAAGGAATTTGTTGAGAAAGGATTGATGGTTGCAAAAAAACATGTTATAATGTTTGGTAAACTACAAGCACTAGAGGGGTTTGAAAGGGCTACATATCTTGAACAGACTCCATTAAAATATGTATATGTTTTCAAAAAAAGACAACAGCCCCTTCGTAATGGGAGTGAAATTGACGAGTTAACAGGTAGTAAAATGAATAGTAGTACTATGGCATTTGCTTGGTTTATATGGGAAAAAGGATATGATGGCGAACCGATAGTGCGATGGCTCTAATATTTTGCCTAACATCTGAATAAACACCGTTTCAATGGTATTTATTCGACGTTATTCAAACCCGATCAACGTTATCATTAGTAGTATCTGATGGCTGGTAGTTAGAGTATAGCTGAACAACA
>Ga0180438_10005880_pt1 | contig 16818 bp, 13 predicted proteins | sample SS_ome_12_FD_132455 | JGI IMG/M metagenome (GOLD analysis project Ga0180438, IMG submission 132455) | Hypersaline lake sediment archaeal communities from the Salton Sea, California, USA - SS_3_D_2 metaG | ecosystem: Environmental > Aquatic > Non-marine Saline and Alkaline > Hypersaline >...
ACAGCCAAGATTGCCTCCGCCTCGATTCGCTGGTTTCCCTCCACTCGAACCGAGTCCACTTGAACGGCGCCGCCGATTTGGTTATCGATGCCGACCGCGAGTTTTCCGGCTGTCTCCGGCAAATTATCAATTATATCCGATACTTCAAAAAGAAAAAACGGTTTTTTCTCCTCGGTAACATCCGTCACGCTCAAATCAATGCTCACCTTGTCGCCGACCTGAGTCAGACTTCCTGAAACGATCCAGTCCGCCTCCATTTCTTTGCCGATACGAATGGAGTCCTTCACCCCCATATCCGGAAGGAATGCGAGCGGATGCCGATTGACCACCCCCGGGCCGATCATTTGGAAACCTGCTTTTTTGAGTTGGGCGGTCAATGTTTCCTGAAAGCTGAGTGCGAGGGAGTGGAGCGGTTCGGGCGCATATATTTTGAACGGTAACACGGCTACCCTTCCTTTCGATTCGGCTTCGACCGACTTCGGAATCCAGGCGCCGGATGCGGCAATGATGAACAGGGTCTGAATCCAGACCCATCTCAGCATGGATTTCTTGATGGATTCGAACCCCTTTCGATCCCGGGTGGTTCTATTGAATCCGCCCATCGACTATCTCTACTCGCCTCGACATCTTTTCTGCCAATCTCTTGTTGTGCGTTGCAATCACCATTGCAACACCTTCCGCTTTGTTCAGGCTGAAGAGCAGGTCGGCGACCTCTTGACCGGTGGACCAGTCGAGATTTCCGGTGGGCTCGTCCGCCAATAGCAGTTTGGGTCGCATCACCAGCGCCCTCGCAATCGCCACGCGTTGTTGCTCACCGCCGGAGAGTTCTCCGGCGCGATGGTTCAAACGTTTTTCAAGACCTACCTTCGCCAGGACTTCCCGGGCCATTTCCTCGGCTTGTTTTTTAGGGATCCGTGCAATCAAGGCAGGCATCATCGTGTTTTCCAGGGCGTTGAATTCCGGTAGAAGATGGTGAAACTGGAACACAAAACCGATTTCCGTGTTCCGAAAACGCGAGAGGGTCGGTCCAGCCATTTTGTAGACATTGCGATCCCTGAATTTCACCGTCCCGGTGGTGGGAGCTTCAAGACTTCCCATGATGTTCAGAAGCGTTGATTTCCCGACCCCGGAAGCCCCCATGATTGCCAAGCTTTGACCCGGCGCTACTTCCAGGTCGATTCCCTTCAGGACCGCAATTTGGTTTCCGTGATGCAAGTAGGACTTGCAGATGTCTATCAGGTATAACAATAAGCACCTCTGTCGAACGCATGCGCAAGGGCATTTATCCGTATCGAATGGCCTCAACCGGATTCAATTGTGAGGCGTGCCACGAAGGGTAAAGAGTCGCCACAAAGGATATGATAACCGCAGCAACGGCAACGGAGCAAACATCCCAGAATTCAACCCTGACCGGTAGCGTGGAAATGTAATACACCTCTGCGGGTAAACGGATGAATTTGTATTTGGCCAATAAATGGCAAAGTCCCAATCCGGAAGCAAGACCCGCCAAGGTACCGAGGAGACCCACCAGCAGTCCTTGGAGCATAAAGATCGACATGATGCTTTTGGCTGAGGCGCCCATCGCCCTGAGGATTGCAACATCCTTTGTTTTTTCCATGACGACCATAACCAGCGTGCTGATAATATTCAGCGCGCCCACCAGCACGATCATCGTTAAAATGACAAACATTGCAAATTTCTCAAGCCTGAGCGCGGAGAAGAGACTTCGATTCCTCACTTTCCAATCTTCTGTCCGGAAGCCGTCTCCAAGCGCCGCCTCGATTGATTTTCCAACACGGTCTGACCTGTAGATGTCCTGTACCCTGACTTCCACGCCCGTAATCCGATTTCCGAGTCCCAAAAATGACTGCGCGACTTCAAGGGATACAAACACCATAGACGCATCGTATTCATACATTCCGGAATCAAAAATAGCGGTCACTCGGTATTCCTGGGTGCTGGGCACCCTGCCCAACGGCGTCAATTTTCCCTCAGGCGAGATCAGATGCACCGTGTCTCCGGGGTAGACGCCGAGCTGTTTTGCCAGTTCGCGCCCGATGATAAGTGAGGGCAATTCGCCCACATCGTTTGTAAGAGAATCAACCGAACCTTCCGTTATCATACGTCCGATGTTCAACACCCTGCCCGCCTTTTCCGGGTCTATTCCCCGGAGAATCGCCCCGGAGACATTTCCCGATTTGTTGACCATCACCTGACCGTATACGAAGGGCGCTGCAGCCACGGTGCCGTCTACCCGAGACACCTTTTCAACAATTTCCTTATGTTCCGAAAACGCACCCGTGCGATTCAACACCAGCAGATGTGAGTTTACACCCAGTATCTTCGTCATTAGATCCGCCCTAAAGCCGTTCATTACCGAAAGAACGATCAACAGCGCCATCACACCCACCATCACACCGAGCACCGAAATCACCGTTATCACCGAAATGAAGGCTTGCTTGCGCTTCGCCCTCAGATATCTCATGCTGATGAATAGCTCAAGAAACATATCGATAGAAGCCCGACTACCTGGGTCTCATATGTGGGAATAAAATGACATCCCGGATAGAGGGGGAATCGGTTAACAGCATAACAACCCTGTCAATTCCGATGCCTTCACCCGCAGTGGGCGGCATTCCATGTTCCAAGGCCCTCAGATAATCTTCATCCATGAACTGTGCCTCTTCGTCTCCTGCGTGTCTAAGCGCCACCTGCTGCTCGAATCTCTCTCGTTGGTCAACGGGATCGTTTAATTCGCTGAAGCCGTTTGCGATCTCCCTGCCCCCGATAAAAAGTTCGAAACGATCCGTGATTTCGGGATGATGATCATTTCTTCGGGAAAGCGGTGATACGTCCGTGGGATACGCGTAAATAAAGGTGGGTCGTATTAACCGGGGTTCCACCAGGTGCTCAAAGAGTTTCGTCAGAATTTGGCCATGGGTATCTGTTTTAGACAAAATTATTTGATTTGAGCCGGCAAATTGAGCGGCGAGCTCCTTGTCCTGGAAAACCTCCTCTTTCACCTGACCCAGGTCTCTGAGGGAATCAAATAAAGATGTCCGGGGCCAGGGGCGACTGAAGTCGATGGATGCTCCTTGATATTCAACAACCGGCCGACCGAGGACTTGCTCCAAAACGTGTTCGAAAAGCGCTTCCGTCAACGCCATGAGGTCTTCATAGGTCGCATATGCCATGTAGAATTCCGCCATTGTGAACTCCGGATTATGTTTTACAGAGATCCCTTCATTTCTAAAATTCCGATTAATCTCAAAAACTCTCTCCAACCCCCCCACGACCAGGCGCTTCAAATAGAGTTCGGGAGCGACCCTCAGATAAAGGTTCATTCCAAGGGCATTGTGATAGGTTTTGAAGGGTCTGGCCGTTGCTCCTCCCGGAATGGGTTGCATCATGGGGGTTTCTACTTCCAGGAAATCTTCCCGGGTAAAGAACTCTCGAACAGCCTGGATGATGCGGCTTCGCGTGACGAACACGTCTTTAACCCGTTCGTTTACAATCAAATCGACGTATCGCCGTCGGTACCTTGCTTCTACATCCGTCAGGCCGTGCCACTTCTCAGGCAGCGGCTGCAGCGACTTGGATAGAAGCTTGAGATGCGCCGCCAAAACAGTTAATTCCCCGGTCCTTGTTCGAAAAAATGAACCCCTGACACCGATATAATCGCCGATATCCATGAGCTGAAAAATTTCAAATTCCGCGTCGCCCACCTTATCCTTCCGGATGTAGGATTGGATCCGTCCGGTCCGGTCCTGAATGTGAATAAAAGCGGCCTTTCCAAAATCCCGCAGCGCCACAATTCTCCCCGCCATGGAAAACAGGTTGCTTTCGCGCTCCAGGGTTTCAGCGTCCATATTTTCGAACTGATTTTTCGCATCCGATACGGTCATATCCACAGGATAGCCCGCAGGATAAAGATCTACCCCAAGCGCTTTGAGCTTTTCTGCTTTATTGATTCTTTCCTCAGTGACGGAACTGACTCTTTCCATGATTTCATAAACCCTTCCCGATCCGGGATTTTTTCTCGGTAATACCCCCAAAAAGAAGCCAAATGAATTTTTTAGTTTAAATGCGTTTTCTAGTCAAGGAGAAAGCAGACTTCAGGGGTTTTCAAACACTTACGAATCGAAGCCGCTTTGATAAAGCCTCTTTTCCATCATCTCTACAGGCTGAAGTGCATCACATTTTTTTTGAAAAAACAAACAATCGGTAGTATAAAACATATCTGTCTTAAAAATTACGCGTCCAGGGGGTCGGCAAAAGTGCCGCACCCAAGGCAAGTCCGCATACCTTTACGGGGCAACCAACCCTTTCCTTTCCCCCTGACGAAAAGAACACAAGAAGGACCGGAAATCAGATTGAACCGCTCACCTGTTATACTTTTTCCCCATTCCCACCTCACCGCACATGAGTTGGAAAAAATGCTTTCTCACTTCGACCCCTTGGTCGTCTATCAACCTTGGTTCATGGCGGATCCACTCCCCTCGACCCAAAAGAGATACGCCGATGCGGTTCACGTTCGTTACCCGCCTTTGCATCTAAAACCTAAACCGGGTTTCAAAGAATTGCTCTCGGAATACCGCGGGTGGATCCGACACAACCAGGACAGGGGGTATGCAGCCTTTCTGCAAGCGATTCAAAACACCGGGCCCTCGGAAAAAACGCCGTGGGAAATCAGGCTGATGATTCGAAAATTCAATGCGGAGGTTCATGATCAGCTGGAAAGCCGCGCCCTTAAATGGCACCTTATTCTCCATCTGGCGCGAGAGATCATAGAGAACCGCCGCGAAGAAGCGGAAATGATCACAGAGATTCGGAGGAAGGGATCCCCCCTCAAGGCGGCGCTTGGAGAGGAGATTCCGTCACAAAATCTACTGGATGATCTTCCGCATCTGCCGGCCCATGCCTTCTTGCAGGAAGGGCACCTTGCTCAGGTCATTGAAGCTTGGTTTGGTCTTTTTGGGGGAACGCTTCCGGATCGCGCACGATTGATCACGATGGACCCTCAGGTTATGAATTTCATTGCAGAGATTGTGGAAAACAGTTCTCTTATTGACCCCACAACCGTTGTCAAAGCAACCCCAGGGAAACCTGCCGAACGTCAAACACACATCATCCAATACCACATCCCCCGGCTTACCAGGCAGGACGGGTCATTACCTGACGTTGTACTTTCCGGTTTGTCCGAAAAGACGATTGCACTCGTTGACGAAACCGACGACTGGAAACGGAGGAGTGGGAAGTAAAGCTTCCGAGGGTCTTTTCCCTCTCAGAAATCCGATACGGACAAAGGATCGCACAGACCAGGCCAAAAACCATGTTCCACGCCCGACGGATAGGATCCGGCAGCCGATAGTAAAACCGACTGCTAATTCAGCGGTTTGGCTTCATCAATGAGCATGATGGGGATATCGTCCCTGATTTCGTAAAGTAACTTACAGCTCTCACAGATCAGTCCGTCTTCCGTATCGTTTAAATGGATTTCCCCTTTGCACTTGGGGCATGCGAGGATTTCCAACAGTTCTTTGCTGATAGCCATATCGACTTCTCCCTGTAGTGTAACCATTCATATCACGGTTTAACGCCGACCTTTCGTGCGCTCAGTTTTCCCGATTCCTCCGGAGAATCCACTGAACCGCATGGAGAAGGTCTCTGGCGATATAAAGGGGTTTAAACGGGACGGCGGGAAGCACAAAATTGATTTCTCCAAGGCCATACCCGGTTTGAACCAAGATGCTTTTAAGCCCTGCCCGATGTGCCATTTCGATATCCGAAGAACGATCGCCGACGACGTATGAGGTCTCTCTTTCGATATCGAAATGAGCAAAGGCCTTCTGAATGAGACCCGTCCGAGGTTTCCTGCAATCGCAGTCCAATCTGTAATCCGGTACCTTGCCGGTTGGGTAATGCGGACAGAAGAATACGCCGTCAATGTGTGCGTTCTCATTTGCCAGCATGGCCTGCATCCGATCATGAACCTGATGAACAAGCTCTATGGGAAAATAACCGCGAGCGACCCCGGATTGGTTCGACACAATGATCACCAGGTGCCCATGCGCATTCAGGAGCCTGACGGCTTCCGCTGCCCCGGGCAGGAGGATAAAACGGGCGATGTGATTTATATAGCCCATCTGTTCATTTACAGTTCCATCGCGGTCTATGAAAACCGCCGGCTTCGCCATTTCTTGACCTCCTGAGCGCCTTCACGGTACCCTTCAAGAAGTCCGCGGCGCTCTGTGCTGCATGACGCTGAATGCCGAGTCTCTGATCCCTTTTGTTCCCAAACAACGGCGCCATGAGGGTGCGCTTTAGATTTTCCGGTTTGCCGCCCGTCTGATCATCCCATAAAACGCCGCTTGATTTGAAATCAATTCAAACTCGATCGCCAGATAGGCCAGATCAGAACAAGTGGGGCAAAAGGGAATCATTCGCACCCAGTCTTTTTCGGACGTAATCAGGTATTCTGCATTCAGGTTGTCTTTCATGTGGATGAGGGCCTGGATCTCATCACGCTTAAAGGGGTAATGGTCTCTGTAGCCTTTGAACCAGACCACATTTGCACCCAATTTTATCAAGGTCTCTTTGAGGGCGTCCGGTCTGGCAATGCCTGCAAAGCCCAACACACGCTTTCCCGCCAAAAAGCCGGGTTCACGCACCTCATTCAGCTGGGGAAATACCAGCTTAACAGGCAAGTGATCTGCTTTGTAAACTGGAATTGACGGAAACTGCGCACTGAGAAAACTCAGCGTCCTGTAATTTTCCGATCGACCGACGAAGCGCGTGAGTACGATCCCATGTGCCCTGACCAATCGGCCGACCGGCTCCCTCAAGGGTCCCCACGGAAGCAGTCGACCATTACCGAACGGAATTGAGGCATCGATCAACACCAGGTTCAGATCCCGCTTCAGCGCCAAATGCTGAAATCCATCATCCAACAGGAAGAAGTTTGTTCCGAAATTCTCCAAGGCAAACAAACCCGCCGATAATCGTTTCCTCGATATGACGATTGGGATACCGGGAAGCTTGCGCGCAAGCAGATACGCCTCATCACCCGTTTCTTGGGGGTTGGCCTTTATGGTCTTATCATCAGAGACCTCCAAGACCCCCGAAGGGGATTCACCGCCATATCCCCTTGAGAGAATTGCGACTCGATACCCCTCGCTGCGCGCCCACTTGGCCAGCATAGCCACAGCAGGCGTCTTGCCGGTTCCACCTGCGGTCAAATTTCCGATACTTAAAACGAATCCGGGCAGGGATTTTTCTCGGAATAGTTTTCGTTGATAACCGGACGATCGAAGTTTGACACCCATGCCGTACAGCAGCGAAAAAAAAGCCAAAATTGGGGACCAAGGTCGCAGCGATGTTTCTTGATGCAGCTGTGCCCAGTCCGGCCTTAGAAACCCCATGAATCAAGATCCTCAGCGCTCGCGAATGCAATCAACAACACCCTCGCAATAGGGCTTATCCATTCGTCCCGGGTTTCCGCACCCATATCTGCCAACGGCCGGCCATGCGCCGGTTTCGGCATGCGATATATGCCCTGTGCCCTCCACCTTGGCTGAATGGGCCTGTTTCTGATACGCAACATAAAGCATTGTTTTTCAGACTCGGATAGGCAGTTCAATGATGAATTTAACCCCTTTGGGCTGATTGTCTTGAACACGTATGAATCCGCTATGATCGGTAACAATGCTGCTGACAATTGCAAGGCCTAAACCGGTCCCTTGTTTCTTGGTGGAAAAATAGGGTTCGAACAGCCGCATCTTATTTTCGGAAGATATCCCCCTGCCGTTGTCGGCGACCTCAATTCTCGCAATCTGAAGGGCCTGATCATAATCCAGATCGATTCTCACTTCCCCCTTTCCGTCAATTCCCTCGATGGCATTATCCAGCAAATTGATCATCACCCGTTTCATCTGCTCTCTGTCGAGGTTAAAAACCGGCAGGTCCCTTGATTTATTGAAAACGAATCCCACATCCTTGTGGGCCTCCTTGTAGAGCGTCAGGGCCTCCTCAATAATGCCGTTCAGATCTTCCGCGGTTGGGTTTGACGTCGGCATACGGGCGAAGTTTGAAAATGCGTCTACCAAGCGCTTGATTTCCTCCACTTGCTTGATGATCATCCCTGTGCATTCTTGAAACACCTTACCATCGGAGCCGTCCAGTTTCTCCCCATATCTTTTCTTAAGTCTTTGAGCAGAAAGCTGGATCGGAGTGAGCGGGTTCTTCACCTCATGGGCAATGCGCCTTGCGACTTCCCGCCATGCAGCCACCCTTTGCGCCTTCTCAATCTCGCTCAAATCTTCGAAAACCGCCACAATGCCGATGTAGTTACCTCGATCATCGCGAAGCACATTCAAAGATACGAGCAACGTGAGCGTCCTGTTGTCTAATGACAACCGGACTTGCCTCTCCAGAAACCCTTTTTGAAAGAGACCTTCGTCTGCCAAAAAACCATCAATAATCTTGATGTAGTCCGCTGCCAAAATTTCCCTGAATTTTCTACCGATTATTTGTTTTCCCTCAAGGCTGAGCATCCGCTCCGCCGATTTGTTGATTGTGAGGATCTTACCCTCCACATCGGCCGAGACCACGCCGGCGGCCACGTTTGCCAAAACAATCTCCATGTAGAGTCGCCGCCGTTCCAGCTCAATGTTGCTCTTTATGAGTTCCCTGTTTGCTTCTTCAAGTTTATTTTTGCTCGTCTTTAGATCCATCGTCATCCGGTTGAAGGAGTTGACAAGAATCCCAATTTCGTCTTTTGCCTCGCGATCGATGAAAAAATCATAATCCCCGGAAGCAATCCGATTTGTTCCTTCAGCCAACTCCTGGATAGGGACCGTGATTTCCTTGGAAAGATAGAATCCAAACCAGACCGCCGAAAAGAAAATCAAAAGTGTGACAATGGAAAGCCAAATCAAGTGACTGATTTTGAATGGCTTTTTCAGCATCTTAAGCTGTTGGTACTCCTGAAGTCCCTTAGACACCGCTTGAAGCTGATTGACAAAGCTGCTGGGGATGAATTCCGACAATACGATCAGTCCGACGACCGCCTTTGATTCCGTCCTCGAAAAAACGGGAACAATCCCGTACACCAAATCGCCGTGAGGAGAGGACTGGATAAAGCTGCCGTCTGCTCCCCTATCCAGTCTCTCGGTCAAAATTTCCTCACCGAGGCCCGCGAAACTGCTCAGATCAATCCGGTGATTCTGAGATTCGGCCCTTTCGTCCAGTTTTTGAGAAAAGACCGCGAGTGAAGCCAAATCATATTCCTTCTGTTTCTCCCTGATGAACTTCTCGAGATGCTCCTGTTTTGAAACGAGCATGAAGCCCTCATGGGTGACTATTCTACTGAGATAATTTCCATAAGAAAGGATTTCATGGGTGATCCGATCATAATAGTTTTGCCCCACCTCTAGGGATTTCTTCAGGGATTGCTCAATTTGAAGGTTGAACCAGTATTCGACGGATGAAGAAATAAATTGCACGGAGGCAAAAAACAGAATGATCGTCGGCAACAAAGAAAGGGTCACAAATGCCAGGACCAGTTTGGTCCTAAGCTTCGCGCCCATGATGCTCTTTTTTCTTTCAAAAAGCAGCTTAACCAGATTTCTGACGGTCAAGTAGAGAAGAAGCAAAAGCAGTATCACGTTGACGTTTATGAGAATGAAAACAAGAATGCTGCTTGAAAATGGCAGGTCCGGTCCGAGGTCAAACGCTCGAATCCCCAAGTAGGTCAAAAAGGAAATCGCGACAGCCAAGCCGACTATCAGATACCGCTCCCGGCGTCTTCGCCTGAGATCTTGTTGTTGGGATTCTTTATAGGTTTTCATGGCGGAAGCACTGGTGTTTGAAGACCTCTGACGTCCGGTTCTACTGAATCCGGACAGGGAATATTTCTAAACTGCAAACCTGTGCTGGATTGTATCCTTGGATTGAACTCACAACCGATAAATCGCCACGGCCGTCTTTTCGCGGGCGCCCTCATTCCGGCTAAAAGCTTCCCGCAAATCGAAATACCGTGCACATTTCATTGGGATTTGACCGACTTTCTCCTCGAGCTGTCAGTACCTGAAATCCACGGTGTACCAATCGGTTTTAAAATCCCACAATGATAGGAAAAAGAAAACATAGTCGAGATAGAGAGGAAGTCTAATTTTGTCAAGCTCAGCCATCATACGAACCTGGTAGCGCATCCCCGCTTTCAGCTCGCTCGTATCTGCGAGCTGAATGCCCACGATCTTTGACATGAGGTGCTTTGCTTCGAAAAAATCCTGAACGAAAACGACATCATCACTTCTTTCCGGGATCTTAACCATGTAGATCTTTTTGAGATTATCATATACGATACTGTGGCTTATTTTGAGATCAGCGATCTTTTTGTCCCATTGAAACCGCTTGATTTCGCTCAGAGTTATAAAAAAGGTGAAGGTCGTCACAATGCCGTTTTCGATAGCCCGCGTCATCTCCTCCGTAAAACAGTTCGCAACATTGAGATATACCAAGAGATCATTTCCGACGCTTGTCACAACAATATCCGTCAACCGTGCCTCTTCGGCTCGTGCGGAAGCCGTCACCAGCAAACTGAAAAGACATAGGATTCCCCCTGCCGATTTCAACTTCCGGATGAAAAAAGGCGCTGTATTCATGGATCTTCCTTGCGAGAGGGCTGCGCGTAATGTTGGCTGAAACACACAGTGTTTGGCGCTTCCGAGACGGCATCATAGGGGAGACGCCCTCCAAATGCAAGCCATATTGACCGGTTGGAACCGAGTGCGGCCCGGCTGAATGGGGAGGTAAAACCAATGAGTGATTTCCATTTTGACGGTCTGTTTATATTGAAGGGAGCGTCTCAAAAAGCAAACGTTCCGACTCGTGGAGGGCCGTCGTCGGCCGGCTACATTCACCCCAAGGAGGATGAGGTTTCCCGCATCGCGACAGTTTTCGGATCAGACATCTAAGGGAGAGGTGACGGCCCGCGTCGTAAAATGCGCCGATATTGATAGGTCGACATCCTCGGGTTGTTGAAGCGCCCCACGGGAAAACTTCGGCGGGATCCGCCTAAACCGCGGGGAAGACGCCGGCGCCGAATTTTCAGGATGCAGAGGGAGGGTTTCAGGCGGGCAATGGCTTGAGCGTACCAAATCTGGGCAGTCTTACGCTGGTCCCGGTAAATTCCTCAGGAGTTTCGAAACTCAACATCTTCCAATGCTTCTTTGATTTCATCAGTTTCTTTAGCATGTATTGGTTCAAGAAATGGCCCGACTTTTTAACGACAAAATGGCCGATAATTGGACACCCTACAATCGCAATGTCCCCGATAAAATCAAGAATCTTATGTCTTACAAATTCATCCTCGAATCTTAATCCATCGTCATTGAGAATCCGGAAATCGTCAATGACGACTGCATTGTCAAGCGAACCGCCTTTGGCGAACCCGTTCTCCTTGAGGGTCTGCACATCCTTCAGAAAACCGAAAGTTCGAGCCGTGCTGATTTCCCTGACAAAATCCTTGCCGGAAAAAGTCATCTCGTATTCCTGGTTCCGAAGAAGGGGATGCTTAAAATCGATCATATACGTGATCTTGAGCTCTTTTGAAGGATATATACAAACGGATCGATTCCCATCGTCAATCTTGAAGGGTTTTTTAATCACGATGAACTGTTTTGGTTTTTCTTGTTCCCGGATGCCCCCGCTCTTGATGAGAAAAACAAAAGGGGCGGCACTACCGTCCATAATGGGAACCTCCGGCCCATCGAGCTCCACAACCGCATTGCCGATGCCCAGGCCGAAAAAAGCCGCCATCAAGTGCTCTACGGTCGAAATTTTGCAGCCATTCGTCCCGATGGTCGTGGCAAGGGTGGTGTCAAATATATTATCGAAGTGGACCTTTACGCCGGGTTGTTTTTCCAAGTCGGTTCTTACAAATCGAATTCCGCTGTCGGATAGGGCGGGTTTGATGCAAAGCTTGACTTTCTCTCCCGTATGAAGCCCAATACCTGTGCAGCTCACCGCATGCATCAATGTCCGTTGTCTATAGTCCACATTTCACTCCCAATTTTGTCGGCACATAATTTTGATTCGGACATTGATAGCATACCGCATGCCAAAAGGAAATTCATGTCGAGGAACGAACAATTGCATCCGTGTGTGTTCAAGTTTTATGAACTGGTAAAAGGTCGCAAACCACCATTTTCTTCATCCCGGGTTAAATTGAAACTCAGTTTTTTCAGTCACTTAAAGGAAAAACGGCCCCGTTTTTCAACGCAGTGCTGATAAGTTACGATATGATCAAGTTTATTTGCTGAATTTTAACAACCCAAATTTTGGGACAAGATGGCTTTCCGGCTTGGGACGCAGAATGTGTCAAAAACAACACAGTGCTCGGGTCTAAACGCAACAGTTTGATACGTTCTTTTTTCCCGATTTCAAAACGCCGGTGACTTGAAAAAACGAAGATTTTATATTACTAAACCGGTTCAATCAACCCCGAGGAACCAGGCGGTACACGATGTCTCAATAACCCCAACCCAGCATCGGATTTAAAAATGACCGTCAAAACCATACTACAAAAATCCCTCCACTTGCTGATTGCCACATGTCTTTTGAGCTGCTATCCCGCACTCAAGAAGGAGGCGCAGCGACCTGAAGAGGCCCTTCGACCCGTTCGCTTTTTCTATCCGACATTTCAGGACGACACGGATATGGAGTCTCTGGCCCTGGCGATCCGGAGAAACCTTGAATATCTCGCCCGGTTCGACCCCGATAGAACCTTTCACTATGGACCTCACACATTTACCTGCGATCAGGTCCGAGATAGCCAGCGATTCTTCTTGGAACTTATAGAAAAGCATCTGAAACCGGAACAATTGGATGCGGCGATTCGGAAGCATTTCCGTGTGTATCGCGCCGCCGGGGGATCGGGAAACAAGAAGGTCCTTTTCACAGGCTATTTTGAACCGGCGTACCCGGGGAGCCTCACAGCGGATGAAACGTACAAGTATCCCATCTATACGAAACCGGATGACATCATTCGAATTGATCTGTCGCGCTTCAATGAGAAGTTTGAAGGAGAGAGTATTCTCGCGAGAATCCAGGATGAAAAAGTGCTGCCATATTATTCACGGGAACAGATTGACGAAGAAAAGGCCCTGGCGGGGCGAGATCTTGAACTCGCGTGGATGAAAGATCCCTTGGACGTAACGTTTCTTCATATCCAAGGTTCGGGTCGACTCACATTGCCGAGTGGCGAAAGTGTTTCCGTGGGATACCACGCATCCAATGGGCGACCCTACAGAAGCATCGGAAAATACATACTTGACAAAGGCTATATGGAGAGAGATCAAATGTCCATGCAGGGCATTCGGCGGCATCTCACCAAACATCCCGAAATCCTGAGCGAAGTCCTCAATCACAATCCTTCCTATGTATTCTTTCGCATCCTGGAGAGCGGTCCGCTGGGCAACATCAATGTGCCGCTTACACCCGGCAGATCCATTGCCCTTGATTCGAGACTTTTTCCAAAAGGCGCGCTCGCGTTTGTTTCGTGCCGAAAGCCGGTTGTGAACACGGCGGGCGAAATTACGGACTGGCGGCAATTTTCCAGGTTTGTTTTGAACCAGGACACCGGCAGCGCGATCAAAGGAGCGGGAAGAGCTGATTTTTACTGGGGAAGCGGCCCGTTTGCCGAGGTGGCTGCCGGGCATATGAAGCATGAGGGTGATTTGTATATTCTGGTAAAGAAACCTGAACCGCTCACTTTTGGTATAAATTAAATGGAGAACTTGGACAAGTCCGCGACACGCAGGAACACCTTTGCCAGATGCTGCAAAAGCCCTACCCTGTTCGCCCTCAAAGCCTCATCCTCCTTGGTTAGAATCTCCACGCCGTCAAAAAACGCGTCCACCGGCTTCCGGAGTCTGCCCAGCAGGTGCATCGCCTCATAATATTTCATTTCTTCCAAGCAGTCGTGGACCTCGTCTTTCAGCGACTGATAAATCTCCCACAAATCCGATTCACAGTCTTCTTTGAAAAAACCCGGGTCCACCTCGAACGGGACCGCCTGTTTTTTGAGTATGTTGATGATTCTTTTAAAGGTGAACGCCAGTTCCTGAAATTCTTTTGATTCCGAGACGAACCGTTTGAGCTGATCAATCCGGGTGTGCAATTGATGGATTCGATCAAACTCCACCGAAATCACAGCTTCAATCAGGTCTGAGTCATAGCCCAACCGCAGCATCATTTGCTTATAGCGCTCTCTAAAAAACCCTCTGACTCTGGAAAACAGCATGTCATTGTTTGACGCAATCTCCTTCTGTAAAATCGATATGCTCGTTTGGATGAATTCCTCAAGCGAAAGATCCCAACCCATTTTCTCCATGATCCGAATGACGGCGAGCGCATGCCTTCGGAGGGCAAAAGGATCCGAACTGCCTGAGGGCTCCAAACCGACGGCAAAGCAGCCGACAATCGTATCCATGCGGTCGGCACACCCGACGATGGCCCCGATCTCTGATTGGGGAAGCTCGCCGCCGGCCCTTTCGGGTGCGTAGTGCTCGCGGATTGCGTTGCAAATTTCACCCGGATACCCTTCCAGGCTTGCATACACTTCTCCCATAACCCCCTGCAAGGTCGGGAACTCCGTGACCATGTGAGTGACCAGATCGCATTTACATAGTTCTGCAGCGGTTCTTACCTCCTTGAGTCGCTTGGGCGAAATCTTTTCACCCAAGTACTCAGCCAGCCCGGCAAAACGCTGAACCTTTGCAAACGAAGTCCCCAAGTCGGCCTGATAAATAACTCCCTTTAAATCCTCCAACCGGTCCGCAAGCGCCCGTTTCCGGTCCTCTCTAAAAAAGAAGTCTGCATCGGACAGCCTGGCTCGCAGCACTCTTTCATGACCTTTACGTACCACGGACGCGTCCGTTGCGGCCGTATTGTTGACCGCCACAAAATTAGGCATCAGTCGCAGTTCCCTGTCGTAAACCGCGAAGTATTTCTGATGTTCTTTCATGGCGGTGATGAGAACAGGAGCGGGGAGATCCAGAAAGGCTTTGTCAAAGCCGCCGCAGACGCCGGAGGGGTATTCGATAAGATTTGCCACCGTGCTTACCAATTCGGGATCGTGGGCGGGATTTCCCCCCGCGGTTTCGGCGGCTTCCTTGACCACTCTCTCCACGTATGTTTCTCTTTCTTGCTGATGCACGACGACAAACCCTTCCTCCATGGCTTGAAGATACGCTTGAACCCCGGTGACTTCCCTGGCCGAAGGCGCCATAAACCGATGGCCTCTCGTGGTATTACCGCTTTTGACACCCCCGATCTCGAATGGAATGACTTCACCTCTCAGAAGGGCGACAACCCACTGAATGGGCCGGACAAAAGGAAATCCGACTGCCCCCCAGCGCATAGACTTGGGCCACGGAATGTCTGCGATGAGCTTGGGTAAAACATCCGATAGGATATCCTTCGTAAGGCTACCGGGAATCCGGCGTTTCACATAAAGGTACTCTCCTTTTGGAGTCTTCACGCACTCCAGTGACTCGACGGAGACGCCTTGTCGCTGCGCAAAACCCAATGCGGCCTTTGTCGGGGCCCCCTGTGCATCATACGCCACCCGTTTGGGTGGACCGAGGAGTTCTTGAACCAAATCCTCCTGGTTTTCTGAGATGCCTTCAGCAACCAAAACGAGTCGTCTCGGCGTTCCAAATACCTGCAGGCTCCCTTCCACCCCGATCCGGGCTTCTCCTAAAGAAGTTTCGAAAAGCCTTCTAAAATCCTTGAGGCCCCTCTCAAGATATCCCGAGGGGATCTCTTCCGTTCCTATTTCCAAAAGTAACTCAGCGGGCATGACATTTTCCTGTAACTTTTCTATGTTCCTGCCGTCCGTGCACTATCGCATCCCATCGTCCCCGTATAAAAATCCTGAAGCCGAATATTTTTTCAAAATCCGACACAGACAACATGCTTGCGGGCTTCATCGATGCAAGAGCGGGTACCCCATCTCCTCTCTTTGGGTGACGTAGTTCTTTGCAACGAGACGGGCCAAGTTCCTGATCCGATCGATATAATGGGTTCTCTCGGTAACACTGATTGCCCCCCTGGCCTCCAGGATATTGAAGGTGTGGGAGCACTTCAAACAATAATCATAAGCCGGAAGAACCAGTCCGTTTTCGCTCAGCTTCAGGGATTCTTGTTCATACATGCCAAAGCTTTTCAAAAGCATCTCCACGTCGGCAACTTCAAAATTATAGACCGAAAGCTCCCATTCCCCTTTCTTATGGATATCCCCGTATCGCACCCGGTCATTCCACATGAGGTCATAGACGTTGTCTTTTTCCTGAAGATACATGGCGATTCTTTCCAAGCCGTATGTAAGTTCCACGGATATGGGATCCAGCCTGATGCTGCCGGCCAATTGAAAATAGGTGAACTGGGTGATCTCCATACCATCCAACCAGACCTCCCACCCAAGACCCGAAGCGCCGACCGTGGGAGACTCCCAGTCATCCTCAACGAACCGTATGTCATGATCCATGGGATCGATCCCCAAGGCTTGCAAGCTCTTGAGATACAGATCCTGGATATCGATCGGAGAGGGCTTGACAATCACCTGGTATTGATAATAATGCCCCAGCCGATTCGGGTTATCGCCGTATCGACCGTCTGTAGGACGTCTGGAGGGCTCAACGTAGGCGACGGACCACGGCTCGGGCCCCAACACCCTTAGGAGCGTGGCAGGGTTGAATGTGCCTGCGCCGACCTCCACGTCGTAAGGTTGCTGAATCAGGCAGCCATGATCAG
>Ga0180438_10005881_pt1 | contig 16818 bp, 25 predicted proteins | sample SS_ome_12_FD_132455 | JGI IMG/M metagenome (GOLD analysis project Ga0180438, IMG submission 132455) | Hypersaline lake sediment archaeal communities from the Salton Sea, California, USA - SS_3_D_2 metaG | ecosystem: Environmental > Aquatic > Non-marine Saline and Alkaline > Hypersaline >...
CCTACATACTCAACCAAATTAGACGAAGCCGCCAAAGCCCCAAAACAAATTGGGGCGCGGAAAGGAACGAATATTATTCGTCTTCCATCATGATATTGCCATCTGGAGTAACCATATTATACTTCTTCAATGGTTTTCCATTAAGCATCATGACAGAATTTTTGGAAGTCAACTTAACGCTCTTAGGAAGGAATTGATTGATACGATATCTAACAGCCGTCGTATTCTCTTGAGGCATAACGAACACCTCGTTATCTGGACTAACGGCGACAACAGGATTATCATCCTTTTCAACAAGAAAAGAACCCTTGGTCGTCTTGAAAACAACTACGCCACCATCAAACTCCAAACGCGTATTGTCCCCCATAACCTCATTCAATTCTTCATAATTCTTACTTGTCAGTTTCAATTTCTTCCTCCTTTATGAAAGAGATTTCCTCAACTCATGACCTTCATCATACCATAAAACTGTATAGAAGTCAAGACAAATCTTATGGCAATAACTTTAAACATTCCATATACTTTAGGTCTGCTACAGACCTGCTACGATCAAATAGTTCTTTAAAATCTTTAACCTTTGGATCTTCCACTAATTTATTTATAGTGGACTTTGCAATTTTTCTTATCGCTGGAGAACCAGAATTCAAATGTTCCAAAGAAGCGTACAACATACAAATATCCTTGGCTTGATCTGAAGTAATATCCTTAAAGATCACTCTTAACCCTTTCTAAAATCTTATTGGCATTGTTCTTGTTTACCGCATACTTTTGCAAAAAGTCACTAACAGTTTGCCATTTGTTTCTTCTTACATAAAATAAAGGACCTGGAAAATCTTTAGATGTAGCGGCTACAGAATAATCTCTTTGTTCGGGGATATCTTTAATATCCTCTAAGTCTTCCTCTATTTTCTTTATCAATTTGATGACAGCATTATGCGCTCTTAATATCCTTTTTTGCAATTCTTTGTTTGCATAAGGAAAAACATCATCCGTATATCCAAGAAGAACCGCTCTAACAATATCTCTATCGGATTTTAGACTCCTTATTATATTCCGAATTTTAATGGTAGATTGAAACTTTATTCTTTCAAAGTTCAAACCATTTGGTTTAGTTGGTCTAGCTACCAACCCGGAATATTCATCCAATCTATTTCTAATAAAACCTATTGCTTTACTAGCCGTGAAAAACTTACATTCTCTAGGCACCGGCAAACCCAAACCCATATTGGCAAACACCGGATCTAACTCTCTTAGTGTAATTAAATCTCTAGCGCCAACTAAAGTTATTCTTACGTCATTTGGATATCTCCTTCTATATGGCTTGCTATATGGAGTAATTAGCTCAAAAACATATGTAAGAGCCGTATCCATTTTTTTACTGACTTTATCAAACGGTTTACCCATTTTATCAAAAGCCATCATAGTTAGCATTCTATGGTCAGCATAATATCTCCCAGCCAGATCGTTACCTTCAGGTGTTTTTTCTGTAGCTATACACCATTCATCCATAAGAGGATCGTAATATGCTTGAACAAGAACGCCACCCATTGTCTCTACAAAGGTAGACATTGAATACTTAATTCTAGGGCATAATGGATCTTTATAATTAAAGACCCTATTAAATGGATAAGATATAACATCCCAAGAAAAATCTCTAAGAACTAATCCGCAACATTCATTACAAAGTTCAATTTCTTTTGGAGATTTAAAGATGTTATAATGTAATGAAACTTTACCGTTCTTCTTTTTATACTCAATACCGTATTCCTTAGATAATTCTTCTAAAGAATGCTTTTTCAAATACTGTTGTACTTTAAGCATTTTACTTCAAACATTGATATAGAGCATATAGTGCTGTTAAACTTAGCGTAATTGCTGGAGAGAATATCAAAGCAACAAGATAGAGTGTTGCTACAGCAATAGCAACAACCACTAACCACATAAAAGCTTGAGCTTGACCAGGTGTACTCATAACAGCCTCCTTATCTTAAGAAGAGTTGGAATACAATGTATATTCCAATCAGACCTAATGTCATTGATACTTGCCCCAGCAATGCAGCAAGATACAACGCCACAAGAACAATTAATATAACAAATGGATATGCAGATTCCATTGGTGACCTCACTATGCGAACTTAAGGAATAAGGCAACTGCCAATCCAAACAACAAGGTCAAAAGAGGTGAATACATCAAACCCAATATAAACACCAAACCCAACACAATCAAAGCACCTATGATTGCTACAAATTCTTTATCGTACATGATATCCTCCAAAAATAAAAGGCGGGATTACTCCCGCCTTTTATCAGTTATAGTGTTGAATTACTTATCGTAGACTTTCCAATCCTCATCAGGTATATCTGTCGGTTGTTCGACACGAACCTGCTTTGTTGGCGGTCTTGCTTCATCATCATTTCTCGGCGGCTTTGCCTCATCCTTCTTATCTCTCTTAAAGACCTTCTCTATAGCGCTATTGCCGATCCTTGCTATAGAACCAACTCTAAGACCCGAAGAGATATACTTGATAGGATCGCTATCACCAACCTTCGGGAGCTTTCGAGCGCCGGCAGCAATAGCGAAATTCAAAGCAGCCTTACCAGGTGTGCTTTCAACAACATCCTGAGCCTTCTTGTTTTTGGTTTTCTTTACTGCCGAAGAAAGAACCTTATTAATACCACTTACAACTTGATTAGCTGCAATGATATAACCAGCACTTTTTAGTTCCGACCCAGCAATCTTAAGTACATTAATCTTATCTATAGTATCTTTGATACCCATGTTTCCTCCTATTTTTTTACTAAATTGTATCTTTCGCTCTTTAGTTTTAGAACTACTCTACCAAAATGAGCGTATCTTTCTTTTATTGGTCTAGCTACAAAACCCTCCATTATTCTTGTCCCTTGTTTTATTTTTGGAGTAAGTAATGTATCTTGTTCAGCTAATTCATATAGGGCTTTATCACTCTTCCAAGGTCCCCTATAAATCTCAGGAACCAAAGGAAGCCCCAAATCCTTAGCAAGTCTTACCATGTCATCATAATCCAAAAACTGTCCATCCTTGAATGAGAAGACATCAAAAATTCTTATTTGTGTAAGAATCTTACATCCATTTAATTCACAATCATAGAAGAACGGTCTGACTTGACCATACAGTTCTCCATAATATCCAAAGTCTGGTGTTGACTTAATCATTTCATCAAAACCAAGCCTCTTGAATGCTTCCCACCAAAGGTCCGCATTATCTTCTTTCTTAAAAAGTTTTCTTGATTTAACCCAATGCCTATCTCCATCGTAACGGAAAAATGCATTACATCCATCAAGCTTTTCCGTTAGAACAACTTCCTCGCCATCTTCAAAAACCTTTCCAAACTTTCTAAGAGCTTGTAGGTCATAATGAGGAGGAGTCCAGCCTTTAGGTGGAGATTCTATATTTCCACTTCTAGTATTTGCGGCTATAGTTTTATCAGGAAAACAAAACCTCTTTCGCTCTTCCTCGGGCAAAGAACTTAAATCCTCAATCTCTTCAGGATAAACATGTTTTTGTATACCAAAATACTCTACAATGTCATCGCCTACCTTAAACCCTTCAGGAGCCTCAACCAACAAACCTTGAGAATAAATGCCGCGCAATCTAGCAGCCTTAATTCTCTTGTTTTTCAAAAATGTAAAAACAGGTTTGTTTAAATCTACAATCGTATCGATTGGAATATAACTAGCAAGATCTCCAACTTTATATTCATCTCGTTTAACAATTACAGGATAGTCACCAAGCACCTTAACTATATCTAAACGATCAGCGTTTGGATGCTTCTTAACTTCTTCAATTTTAACTACCTGCGGTTCCCATTCCGACATAGCTTACCTCTATAATGTATATAACACAAAATTGGCTATAAGTCAAGAGACTTGCGCCATGAATCTATGTATGAAATTATGTTTTCCCTACCAATACAATTCTCTGAATGTACTGTATATTGTGGACAATACTCTGGATATCTATCATTCAACCATTTTAGATAATCCATCACCCTACCGCCCTTTCCAAGATCATGATCTAAATGAAGAAAAAACGGGGGAGATTTTTGTTTATTGGTTATCTCTATAGCTTCACTAACAGATGTCGCTACTAAATAATCATCTGTCGGATTTCTTTGAGGTTTGCTCTTATCATAAGCTTCATCATCGATCCAAAGCTTCCAAACATTACCATATCTTATGTACATCTTTAGTTCGTCTAAATGAAAGCACATAGGTGTACCCTGTTTGAACTTCACTATAACTCTAGGAAGCTTACCACAAGAAAGAGAACATCCAGCATAAACGTAAATACGATCATATGAATGATTAGCCTCTGTTAGCAGCCTTTCAGCTTCTTTGACCAACTCAACCTTTTCTTCCTTTGATAAGATGTTATACTTCATCACCCTCTCATTTCATCCTGACACTTTTGACACAATCCAGTTTCTTTGAATTCTTTTTTAGACTTGTCATCCCTAAAATTATAGACCTTTTCTCCACACATTGAACAAACAAGTTCAGCTTGTACTTCTATATTTTCATCAATAGGATTTTCTTTTTTGTTTTTTTTCGGATTTATAAAAGCATCTATAAGCTTCTTTAGTTTGCTTTTTGGCACGGATTCGCTCCAACTAATACCGGTTCCAGGTATTGAAGCCCTAACCCTACCTCCGTTTGGTCCTATACCAACACCAAAACCTTTTTTGCTGATAGAGGCTCCGACGCCTTTCTTACCAACATTTACTTTTAGACCACCTGGAAGTTTTATATTTGTAGCCATCGCAAACTCCTAACAAAATGTTATTTTTTCTTTTTGTGGGAATATTTCTTTAAAATCCTCTAGAAAGGGAGGTAGCATACTGTCATTGACATTATGCTCATGATCGCTTCTTCTCTCCAAAAGAATACCAACACTCAATCTTTCTGCGAAGAAACAAAAAGGAATATAAACTGTCCCTGTAACTTTTTTGTTAAACATGGCTAGCTTTCTATTTATATACCTTTTTAGATAAAAAGGATCAATTAAGTTCATTGGAACTTCATATACCCCATTATGATCAATATCAGGGAATCCCCACATACCCTTATTCAGGGGTCTATAAAACGGAATCCAAACAACAGAATTCGTTTTATCATATAATGGCTTTATACCCTTGACATAATCATAACAAATTTGGAATCTAGATTCGTCTTCGCAGATCATTTTTGTGACCTCATGGTGTCATTTAGAGCTTTACCATCTCCAAGACCCTTATAAATTTTCTCCATTTGTTCTTTAGACAATGGTTTTGTAGTAATTCGTGGGAAGTCTTGGACTCTTGCTAATGGATATTTTGGTTTAACGTTTGTTGGGTCTGTAGGGATTTTTGATTCATTTCTTTTGATATCTACAACGTTAGTTTTTATTTCTTCAATATCAATAGGCTCCTCAACAATCTCTATATTTTCGATATTTTTTCGAATATCATCAATGATATCTCTGCTTACCTTTAGTTTTTCACCAGTAAGATGCCTATACATCTTAATTATAGCCAGCCATGTTTGTTTGTTTTTCAGATCAACAACGCCTTCTTTCAAGAGAATTATTAAGAAAGATTCTATGATCTTTTTAGTAACAGGTTTTTCTTGTTCCGATTGATACTTCATAAAGTTTTGATGAATACTAAGAAAACGCTTTTCGGCGGTAGCTCTTTTCTTAGCCTCATCATTATGAAGAGATTTGTAATATTGAGCCTCTTTTTCTAAATTCTCATTGTCTTCTTGTAAAGCCTCATAATCTCTTTGCAAAGCTTCCATTCTAACTTCTTCAGCGCCCAAATCGGCGCTTACTTCAACAAGTCTCTCTAAAAGAATTTCATATTCGTTTTCTGGTCTATCTTTCGTTTTCATCTTACTTCCTTCTATTAATCATATGAATGATTTTTAGCATTACCATACCGGAAATAAACATTAGTAAAAATGTTATGTAGTGACTTATTGTTATTGCGTATTCTGTCATGTGTTATCAATCGTAATAAGATACCACTTAACAGATGCACCTTGCGGAAGTTTGGCTTGTCTCTTTCTAATTTTCGGTCCCTTATACAAACCAAGAACCGCTTGGTCGCCTTCTGTCATCGATATGTTGACATTGACAGCTAAGAGAGGTAGTTGTAGCAAAGAACCAAACAAATGTGCAACTTCCTTGCTAGAGATAGCCGAGGTAAAAGTTTGAGAAGTTAACCACTCATAAGCCTCTCTTTGAGAGATATTTTCAAAATGAGCGGTAAAATTTGATTTAACCATATTCGGAGAAAAAGTATTAATCAAAAGCATATCATTCTCCCTTCAATTCAACATATCCAAGACCGCGCAGTTTGCTTGCAACCTGCTCAAAGTCTTTCATATTTCTACTTTTGAAGGTGTCAACCTTACCTTCAAAAATATACCAACAAGCTCTAACAGCCTTTTCGATTGTTTCAAAACCACCTTTTGCTGGTCTAACAAGAAAAGCTTTATTGTTGTTGGTTCCTATTGCATAACCCTTACCATCACTTGGACAAGGTTCTAGTTTCATATCTTTGGTATTTGAACGAATCAAGTTTGTAATACTATCTCCATCGTCTATTGGAGTATCACACTCTTGTTCTTTTTCTTGTTTGGTTTTTCTATTCCTAAAGACATGAAAAGTTATAGAAAATGAGTCCGGGCATTTTTCGTTGGTAGTAAACCTGGTTGGATTACCAACACCTCTAGTACCACGAACATATTCGCCAAAACCTAGCTCTTCTAGGTGTTCGAATAAAGTAATAACTTCTTTCCTACGATATCCTTTTTTAATCATATCGGATATCTTCATTTCTTTTTCAAGTTTAAAGTTTATGACCTTTTCTTTAGCAACTTCATTGCGTGTTCTTTTAACGCTCATTATGTTTCCTTTCATTATATTGGAACTATCGCTATATGACTGATACAGCGTAGCATGCTTTGATCATATTGTCAAGCATTTTCTTTATGAGGAGGAAGTAATTTTATCTCTTCTTCCTCATCTTCGTCATCAATAAATACAACCTTGATCTTTCCGTTTGGACGACATTCTTCTGTTTCAACTCCTTCAAGCTCTTCTTCGTTATTAATCATTTGATTAATAACTTCCGAAAATTCATATGATATTGTGTCGGCAAGGTCTGGGTCTATTTCATTCGCAATTGATCTAGCAACTCTTTTTCCTTCAATTATCCCAAAGTCTTTAGACTTTTTAGCGAATCTTTTTACAGCTTTGATCTTATTTATTTTTGGAATTCTTTCCAAACCAAGTCCAACAGCAATACCGCCTATTGCAAGACCCGTTTTTATTGTCAGCGGTTTCATTTTAGTTTATCTTTTTTTCAAGTTCCTTCAGTTTATTGTTTATACTTTCAACTTCATTACTTGTATTTTCAACTATAGAAAGTATACCATAAATCAAACTTATAATGAAGTAATCGTAATTTGCATCATCAAAATAACTTACTGCAAAAATTATCATGAAAAATACGCAAAGACCGTTATACAACCATTTCATTCAACTCACCCTCATCCTTTTCTTCATGGTTATCAGATTGTTCATTATTTTCAGCAAGCTCTTTCACCTCTTCTACCCTAAATTTCTCCCGTTCCGCTTCCTTCATTATGCTTGGTAGAATATAGTTCACGGCGCTATCTACAATAACGTTTCCTGCCGTAGCCATCCCCTCAATTCTAAATTCTCTTGCAAGCCTTGTAGCTCGTTCGCTATCCTTGAATTTATCCATTGAAAGAACATAGCCAATTGAAACACTAACCAAAGCATCTCCAATTTCAGAATCTAAAACATCTTCTAAATGTTTTAGTTTTGAACTTTTCATTCCTTTACTTTGCATCAGCATAAGAATAGAACGCTTTACAGCTTTGGATACTTGGTTAGCAGCAATTCTATACCCGGCAGAAGTTGCTTCTACTTTCAATCCAGACTCTTTTTTCTCCAAGGTCTTATTTGCATCTTCACTTTCAGTTTTTGTAAAATCAATGGTCTTTAGAATCTTACCATCTCTATCTGTAAAGTGTTTTATAAGAACATCACCATTAGCAGCCTTTACAAGAATCGATGGTTTATCTACCATAAAACCATCTCCTTCAATGTAAGACTCTGTAATTTTGTTTCCTCTAACAGATTGTTTGTACTCTACAAGAGAGGGTCTACCTTCATAACAATGATAAATACCATTCTTGTAGGATGCTACACTTTGTAGAATACCATCTTCATCAAAAGACTTGAAAGCACCTTCTCCATCTAATGCAAGATTTCTGTTGATTCTAAGCGAACTCTTTATTCTACCATTCTCATGATAAATATTAATCGTAGAATGTGTATCTGTATAAAAAGCGGATGACATCATCACGCCATTTCGATCATACCGTTCATACGAAGCAATTTCGCCTTTTTCGTTAAACCTTTGATTTTCTACATACTTACCATTCTCCCAAATAAAAACCTCTTTGGGTTGCATATTCTCATAGAACTCACTTCTTTGGACACCATCTTTTACAGGCTCTCCATTCTCATAATAGATATTAGAAAAGCTACCATCTTTGTTTACATAGATAACAGCAGGGAACCCATGCATTGGTCCAGAAAGTCTACCTTCCTCATTGTAATATCTAATTTCAACAATATCGCCATGCTCATTAAGAAAATCTTCTCTGACGAGACTATCCTTCAGATAATGGCTTGTCCTATTATCTTTTCTCTCAACCCTATAATCCTTTAGAGTTTTGGCGAAATCTTTCATAGGTTCTGCGATGTCACTGATAACGTCTTCTAACGCCTCTTTTACATCACCCATAACGTTGTTGAAGTTCATAAGGTCTTCGTATTCCTTCTTAGAATACTTCTTTCCTTCATACCAATATTCTTTCAAACCGGAAGCGTATTCAATAGCCGCCCCATTCTCTCTATGTCTTTTGCCATTTTGATACCATTCTTTTTTAGCAAAGGAGTTTTTATCTCCCCACTTTCTTAGGTATTTAATTGCCGGTTTATCATCAAAAGAATGTAACTGAGCGCCTTTATTTAGAGTCTCTATTCTACATAGATTTTCATCTTCGACAACAACTTTGTCATTATATGTTATAACGCGTCTAGATTTGCCATTATGCCAAGTGTTGATAACCTTAATTGAACCAGGATATTGGTCTAAAAGAGTTTGTTGTTTTTTCTTTTCTGTGTTGATAGCGTTTAGCAAGTCATTCTTAACCTTATCAAATTCCGACTTTTCCTGATTATAAATTTCTTTTTCTTTGTCTTTTTTCCAAGAATCTTGATATTCTTTAACGAAACGTTCATCAATTTTGAACCCACTAAAGTCAATTTTTTCAAAAAAATCAGGCTTGGACATTTCTTCACCTTCCATAAAATATCGTTCGTACTTTGGTGTTATTACCGCCGGTCCATTTTCTTTATGTAGCTTCCCTTCTTTATGATAGGCTCTATAATTCTCTTTCCCATTCGCATCATATTTTATGATGGATGGAGCGGTATTAATACTATGTAGTTTATTATTTACAAGCGTTCTTTCATCAACTACACGATTTCCTTCTTCTTTAAGCGTAGTAAGTTGAACACAAACCTCTTGCCCATCTATATTGAGATTCGTTGAAGTTACATTACAATTATTCAAAGAAGAAGCGGTTAACTGTTGTTTCCCATTTATCCAAAATTCCTCTTGGCATATAGAACCATCTCGATTATAATGGATTACACTTGGACCGCTTGTTTTGTTAAGTATCCCTGCGGAATCGTATTGTAACTCTAGAGACTTTTGTCCATTATCGTGATAATATGTTTCGTTTACAAAACGATCTAAAACAATATCGGCAGAATATACTCGTTTACCATTTACAAACTTCTCTACGGCTGCGTACCAACCACTATTTCCTTTATCATCAGATCCATAGAAAGAATTTAGACGACCTTTATTTAATCTGTAAACAGACTTGGTAACGTTCTTGACACCCTTTGCGTCAACTTCCATACCAAAATCTTCTATCTTTTTGGTATTTTTAAATTCTTCAGATTCTTTTATGTCTTTTGCATAATTAGAAAAAAAGTCTTTAAATGTTTCCTCGGGCGCATTGCTACGCCCTAAGCTTGTTTGTCTTAACATTTCGCTCTCTAGATATTATTCTTTAAGTGTCATCGCCTTCTTTTCAGACTTTTCAAGTTCTTCTTCATTATTTTCAAATTCTTCAGCATCTTCTTCTGTTGGAACTCTAACTCTAACTTTAGGAGCTTCAGGCAAAGCTTCCATTGCTGTATGGATTGGGGCTAAGAAATATTCAAATGCAATTTCCATAGCGAAGTTGCCCGCTGTGGACATGCCGCCAATTCTAAATTCGTTGGCTAGCCGCTCAGCACGAGGATCCTCGTTCAATTTAGGAACGTAGGTCAAGGAGTAGCCAAGCAATATAGAAATAAGAGCTTCGCCTGCTTCTGTCTCTAGGACGTCGGCGACCGCCTTAATTCTACCACCGTCGACGCCTTTATCTTTCATTGCTCGCAGTATGGCGTTTTTAATGCCTTTTGACATTGTTTTGGCGCAAACTCTATAACCGGCATCGCTTGCGTCATCTTTAACCTTCTCGAAAAAACCCATACTGACCTCTTAATTTTATTGCAAAAATGTTGTCAAAAGTTCCGTTAGGTTAAGATGATAACAAATATAGAACTAGCCACCCCAAACTATTCTTAATTGTTATCATTTCAACCTAACGGAACATTAGCGGAATGGGTTGAAAAGAGTCCCGACTACGCGTGGGCTTCTTTCTTTTCCTCTTCCTCTTCTTGATTCATTTCCTCTTCCTCAGAAGAAGCGTGGGTATGTTCCTCGACACGCATTTTCTCTTCGACTGCCGGAAGCGCGGACATTGCTTCAGTAACGACAGGCAACAGATATGTCATTGTCGTATCGATAGCAAGGTTACCAGCGGTAGCCATACCATTGATACGGAACTCTTCCGCCAGCTTTGCGGCACGAGGATCATCCTTCAATTGGGGAACGTATGTCAAACCATACCCCAAGAGAGTAGAGATGATTGCGTCACCAACCTCGGTATCAAGAACCTCTCGGATGGCTTCAAGCTTACCACCATCCATACCCTTATCCTTCATAAGCATAAGGATACCAGCCTTGACGCCCTTCGTCATTTGACGACCAGCAACACGATAACCAGCTTCAATCGCATCTGTCTTTACCATATCTTTTAGATTATCCATTAAACTTCCTTCCTTTCCGTTAGTTCTAGCACTAGGTCGCGTACGCGACCATGTTTTCAGATCTTCTGACACGTCTTTTGTGTCAATGAATTTTTCGAACTTACCAGCTTTGATTTGTTCAATCACTTTATCTCTGCTCATACCTTTGGTACTATAACCATTAACTTGGACTCTATTGTCCTTGGTTCTAATCAAAGAGTTAACATCAGAATCTGGAAGAACTCGGTTCCAATAACGATTACCAGTCCAGAAAGTAACTTGAATTTCCGTACCGGTTTTCGGATTGGTAATCTTGTATGTTTGATACTTGGCTTGACGCTCTTGGCTCTCACCACTATCAATCAATTCGTTGTTATAGAATGCCTTCAGATCCTCTAAAACATCAGCAACAGTAGCACCATTTTCAATGGCAATATCAAGCCCGCTGAATGGTTTGTTTGAGATGATGTTTCGCAAATACTTGCCAAAAGAGAAACCACTACTGTTTCTATGGAGCCTGCGCAACACAACTTCTGCAAGCAAGTTTTGCTTGCTCTTACGAACGCCGGTTTCAAAATCCGGTCCTAAATATATCTCTTTTGGTTTTGCCATAGTATAAATCCTTTCCTATTCTTCTTACATCCTATCATAACAACGACAAGCTGTCAAGAGTTTTTTACGTTATGTCCATACTGTACGGACTACTTCTTTGAGAAAAAATTTCTCCAATGCCAACGTGCAAGTTTGATTTCTTCTGCAACGAGAGCTTTAGGCTTCTTGAGGGCTATATCCCTAAGAATTCTCCCCGTTATCTGAACAGCAGACGCTAGCCTTTCCTTCTGTTTCATCTTCATTATCTTTGCATTCCTCTTTTTTACATTTACAGTTATCGCCACATTTTCCGCCACAACCGCATTTACATTTACGCTTAACAATAAGAGGAGCCTTTTCAACTCCTTCTATTTTGTAATCTTTCATTGTGCCTCTCGATACATTTTTGCAAACTTATTTAATGATTTCAAAGCTATAACAACGACAAACAAGCCGCCAATTATAGTGATACCAACTAAGCTTCCAATAAATTTTACAACAAAATTCTCTTTAGTCATAATAACCTCGGTGACGGTAGATGGATTCGAACCACCATTTCCTTCGAGAGAAGAAGACGTCCTCGCTAATAGCTTCCATTAGACGATACCGCCATAAAGGCTCCTTCGAGCCAAACATATATTTATTCTTTACCTTTTCCTACTTACCTTTTACCGCGTCATGCAACTCCAAAAGAGGAATGCAAATTGGATCGCCTTGAGACGCAGCGTGCCGAACATCATCCCAGAATTGCTCACCAAGATACTTGTCAAAAGCAGCAATAAGCTTCTTTCCAGCACTAACGATCTTTCTATCAGTTGAAATATTCATGATACATATCCTTTCTAAGTTAAGTTTGCGGCTTATCCGCGTTTTCAGTTTCAGCTTCAGTTTCCTTGGTTTCAGCCTTAGCAATCAAGGCTTCAAGTCGCGCACGTTGCTTCTTAGCCGCATGACCTCTGCGGTCTAATTCTGCTAGCTGTTGAGCAGGAGTAAGTGTGCGCCAAAACTTGGTTCTTTCCTCACACTCTTCTCTTCTGATTTTCTTCAAATCCGGGCGGCGACCCTTGATGCCAGGGTATTTGCGTTCATTCTTTTTATCGCCCTTACTTGACAAGATTCCTGCCATTCAACAACTCCTTTCACTGAGCCATTCATTGTTTAGTAGATAGAATCTACCATACCTCGCCACTGATGTCAAGAGGATTTTTATTATTCTTCCCCTTCCATCATTTCTTCCAGCTTCTTTATTTCTTTATCGCAAACATCAAGCATTACTTGATAAACCTTTTGATGCTCACCCCATTCACCAAACTGAGGACCTGAGCCAGATGGCTTCCAATAATATCTTGTCATTGCAAGCATATCAGAAACCATCGTAAACTCTGCTATGGTTCTTAGGAAATCTTCCGCTTCTTCTTTTGTATGTTCTGTTCTACAGAACAAATCAAAATGCGTAGACAAACCAACCACAAAAGGAATAGCATCCCTAATGATTGTTCTTATTTCATATTCTATATGTCTTATTACCGTCTTATCATCAGTGATTTCTGAAGCTAGTAGCAATAAGTATAAACTACTATTTGTTAGCTTATCATCCTTATCCTTCAATCTCTCTATCGCTTTGTCGTAAGCCATTCTCAAGCTAGACAAATATCTATCTTTTGATATGACGCGACCGGTCCAATGACAGAATTTAGTGTCAGAAAGTCTTTGCCAAACATCTTCCCTAATCATAGCCTGTGTTATTCTCAAATTCTTTTTAGTATCTTTAAAGAATCCCATGTTATAGTGATCATTAAGCAATGGCTTTGGAGAAACAATCAATTCTGCCGTACTAGCATATCTACCTGTTCCCGCTCTAATCATTGTAGCATATTCTTCACCCAATAATTGTTGAGCAACATTTAGTAAACTAATTGTTTTGTCATCACCATAATCATTCACTCTGATTCTTATCGTTCCAGGGTCTAACTCATCTATCAAAAAAGTATCGTCTCCATTACGCGTTGCGGCTTTTTTGTTAGATTCCGATGCTTTATGCAAATCGTTTTCTTCAAAAACCTTATTCATTCTCTCTATGGTTGGAACACCCTTGGACGGTGTAAAGTCTTTAAATTCTCTATCCAAATCGGATACTTCAACTCTTCCATTATATATTGCACGAAGCCACTCATCTAAATTCATATCATGTCTAACAGCTACATCGTGATATGAATTATCCCCAACACCTTTTATTATCAAATCCTTCTTAAAACCTTCAAACCAAATCCTTTGTTGGGCTCCTTCTTGTAGTTTCTCTACCGAACCATAGTCATCGTATATAGCTCTTAATGGAAACGTTCTAGGTGTCCAAATATCATTCATTTCACAAATTGCACTATTATCATCATAAGGACTGCTAACTAACAAGAAGTATCTTACAGGATCGCCTACTGTAATTGGCAAACCAGAAACAGAACAAGTGTAATCAAAACTACCCATATCACTCTCCCTTTATCTCTATCATTAAGTATTTATAGTAAAGCAAAGAAGTAAAAAATGCTACAACAGCAGCACCGATACAAACCTCGTAGATCATCAGTATGGATGATACTATACAAATTACCATACTGATGAATGCCAGCACTAAGAGAACTTTATTCTCTTTACTCATCCTTCCATGAAATGGATAGCTTTATACTATCTCCATCACTCTCAACTGTTATAGTATACTTGGCTGTAACAAAGATACTTTCAATAATTGCTATTCTTTTCTCGTGTAACTTTCTTCTCTTCGTATCTTCTTTAACCGACTCTACGACATAAACATATTCATCTAAACCTTGCGATGCCGCATTTACTATACCGCTATATAGCTTTTGCATAGTTTCGTCAAAGCTTCTATATACCGTATTAGATTTAGATGAATTCAATTCATTAGTAATCTTATTGAATTGAGTTTTATCTTTTATATATTCAGGAGAGAAGATTTTCATTTGCTACATTATCCCTTTTTTCTAAAGATACCCAAAATGGCAACAACCATAAGAACAAGAAGTCCTATGGCAAATCTCTTTGTAAAGAACCACGCTATTGAAAACAAACCTTTGAATGTTTTCAAAAACCTAACTACCAACCAAAAGAACATTTTTAGAATTGCTTTTAACATTGTAACCTTCCTTCTAGAATTTTAATGAATCTATCCTTAGTTATACGAGCACCTAAAATGTAAAAAAGCACAGCCGGAAATTTTCTTTGATAAGAATTTATAACAGCCGGACCTACAGAATTATGATACTCTCCGTTCAAAAAATATGCTTGATAATAACATAAACCATCTGAATAGAATCTCTTTACTGCTGGACCAAAATTATTATGATTTACATTATTTTTTCTATACCACACACCTTCCAAAAAACAATGCCCATCATCATTACATATTACAATGTTAGATGGACCATAATCATTGTGTTGACCACCATTCGTAGCCAAATGAATACTAGCTTCTTTACCATAAAAAGTAATAGTAACTCTTGCATGAGATGAATCATAAAAAGATACTCTATGACTCATATCACGTTCATAATAAAAAAAATGAGAACCGCGCAAAGTTAAATCGAGATTCATTATATCTACAAACTTTGATTCAAACTCATTGTTTTCCAATATAGCTTTAGTCAAATCTGTAGCGCTATCGAAATCCGACGACTTTATCATATAGATGTTACTTTCTTTTCTTAATGATTATCTTGATGATAAGCCACAAGAACAAGATAAACTTGTAAAGATATCCCCACACCAACTTTAGAATCATTAGAATCGTAGGAAGTTTAAAGATGAGGAATTTGATTATCTTGTACAGTGTTAGTAAAAATGACATTTGCACCTTCCCTTTATAGGTTATCAACTAGTACAGAATTTTTTTCAGGTAATGCTCTGTATGATGGAGCTTCTTTTAAAACCGAGATGGTTTTCTTCTCTCTAGTTCTTTCAGCTAATAGATCTTTTAGATCCCATGTCTTAACGTAAATACTATTAAAACCTATTGACAATATCTCGTGGGATTTTTTTACCAACTTGAGAAAGTTACCTATAATTAATAGGATCAATATTGGAAGCCAAAAAACAGAGTACAAAAACATATATTTAAAGTATCTTCGTTTAGCCAGTTGTTTGACTTCATTAAGATTATCTTTTTTAAACCTATCTATTTGCTCGCTTAGATTGGAAACAGAAAAAATCCCCCAATTATGCTTATTCAATTCTTGTTTAACATCTTCGCAAGCTCTGTAATTATTACTACTATTTTCAATTTTTTCTTCTAACAAAAGAAGGTATTCTTTGTTGGAAAGAGAAAATTGGCTGTTTGAATTTGCTATTTGTCTTAAATAATCGTTTGCATAATCATAGATACTGTTATCTTTTGTTTTGTAAAGATAGGCAACCGAAGCTACAGGAATCATGACTATATAAAAAGCAATTACTGCTAAATACATCATCTATCTTTCCTCAACATTTCTATAGCCATATCAGCATGTCTTGCTGTTAAACCTTTTCCATTGAAATTTGTTTTGATTTGAAAACTATTGACAGCTTCGTAATCGATAATATCAGAATCCAAAACAATATAATCAGCAATGTCTTTATGATTGTAGTACCAAAGATTTATCTCATATCCTACACCAATTGCTGTCTTTCTTGTTTTACCTACAATCTTCCCTGTAAACCCAAACTTTTCTAGAACCTTTTGCATTTCGTTGACTGTTTTTGTTAACCTCCAATGAGAGGTTATAACAATCCCTGCTCCAGTTTCTTCACAGATTCTATTAAGATGCTTTACACATTCTCTATCTATGTATTCTTCTGGAGATTGAACCGATGCAATTTTCTGATTCAGATCGGCGTAATTCAATACACCTTCAGTATTCAGGAAGATTACTTTTTTTTTTCTTCGCTGTTGTCGTTTTCTGCTGCTGATA
>Ga0180438_10005882_pt1 | contig 16817 bp, 12 predicted proteins | sample SS_ome_12_FD_132455 | JGI IMG/M metagenome (GOLD analysis project Ga0180438, IMG submission 132455) | Hypersaline lake sediment archaeal communities from the Salton Sea, California, USA - SS_3_D_2 metaG | ecosystem: Environmental > Aquatic > Non-marine Saline and Alkaline > Hypersaline >...
AAGAGCAGGAAAAAAGCACATATTTTGAAGAGAGATTACTTGAGGGTGATTGTAAATCCGCTTATATTTTTCCCAGGGAGCTTGATGACCTGGGACAAAGAGAAGGAGAGAATCATATCGCAGTGGTCCATATCGATGGGAATAATATGGGAAAGATGATAAACCAACGCCTGAAAGGGATTACCGATTATGATACCGCAGTAAAAAAAATGAAACAGTTCTCAATAGAGGTTAGTGAAACATATGAAACAGTGATGAAATGGTTGGTTAAACGATTAATAAACGCCATTAAAGATGAAACATTTATTAAAAAATTGAATTTACATTTTCAAAAAAAGCCGACACCACTCTTCATACGGCCGCTGGTACTGGATGGAGATGATGTGACTTTTGTTGTTGACGGTAGAATCGGGATTCCAACCGCTGCGGCCTTTTTAAACCAAATTAGCAAAGAAAAAATTACGATTGGCGAAGAAGAAATACCGCTGTCTGCCTGTGCCGGAGTGGCTGTGGTTAAATCCCATTTTCCCTTCTACCGCGCCTATCAACTGGCAGAAGAACTTTGCCGTTCCGCTAAGATGAAAGGTAAAATAATCGCTCAGAAAAAAGGAAAAGAAGATGAAGTGGGTAACTGGCTGGACTTCCATATCGTACATTCCGGGGTCACCACGGAACTCCGTGAACTGAGACGAAAAAATTACAATGTACCTGGATTGAATCTGTTGGACCCGCTTCAATATGGAAAACATGGAAGCGTTCTTATGAGGCTTAATCAATACCATCTTTTATGGCGCCCATGGTGTACAGCAGGAAATGTAGAAGAACAGTGCAAATGGGAACATTTTAAATACATCTTTAACGAATTTAACGATATGGACAAATGGCCGCGTTCACGATTGAAAAGGTTAAGAAATGAATCCATAAAATCGGAAACAGATATTCAACTGCTTCTCTCTGAATTTAAAAGTAGGGATAAGCGTTTGCCCTTATTTGACGGTAACAACGAATACTTTAGAGATAATCGATGCCCCTATTTTGACGCCCTGGAATTATTGGATTTTTATATAGAGATACCAGGGATGGAGGATGCAACATGAAATTAATCATGGAATTAAAATCCGATGCCCTTCCCGGTTCAGGCGAGGGACTTACAGGAATTATCGATACAGATATTAATTATGATGACTATGGAATTCCATATATCCCTGCCAAACGGGTAAAAGGCATTTTAAAAGAATCTGCCGAAGAGTTAAAAGATGCAATGGATTTAAGCGGAGTAGATATACTAAGCACAGAAGTCGGAACGATTTTCGGGGAACCTGGTAACGAAAAAGGCACAGAGTTAAAAATATCCGATGGACGGCTGGATAATTATGAGTTGATGAAAAAACTTTTGCATTTTACCGGAACCGATAAAAAAGATGGATTGTCTCATGTTTTCAACAAGGAAATCATCCTGGATCACTTTACCTATCTGAGATCTCAAACCACCATCGAAGAACATGGCGCGGCCAAAGAAAATAGTTTGCGAACCTTCAGGGTTCTAAAAAAAGGAACTCGATTCCATTTTGACGTTGAACTGCCGGGAAAATATCATGAAGATTTAAAGAAAATATGCGGCGTTACCCGTCGATTCGGCATATCCAGGACCAGGGGTTTGGGAGACATAAAACTCTCCGTTGATAATTCCAAAAAAGTGCATGATGAACCAGTGAACGATAAACCGTCAAATCTCCAGTTCTCCGATGACCAATACTGCCGAATCATTTTATCAATAAAAAATCTCGGGCAATTACTTGTAACAAAACAAATAGGGAAAACGCAATCTGGCGAAAAATATATCCCGGGAGATGTGATACTGGGGGCTTTGGCCAGCACGTACATCAAAAACAACCAGTTGAAACTCCCCCATGAATATGCAAATTTCCAGGATATATTTATAAAAGGAAATGTTACTTTTTCAAACGCTTACCCGGAAGATGAAAACGGTGTCATTTATTACCCGGCCCCGCTATCTATGGTCAAAGAAAAAGACAGGGAGAATTACTACAATATTGCAAGAGACCAGGACTGTAAAAAAATCAAGGAAAATGAAATAGAAACCAAAGGAGGAGCAGGAGAATTTGTGGCTATAGAACACGATATCATGGAGTCAATCTCTGTGGAAACAGAGATGGAGTATCATCACAGCCGACCGTCTGACAAAAGTATCGGCCATGCGCGCGAAGAGGAAGGAGAATTTTTCCAGTTTTCTGTCATTAAAGCGGGTCGCACCTTCCAATCTGAAATAACCGGGAAATTTAAATATCTAAAACAAATTAAAGATATTTTGAAACAACAGTACCTATTTTACATGGGCAAATCAGGAACTGCGCAGTATGGAAAATGCGTCGTGAAAATAAAAGATATATTACCTATTAAAAAACAGGGTTCTTTATGGGAAAAAACTGAATCCATCGTTTTAACACTGGTGTCGGATACGATCCTTTTGAATGAATATGGCTTTATGGTTCCGAACCCCATGTTATTAATAAAAGAAATGGCTGAAAAGTTAGGTGTTGATCAAAATAAATTAGAGATAGAAAAGAAATTTTTAAAATTCAACCGGATCGGAGGATTTTTAAGTGTTTGGAAAATGCCGAAAATCCAGCAAACAGCTCTTAAAGCCGGAAGTGTTATGATTATAAAGAACAATTCCGATACCGACCTGGAATTAGACAAAATTATAGATCATTCGTTCGGTTTAAACACGGAACAGGGTTATGGACAGGTAAAAATAAACTGGCACGGGAAAACAGACGGCGAAATAATAGTCAAAAATCAACCAGCCGAGATTCCGGCTTCTCCAAAAAAAGGAGAATTTTCATCCCTAAAGGATTTTATACAGTCGATATTATTCAAACGAATCGAACTTTTATTAAAAGCAGAATCTGTAAAAGAATCTCAAGGAGTCGGGAAAATACCCTCCGGTTCCTTTCTGGGAAAGATTCTGTTGTTTCTAAATCAATCAAGTTCCTTTGAAGAATTCATGGAACCAATCACCCAATTAAGGGACCGTGGAAAGAAACAATTGGAATTGTTAGAAAAGGGACTAAAAATGAAAGCCAATAAAATTAGTAAAGAAACAATTGAAACCTTTATTACCCCGATTTATAATAAAATCTTCCCCAATTCCGATTTAAAAAATATTCTTTTGCAAAGCGCGGCTATTGAGGAACATTTTTTCAAAGAAGAAGAAAAAAATCTTTTTAGCCTTTACGAAACCTATGCCGGTTTTTTTCTCAATCAATTAAAACTAAAAAAGAGGAGGGAAAATGAATAATTCTAAAATACTTGAACGAATTTACATCAAAGGAAAGCTGCAAGCCATCTCCCCCCTTATTATCGGCAGTGGTGAAGATCAAAACACAGATATCGATCTTATCAGGGATGCAGATAATATCCCTTTTATTCCTGGAACATCCCTTGCCGGCTGCACTCGTCACTTTCTAAAAAATCTTATGAAAGATAAAGACAAAGGAATCGTTGAGACCGTCTTTGGAAAAAAAGAAAAAGAATCCATCCAGAGCCTCTTGATGTTTTTCGATTCTTTACCCGGTGATAAATCGTCTTATACCACATCTGTCAGGGACGGCATAAAGCTGGATTATGAGACAAAAACGGTAGATTTTCATAAAGAGAGGAAAGAAAAAACCGGGGGAGCAAAATACGATTATGAAATCGTTGAACCCGGAGCACTCTTTGAAATCAAAATGGAAATTGTGATCAGGGAGTCCATTCTTAAAGATATTGAAAAAGATAAAATTTATGACCTGGTCTATTGGCTCCTGGAATCGTTGAAAGATGGGAAAATACATGTAGGAGCCAAAACCCGCAGAGGATATGGAAGAATTAATTTAATCGATTCAAACATACTTAAATTGGACATGAAGAAAGAAGCGGATATTAAACAATGGATGAGTTTGGACTGGAAATTTAAACCGAATATAGATATGTCATATTTCAAAACAAATAAATTAAATATAGAAGAAAACACAGGTGTTAATATATCTGCCTCCTTTCGAATCCCTTATTCCCTATTAATCCGACATTACAGTATTAAACCATCGGATGAGGATGCAGCCCATTTGATGTCCGGGGAAAACCCGGTGATACCCGGCACCTCCTGGAATGGTGCGATTTCCCACGGCATTTATAACATCCTGATGGAATTGGGATATGATGAATCGAATTTTAATCAAATAAAAGAGGATTTATTCGGGATTGAAAAAGGAAAAACACCCAAAGCCTCAAGGATTATATTTGAAGAGAGTATCATAAAAGATTCTACATCAATCTCATATACCCGGAACAAAGTGGACCGGTTTACCGGTGGTGTGGTGGATTCGGCGCTGTTTGATGAAAAACCGGTCTATGGTGGTACGACTGTATTAAATACAACCATTAAAGAAGCAAAGGATTGGGAAGTGGGACTTATATTACTGGCAATAAAAGATATTGGAAACGGGATTCAATCGCTGGGCGGCGATGCCAATATTGGTCGGGGTATTCTTGAGGCGGAACGCAAAAACATTTCGGTCAATAACGAACCATTGACCCTGGAAAAAGAAAAATTCTATTTTAAAAAATTATATGATTATCTAAATTCAATAAAGGGAGAAACCAATGGCTGAAGAAATACAATTAAATAAAGTGGATATTATAAAATCCATCTGTGAAAATGGCAATGTGGATGAAGCCATGGAATCTTTTTTGCTAGGAAAATCTAAGTCATTGGAAAAGGACATCTACCTTGTGGTCTATAAGCATCATGAGGTATTGATAGGTGAAGTGAAGGAAGGAGAACTCATATTGGAATGTAAGAATGAGTTAAATTCTGATTACCTGAAAGAGTTACGAATGTTTTCGCCCAGGGGTGAATTATATACCTGGAATCGTAGAGGCACGTTCAAATATCGCCTGAGAATCGATGATATAAAAACCGGTAAAAATGAAAATATTTATGATGAAGCCCATTATATGTGGGGCGCTAAACAAGATAAAAGTGATGAATTCGCTGCCATAGAACCCAACCGGGGCATGCGGTTAAAGTTTCCCTTTAAGGTTGAAGATGACATTTTACCGTTAAAATACCGGGTAAGAAACTATTTTGAGTATGAAAAAGAGACCGGGTTGATTCGATTTTATGATGCAAGATTGGTGACATTTTTAGATTCAACCGGTAAGGAGTTGAAAAATGGCTGATTATGAAGAATCAAATCAAAAGTTTGTCAATCCCTATCATTTTGTTTCTCTTGAGGGCAATTGCCGCAAAGATTTCGACTACCATGAACAGAGAAAAAAGAAGTGCAATTTTACAGGGTGGATTGATTGTGAAATGGAAACCCTGACACCGATATTCATTCCCAGCACCAGCAGTGTTTATGAAGAAAAGAATGGGGAGAAGCATTCGGATGTGTTTGGAAAACGGGCAGGGGATAATGGTATTATTAACAGTTATGATTTTTTCTCCTATAGGAATTTGCCCATTGGACCATTTGAAAAGTGCCCCGATGCTTCGGAACCGGTGATACCGGGCAGTGAAATTCGTGGGGTGATTCGGTCCGCCTTTGAAGCGGTTACCAACTCCTGTCTCTCCACCATCGATGATGAACAGGTGTTATATAAAAGAGTAACTACTTCGGGAAAGCCGGGACGTTTATTGTATGAGAATGGGAAATGGAAAATTCAGAAATGCGAAAGGATTGGTATCTCTTTTAGAGCCACCAGAGGGGATAGGCATAATTTTTCAAAGTATATCCGAAATCTAAAAGAGGGACAGGAGGTTTATGTAAAAAAAGGACATAAATATAAAACAAGGAGTGGATACCCCGCATTTACTGTTGTTGACGACATAGGAAACTCAAAAAGGAATGGATACATAAAAGGATTTTACCATCTGGGAGAACCTTTTGGGCAACGAAAGCATCATGAATCAGTTTTTATTCCAACAGGGGAAAAGGATATTGAAATTGATGAATTAGCAGTTAGAAATTATGTAAAAAACCTTAAATTGTATAAAGATAAAACAATAAATTTACATCATAAAAAAGGAGAACATTCTGGATATAGAGAAATTGATGTAAGGAATAAAAAAGTGGAAGACTTTAGTAATTCATTAATTTACTACTCTAAGTATAATAAAAATTATTACTTATCTCCCTCTGCCATTGGTCGTGAAGTATTTTATAATCAATTAACGAAAATCGTCGGCGATTATAACCCCTGCAGCCAGTTGAATGAATTGTGTTGCGCTTGTGCATTATTCGGTATTGCAGGAAAGGAGGATGCTGCTGCTTCGCGGGTTCGGTTTGTCGATGCTCATGTTTTAGAAAAAAAAGAAAATCCAGGAGGCTATTATGAGGGAATCCGAATCCTTAAGGAATTGGCCTCACCAAAATTATCCGCAACCGAGTTTTATTTAATAAAGAATCCCGATTATGCAGATACCTGGAATTACGATTATGCAATCAATTGGAGATCAAACAGGTGGGGAATCCCCGGATATAAACCCCAAATTCGTGGAAGAAAATTTTATTGGCATCATCGGAATGGTGCCCCTTATATAAAAAAGGAAGATGAAGAAAATGATGAGGTGGTTTCCGAAAGGAATGTGGCAGTTAGGCCTTTAAAAAAAGGGAATCGCTTTAAATTTAAGGTTTATTTTAACAATGTCACCTCAGATGAACTGGGAAAACTCCTTTGGGTGCTTGAGATCGGACAGAATAAAGAGCATGCCCATAAAATAGGAATGGGAAAACCCATTGGCCTGGGAAGTGTCAGGATTTCTGTTTCCAATATACATATCCGGAAAATCGTAAGGGATACCGAGAATAACACCATTCATTATGATGAACATGATATTAAAGATAGACCGGATGATTATAAAGATATATTAAATTGGTCATCCATGAACCACCAGAACCTTGGCTGCAGTGAATTGGTATTAAAGGAATTCTTACACATTACACGAGTGGACCATTCTTATGATACGATTGAATATCCCACCATTGAAGACAAACCGGAAAATTATCTCTGGTTTGTGGCTAACAAACAAATAAAAGGAACCGGCACAAGACCGATTATTGAACAGTCCTTGCCACCCATGGACAGCCCCTGGCTAAAAAAATATAAAGAAAAAAAGGCAGGATAAATGGACCGGATGATTTTTCCTGAGGGATTTACATATTTAACCATCGGCTTTAAAATTCAATTAAAATCAGAGGCTATTTTCCCGAAATTTAAAGGGAGCCTGCTCCGGGGAGTGTTAGGCAAATCCATGCATGATCTGAGCTGCCGGGAAAAAGATGTTGAATGTAATGAATGCGGATCGCTTATTCGTTGCCCCTATGCCAATCTCTTTAAACCGGAATTAATCCTGAAAAATCAATTGGTCACTGTTCCCTTTGTGATTTTCTCCGAAGATAATAAAGAATTCCTGAACCCAGAAGATACCATCCCCTTACAAATAACATTACTTGGAGATTTTATCGATTATATGGATTATTTTTTAAAATCGTTTCATTTTGCCGGGCAAATCGGGCTGGGTCATAAACGTGCGAAATTCGACATCATAAAAATCAGGGTAGGAGAGGAAAAACTCATCTATAAAGATGGAAAAATAGTGGGAAATGTGGGTTTTGATCGTCAGAGTTTATCAGCCATAAATGGAAATGGATGGCAGGAACCTGTAAGAAAGTTAAAAATCAGGTTTTTGTCTCCAGTTAGTATTTTTAAAGATAAAAAACATATTTATGCCCCCAGGATAGAAGATATTATTGAATACCTCGTACATAGAGTCAACAGGTTGAATAAATCCATCTGGAGAATTGACGGTTATTCATTGGATAGAGGAATGTTTAACAATGGAAAGATCAATGTTACAAAATACAACATTCATTATAATAAAATATTTAAGAGCAAAGGTCTTGGAAGCAAAGTCGAACTCTCCGGTTTTACCGGCTCAATGGACTTGTCGGGAGAGCTGAATTCCATTTATCCGTTACTAAAAGCCGGTGAAGTACTTCACATCGGCTCAAGGACGTCCTATGGATTAGGAAAGTATGATTTGTCTGTTCTTTGACTTTTCTTTTATGCCAGGTTTCAGATGTGTCATAATGGTGACAGGTTTTGGTGCACTTGTTAATATGCAAGTTAAATTTGCCTGAAGGGCACCTTTTTTTACTGCTATTTAATAAAAGGGGATAAGCGCGAAAATCGGTAAATCCTGTTTCAGACATTTTTACCCTTACTCAAAAGTATATTCACCTCCCCTGTCCAACTTGCCCACTTTTCCTACGGCCATTTGATCCTTTTCCTACGGGTGGTTGACCCCTTCCTACGGTTCCATGACCCACTCCTACGCAAAAAATCAGGCACTAAATGGAAAGGTAAAAAAAAGGTGTCAGACTGGAAAAATTACGTTACCAATAAGAAGAATTAAAAATATTAAAAATATCGCCTCAAAATATTGATTTTCTTAATTTGAGAGTTGATAAAATTAATTTTTTGGGCTATAAATATTAAAAAAATTAATAGCTCATAAATATTTTAACATCCTCAAAAGAGATACCGAAATCATTGCTTTTTGGAGCTTTATCTCGCCATCTTTGAGCAACGTTACAGACCAGGAGAAGTTTCTCGTCATCCTTAAATTTAATCTCTCCTACCTCTCTCTGATTTTTAAATAGCTTTAAAATTACCATATATAACCCTAAAATTAATCCTCTTTCATACCCACTTTTTTAGAATATAATTTATCACGATTTTCTTTTTTCATTGCTTTCATTTTTTCATAAAAATAACCTGTAAATGATTTAAAAACCCTAAGACCTGATTTATCTTTAGAATCATCAGGACAACCCGTCAGGGTTAATAACAAATTGCTGATTTCTTTGACTATCTCTTCATTTTTTTTATCCATTTTTTCTTCCATTGGCAGCCTGGGTAATGTTTTTGACGTTTTGTTAAAGGTTGTTTTTAGTACCTTTTAGAAATATAAACCGGACCGGGGCGGCATCCTGCGGATACAAGCTGGTCCGGATCTTTTCAGGGCCACCGGATGGGCAGGAAAAAAAGAACTTTCTTAACCTTTAGCCCTGCCCATCCAACTGATCTAACTCTTTTAGTTCCCTTTGACTATTTCCAGGGGGCTCTTTTTGTAAAAACTGCCCCCTGGACCCCCGCAAAAACTTTTGTCTATGGGAGATAATGCAACAAATGTCGTAATATGCCATGAACGTTAATAAAACCCATCCGTGATGGGCGCCCCCTTAAATATATTCCAACGGAGTCTCTATTTTTATTCTTCGGTTATCTTCCACTGTGACGTGAAACCGGATATCAACGGCATGGGCTAATCGAAAATAAGAGGAATCCAGGTACTGGGCCCATTCGATAACAATAACTCCTTCTTCAATATAATCGTCAATCTCCAGGAGATTACCCTGGATACTCTCCCCCAACCGGTACAAATCAACATGAAACAATAAAAACTTCCCCCTGAACTGGTTCATCAAGGTAAAAGAAGGACTCACCACCTCTCGAGGCTCAATGCCAATGGCCCTGGCAATACCTTTGGTAAATAATGTCTTGCCCGCTCCCAAATCCCCTGAAAGTAAAAGGATCTCATTGCCTTTTAATCGGTTCCCGATTTTTTCCCCCAGGGCAAAGGTATCATCAGGAGAGGTGGAAAGGAATTCTGTAATCATCCGCCTCTAGAGCTAAAAAGGCATTGGGCATAAAATTTATGATATCTGTGGCAGTCAGGCAAATTTCTCCCTTGTCTCGGGCAGCCAGGTCCCCGGCATATCCGTGGATAAATACAGCTGCCTGCAAAATCGTATCCATGCTGTGTTTTTTAATAAATTGGCAGATCATACCTGCTATAATTCCACTCAACACATCCCCACTGCCAGCAGTGGCCATGCCAGGATTGCCGGTGATATTGAAATATACCCGACCCTCCGGGGTTGCAATAAGGGTATGATGACCTTTTAAAACAACATAAACATGATACTGACGCGCAAATTCCCGGCTGATACCGATTCGATCTCCCCTGATTTCCGAAATGGTGCAACCGGTTAAACGGGAGAACTCCCCCGGATGCGGGGTGATAATGATAGGATGCTGACGCGGATGCTCCAGGAGCTTTTTATCCTTTTGAAGCACATTAAGGGCATCGGCATCCAACACCAGGGGAACCTGCGTGTTTTTTATCAACAAAGAAACCAGATCAAAGGTCTTTGAATGATTGCCCATACCAGGCCCGGCAAGTATGGTATTAAACGGCTCTAAAGCGGGGAGTAAATCTTCTGTCCCCTTGTAAATCAATGTCATGATCTCCGAGTGGGCAGTAACGGCTGCAGTTCGATTTTCATAACATACCGCTGCAGTGCATAACCCTGCCCCGGACTTTAAAACGGCAAAGGAACTTAAAATCCCAGCCCCGGGCTTATCCACAGACCCGGCAACGGTTAATCCATGACCATAATCCCCTTTGTGGGCGTCCGGCTCTCTCTTCCTTAACAACTCCTTAAACGCATCAGGGGTAATGATATCAATATGATATTTTTCCTGGTTCACCCGTTCATTGGGGATACCGATATCGATGATGGCAATTTTTCCACAGGTTGTGCTTCCGTCAGGATGGAGATGCGCCACTTTGAGACATTGAAAGGTGGCCGTGACATCTGCATGGACATGCACCCCCTCCTCCGGCAAAAAAGCCTCGGAAAGACCGGAAGGGATATCAATGGCTGCCACTTTAAACCCAGACCCATTGATAAGTCGAATGGCACAGGAATAAATTCCCTCTTTCACAGGATTGTTGATCCCTGTCCCAAAAATGGCATCGACAATCAGAGTTTCATTCTTATTGTAATGTTTCAAGCCTTCAAATATCTCCTCCAAATGGGTTTCATTTCGAAGGATGGTATAGTTTAGATTTAAATGTTTGATGATTTCAAAATTGATTTTTGGATCAGGGTTTAAGTTTCCAGGATCAGAGAAAAGGAGAAACTCTACCTGGTAGCCTTTTTGGTGCAAAATGCGGCCCACAGCAATGCCGTCACCGCCATTATTGCCTTTACCGGCAATCACAATGATATTCTTGTACCCCTCTTTTATAGAAAACTCTCGGGCAAAAAAATTCGCCGCCCCCTGAGAGGCGTTTTCCATCAATACGATGGACGGTATCCCAATGGTATTGATGGCTTCACCATCCAATTCCTTCATCCAGGATGAATGTAGCAATTTCATTTTTTATTACTGGTGGAAATGTTACTTTTCTTTCTTCTTTTCCTTCGAATCGCCCTTTTTCACAATTTCATCCAGTTTGGAAGCAAGAACGCCGCTGAAACCGCCGTCATCTCTATAGGCGACCTCTTCTTTCTTTGTGACTTCTTTTCTCTTAGCCATTTCCTCTCTCATTTTTGCTTTCAACTCTTCCAACTGAATTTCTCTTTTGATCTCCTCTTCGGACATCTTTTCAGCAGGGGGTCGTTTATCCACTCGTTTCGGGACTTTCATAACCTTCTCTTCCTCGACTCTTTTCTTAACTTTTCTTGGGGTGAACTCTTTGGCAGGGAATGGTTCTACCGGAAAGGATTCTTTTGGCTTTACGAAATCCGGTCTTTTCTTAAAGGGGACCTCTTTTTTCTTTATCCCTTTTTGGGTTTCGACATCAAATTCTCTGCTTTTGGGTTTAAAGGGTTTTTGAAGTTTGGCAGCGGCAGCCTTCTTCCGCGCTTCTTTTTTCCTTCTCAGTTCCAGGGCTTTTTGTTCTTCCCTCTCTTTCATTAATTTTTCCTTCCGCCACATTTCCTCTTCCCGTTTTCTCCGTCTCTCTTCTCTCTTTCTTCTAATCTCCTCTTCCAGGCGTCGCTCTTCCTCCAGTTTTTTTCGTTTTAATTCCTGTCGTCTTTTTTTCGATTCATCCCTTGCTGCTGCTTTACGCTGGTACTCTTCATCTTCAATGGCAGCCACGGCCTCAGAGTCTAAGTAAAACACCCCGGAAAGTTTTTCCGAAGGTATGAATTCACTATTAGAAAGTATTACCTCCTCTACTAATTTCAAATCAATGGGATAAATAAGATCTAAAATATGGTACAAACGAAGAATATGAATCTCATAATTCCTCTCTTTAATCCCAAAATCGAGAAAAATCTTATGAACCAATTTATTTAAGGTCTCAATACTCCTGTATTCGTTAATTTTTCGACTAATGGCTTTGAAAATATCTGCCTCAAGAAACATCGCTTTGTTGACAAACACAGGAGAGGCGATTTTTTCGTCCGATACCTCAAAAACTTTTCTCTCTGGGTTATAGTCCACCCGATCTGCAATGGTCCCTTTTTTGGTGGTACGAATGGTAAATTGCCATTTATTCTCATCTTCACCCGTCTGCTCAAAGGCCAATATCATTCCCTGCAGCGCTTTGTATTTTTCAAAGACCTCTTTAAACCCAAGAATCAGGTTTTCATCCCTGTAATAATAGAGTAAATGGTTTTTTTTTGTTTTTCCATCGATCAATTCGATTTCAATCGACTCGTCCACGTCAAATAACCCGGTTTTTAATTTTACAGCACCTGCATAAACTTCCCGCTGGGTCAAATAAAAACGAGCATTTCCCTCAACAAATACACCCTCTTCAAACTTCCTTCTCCGTTGTGCGATACTTTTTTTGTTACTGAAGGTGGCTTTGTTCAGCAGGGGATTCTCTTCACTAATGGGAGAATTTTTCTTCATATAATAAATGACTGAAATTAAATTCCATTTGCCCCAACCCTCACTCCTGGTTTGCTGAAAATCGATCTTGTAATCTTTACTCATCCGGTAATTTAAGGCAAAGCAATAGGAGTCAAAATCAGATTCTTCTGACTTTATTCTGGCAAAATTCTCTACAAGAAATTCAGTGGTGGCTGATTGTTTATTCTCCTTTAAAAATTCTCTTATCTTATCAAACACTTCCTGGCCTATGACCTTAAGATTGTCACGCAGCAATACTTTACTACTGATAAAAGCGATATCTGATTCTTTATTTAAAATCCCTGCCATTTTCTTTTTAAGGATGATAAAATCTCTTTCCCCCAACGGATCCTGTTTCTGCCTCGGGTCCTTCTCCAGGGCCAGATATTCTGGTTTTCTCGGTGGTTTTTCCTGCTTATGAGGAAGAAGCAGTTCAATCTTCTGCCGTTCCAGGTAATTAATATATTTCTTAAACTCCGATGTGCCCTCATAACTCAATTTTATCTCATCAATATCAAACCGTGTTCTTGTATCAATCACCTTTAAAACCACGCCATGGTCGATCTCAATATACTTTTTTGCTCCTACGGGAATCTTCCCGGGGTATTCTTTATAAATCAAATCGTTCACTTTATATTCACACCCCGGGCTGTAAATTTTTACCTTATGGGCTCGGCTATCTTGCGTCTTAAAGAGTGCAATCCGATATGCGATTTCATCCAGGTCTACCGGATTGGTCTTTTCGTTTAAAAACTCTTTAATAAATTTAATATCTTTCTTTTCAATATTTAAATTGACTTCCACTTTTAGAATCTCTTATCTTTAAATTTCCTGGTTAAGATCTCCTTCAATGTAGGTGTTCCGATCTCTTCCAGTTCATAAGTAACCCTGACTGTTGGTTTTTTTAAATCCACAATCCGGGTCAAATCAATGGGTGTGGCAATAATCACCAGGTCAGCGTCCACTTTGTTAATGGTCGCTTCCAGGTCTTTCATCTGGTGCTCACCATACCCCATGGCTGGTAACAAGGTCCCGATATCAGGGTAATCTTCAAAGGTATCTGCAATGGTTCCAACAGCAAACTCGCGGGGGTCCACCAGTTCAGAGGCCCCATATCTATAGGCAGCCATCACACCTGCGCCATATTCCATTTCACCATGGGTCAGGGTAGGACCATCTTCGACCACCAGTACGCGTTTTCCCCTGATTTCTTCACTACCTTCAATAAAAATCGGGGATGCTCCATCAATCACGATGGCGCTTTCATTGTTATTACTAATATTTTCCCTGACCTCCAGGATATCATCCAGGTCAGCGGTATCTATTTTATTAATGACAATAACATCGGCTCTCTTCAGGTTAACCTCCCCAGGATAATATTCCAGCTCATGGCCGGGTCTGTGAGGATCCACCACCACAATTTCAAGGTCCGACTTATAAAAAGGGACATCATTATTACCGCCATCCCATAAGATGATATCAGCTATTTTCTCTGCTTCTCTTAAAATGGATTCATAATCAACTCCGGCAAATACAATAATACCTTTATTGATATGGGGTTCATACTCTTCCATTTCTTCAATGGTGCAATTATGTTTTTTCAGGTCTTCGATGGTTTCAAATTTCTGGACGTTCTGCGCCACAAGATCGCCATAAGGCATGGGGTGCCTGATGACAACAACGTTGTATCCCATTTCCTGTAGAATAGCTCCCACCTTCCGGGTGGTCTGGCTCTTTCCACATCCGGTTCTGATGGCACATACGGAAACCACGGGTTTGGTACTCTTTATCATGGTTTCATTGGGTCCCAATAGGATAAAATTAGCTCCGGCTTTCATTACATCAGCCGCTTTACCCATGACATACGTATGGGGGACATCGCTGTATGAAAAATATACATCCTGAACGTCTAATTTCTTAATCAAATCGATCAGTTCAGATTCAGGATAAATATCGATCCCATCAGGATAATTTTCTCCTGCCAGTTCTTTTGGATATTTTCTCCCTTCAATATCAGGGATCTGAGTCGCCGTAAATGCCACTACTTTGGTATCCTTTTTCTCTTTAAAAAACATATTGAAATTATGAAAATCTCGTCCTGCTGCGCCCATGATTAAGGCATTACGCATTTCTACCTCCTATTTTAGAGCATTTCTAATTTAGATTTCTTTTTAAAGCCTAAGTATAATAAATAAAGGCATATAAGTCAAATTATTTTTCTTCTTCTGTGATTAACATTAAAAAAAAACTGGATTTTTTTTTAAAATTAATCGAAAATTCTTTTAAAAAAAAAATGTGCGACACATTTTGAAGACCTTGAAGGTTTTAAAATAATCAAATAGAATTTGCCTATGGCCAAGAAATCAATTTCAATGTTTATGGAAAAGGATAAAAAATTATGACCAAAGGCCGGAGCGGTCCTTAAAACATTAAAATGTATTCATTCCAGGTTGAGTCAATAACCACGGGATTTTAATGTGATAACGTTTTAAAAAAGTAAAAAGTCGCCAGTTGCTAAGATTATAACATTGACTATAAAATATCTAATATCCAGCGTAAAAAAATTAGGATGGTTACTTAACCTTCTACTAGAAAAAAAGTAAATAAAAGTAACATTTTTTGGAATTTAAGCTATTATTTTACACAAAGATTTACTAAAAATAGCATATATGTTAATATTTTTAATATTTTAACTAAAGAAATTAAAAACTTGACATATAACTCTGTTTTTGTTATTCTATTTTCGGCAAAGAGAATAGAACGTTTTATTCCTGATTTTTACAGCCTCAAAAAGAAACATAGAACAGGAACTAAAAAAGGCACCAAAGGGTTTATTGGTTAATGGTTAAAGATGCTTAATAAAACCGTATTCATATGGTTGCTGTTTAATTTGTTGTTTTTTACCTCTTTTTGTAAAAAACTGCCCTATGTTCCGGATGAGAACGCCATCATTTACATCGAGTCCATTCCCCTGAGTATTATTGCCGGGGATACAGCCAGGATAATCGTAACAGGAAAGAAAGGAAATGGGTATCCCTTACCCAATGGCACCATTGTATATTTAAGTGCCAGCAGAGGAAGCCTTGACCCGGAGGTCACCCTGGATAATGGTAGAGCCGAAGCCGTATACCAATCGGATAAAAACGTTATAGGCGATGTGATTATCACCGCTCACTGCGGCAAAGCTCTGATTTCCCCGGAACAACTCATTATCACCGTTACCAAAACAGGGGTTTTTTACCTTTTTATATCTGCTGAACCCATGGAGTTACCTTCCGTTGGAGGAACTTCCACTATCACGGCAAAAGCCCTTGATGAAAACATGGAACCAGCAGAAGGCAAGCGATTGTGGCTGGAAACCACAGCAGGAATCCTTTCACCTGCTGGTGAACGGGTAACCGATAAAAATGGAGAAGTCGAAACCCTTTTAACCACTGATAAACCCGCTACAGTCACTGTAAAACATGGGGAACTTGAGCAATCCGTGGATATTACCCTGGAAGCCGCCAACATCCTCCCCTCTGCTGACTTTGTCTATTCACCTAAACCCCCTAAAAATGGGGAGACTCTCTATTTTAGTGCTGAAACCAGCACCGATGCGGATGGAGAAATCGTCTCATATAAATGGGATTTCGGAGATGGAAACACAGCATCAGGAGAAAAGGTGACGCATACCTATCATGTCACGGAAACCAAAACCTTTACTGTCACCTTAAAAGTAACCGATGACAGAGGCGGAGAGGATGTGGAATCCAAAGAGATAACAGTGGAACTATAAAAAAATGAATAAGAAAAAAATTTCCCAAAATCGTTTTTCCTGTGTATGTGTATGGTTAAATAAATGGGTATTTTTAATGGGTTTTACAACCACCATTACAATTATAATGGCTCTTTCTATCGGTTGTGGTAGAAATCATATCAAACTGGCTGAGGAGTTAAGGGAAAACAAATACTATGAAGAAGCATTGGACCACTATTTTAAGGCATTAAAATCCAAACCCCATCGGGTGGATTTAAAAATCGATATCGAT
>Ga0180438_10005883_pt1 | contig 16816 bp, 14 predicted proteins | sample SS_ome_12_FD_132455 | JGI IMG/M metagenome (GOLD analysis project Ga0180438, IMG submission 132455) | Hypersaline lake sediment archaeal communities from the Salton Sea, California, USA - SS_3_D_2 metaG | ecosystem: Environmental > Aquatic > Non-marine Saline and Alkaline > Hypersaline >...
CTCTTCGATGACGCCAATGACGATCATCATGCCCATCACCAAAAAGATCACGTCAAAGTTCACGTATTCCAGCGCTCGCTCAAAGTCAAAAATGAACAGGTCGTGATTGATCGCCCCGCCTACAAAGCTGGTGCCCAGCACCACCGCCACGCCCAGCAGCGCGGCCATTGTGTTGTGCAGTTTCTCCAGGGCAATGATGACCAGGATGCCGACAAAGGTCAGCGTAGCCACCCAGAAACCAGGCGTGATGCGTCGGGACAGTTCGATGTCTGGCAGCCGCAATGACTCGCCAGCGTTGAGGTGTCTCATGTCCTCTGTCCCTAGTTCTATCGCCTGGGGCTGGAAATGAGTGCGGGTGATTTCGATGACAAGGGGGGAGGGGAATTGCCTGAGCGGCAGGTCTACGATAAAAGTGCCGTCGCGCTGGCTCTCGGCAAAAAAGATCGGCTCGTCGCTTCGCCCCAGGTGAACAGTTACCTTGGCGTCACGCACAGGTTGGCCCTGCGGGTCGAGCAGCCGGCTCGATAGACTTATAAGGCGCTCCACTGAGACTGTCGACAGAAGAGGCTTCCCCTTTGGCTGAGCCCTTCGGCTATGCTCAGGACAGGCCCTTCGGCTATGCTCAGGACAGGCACTCACGCCAAAGATGGGCAGCGCCAGGGTGGCTCCCAGCAGCAGGACGAGCAGCAGGAACCATCGCCAGCCACGAGAAGGCAACCGGCCGTTGTTGATCGTGTCAACGGTGAAACTCTGACTCACGTGTGTCTCCTCCTGTACAGCCATGGGAATGATCCAGCTGGATGGCACTGCTTTCTGTGGTGCGCTGAGGCTGCGAGACGTGGGTGCATTGGTGTCGGCTATTCATCCAGCGGGATCTCTTGGGTGGGCATGTCCAGATGAACCACGTCTCCGTGGTGATTGACCACTACCTTGAAGCCGAGCATCCCCAGCCAAGCACGGGCCTCTTCTGGGATTCCCTGTTCAAACAGTCGGTCGTCCAGGTGCTCGATGGAAGTATCTACCATGGCCTTGGTGAACAGATCGTCTTGGCCCAGCATGTTGAGGATGCCCTCGGTCACTAACTCACGCTGCGAGAGGATCTGCTCGCGGATCAGGGCTACCACCTGGCGATCGATGTGCGCCGCCTCCACGTGTCGCCGGAAGCCAGCGTCTAGGATGACGTAATGTGGCTCACCCTCCAGGTAAGCGATCTCGGCGGGTTCGTCTTCTTCGTTGAAGACCAGGTTGGCGAACAGTGCTTGGCTGTGTGCCACGATCACCTCACGTTCCTTCAACAGAGCAAATCAGCGGCTAAGCGAGGTCTACATGGTGTGCGGCTGGTACTCGCCAAACTCTTCCCGCAGCATGTTGCAGATCTCTCCGGTGGTGGCGTAGGCTTCGACGGCGGCCAGGATGGGGGGGAGGAGGTTGGCGTTGCTCCGGGCGACGGCGCATAGGTCAGTCAGCGCTGCCTGGACGCGGGCATTGTCCCGGCGAGCACGGAGTTCGGCCAGGCGGGCAGCCTGCTGCTGACCCACCGCTGGGTCCACGCGCAGCAGTTGCGGCGGATGGTCTTCCTCCACGGTGAAGCGGTTGACGCTGACGATCACCTCGTCGCCTCGCTCGACAGCCTTTTGGTAGCGATACGCGCTCTCCTGGATCTCGCGCTGTATGTAGCCGCTCTCGACGGCGACCAGTGCGCCGCCCATGTCGTCTATCTTTTCGATATAAGCCCGCGCCTGGCGCTCGATCTCGTCGGTCAGGTGTTCGACAAAGTAACTGCCTGCCAGCGGGTCAATCGTGTCGGCCACGCCCGATTCGTGGGCGATGATCTGTTGCGTGCGCAGGGCGATCTGCACTGACTCTTCAGTGGGCAGGCTCAGCGCCTCGTCGCGGGCGTTGGTGTGCAGGCTCTGCGTGCCGCCCAGCACTGCCGCCAGCGCCTGGAGCGCGACCCGCACGACGTTGTTCTCTGGCTGCTGCGCGGTCAGGGTGCAGCCCGCCGTCTGGGTGTGGAAGCGCATGCGCCACGATCGGGGGTCCTGCGCGCCAAATCGCTCGCGCATGATCCGCGCCCAGAGCCGTCGGGCCGCCCTGAACTTGGCCACCTCTTCCAGCAGGTGGTTGTGGGCGTTGAAGAAAAAGCTCAACCGCTGTGCAAAGTCATCTACTTCCAACCCTGTGTCTATGGCTGCCTGGACATAGGCGATGGCATTGGCCAGGGTGAAGGCCACCTCTTGCACTGCCGTCGCGCCTGCTTCGCGGATGTGATAGCCGCTGATGCTGATGGTGTTCCACCGGGGCACGCGATCGTGGCAGAAGGCGAATGTGTCCGTGATGAGACGCATGGAGGGATGAGGTGGGAAGATATACGTCCCTCGGGCCACGTACTCTTTGAGAATGTCGTTCTGGACGGTGCCGCGCAGCGTTTCTGGCGCGACGCCCTGCTTTTTGGCCACGGCGACGTACATGGCCAGCAACACTGCCGCTGGCGCGTTGATGGTCATGGACGTGCTCACTTTGTCCAGGGGGATGCCGTCAAAGAGGCGTTCCATGTCCTCCAGCGACGAGATAGAGACACCGACTTTGCCTACTTCGCCCTGTGCCATCGCGTCGTCTGCGTCGTAGCCAATCTGGGTCGGCAGGTCGAACGCTACCGAGAGGCCAGTCTGGCCCTGGGCCAGTAGAAACTTGTATCGGGCGTTCGTCTCCTCGGCGGTGGCATAGCCCGCGTACTGGCGCATCGTCCAAAAGCGCCCACGGTACATGGTAGGCTGTACCCCTCGGGTGAAGGGATACTCACCCGGAAAGCCAACGTCGTGGAGGTAATCGGTCTCGACGTCGGTGGGCGTGTAGAGATGCTCCACGGGGATGTGGGACAAGGTTTGGAAAGTGTCGCGGCGCTCTGGGTAGCGGCTCAGCGTTTTTTCCAGGGTGGTCTGCTCCCACTTTTTCTTTTGTTGAGAAATCTCATTGACTGCGTCGTCCATGGTCCTCCTCGTTGTGAATAGAATATTCGCTCGTCACGGGGGCATTGTACCCAGGGATCGAGTTCTTGTCAATCAAGTGGTAAATGAAAAGCCAGAATCTGACATAGGGGTCGGAGTAGGAGACAGTTATTGCCCCGTGGCGTCTGGGTGTGGCTTTGGTCATCCCTGTGTAAAAGGGGAGTAGCTCTTTTCGCGATTTGGGATAATATGAGGAGAGGGAACTAGCTGGGCAAAGCTGTTTTTCGTGTAGTCATGCCAGGCTATCGAACCACCCCACCACCGCTCAAAAAACAAAGGCTATGCGAAGCCTGTTTTTGGAGCTAAAGCTAAGCGACGAGCAGCACTGCCACCCCTGGATCGCGGCTCAGATCGCGCAGCAGCGTGCCTTTGCCGGCGCGTTCTTGCAGCGGCAGGTCTGCCGTCGAGACCAAGGCCAGCCTGGCGGAGTAAGTCAGGTAGAGCAGCCGGGCCCCCGGCGAGTAGGGGAAGGCTGCTAGCACATCGTGGGCCTGGATGAGCGAGCGGCCCGCGCCGCCGGGCCGCGATCGGGCCTCAAATCGGGTCGTGTCGCGCCGCGTTGCGTAGCCAGTCGCCGTGGCGATCAGGATCTCAGTGTCGGCAGGCAGCGCCAGCGCAGCGACGACCTCGTCGTCAGGGTCCAGGTCCAGCCCGAGGGAGCCTTGTCCTTCGATGGCCCGCTGAGAGAAACGGACGCCCTTGCCCCAGCGGGTGACCAGCAGCAGATCGCCCCGGTCACCGTTAACAATTGCGACCGGGGTGTCGTTGCGCAGGGGACTTTTTACCAACCGGTCGCCCTGGGCTAACTGCCGGTCAAAGGCGACGCGGACGCGTCGCTGGACGTAGCCCCGCCGCGTGGCGACGGTCCAGAAGCGAGGCGGCTCCCCCACAGCCACGGCGGCCGTCAGGCGCTCTCCAGCGGCCAAGCCCTCGCCCTCGGCCGTGGGCCAGCCGCCACCCTCGCTCAAAGTGGGAATATCGGAGAGCTGCGCCTTGAGGCCGCGTCCCTGGCTGGTGAGCAACAGGAACTCATCGCGCGGGCGGGCCAGCAACAGGCAGCGCAGTCCCAGCAGGGCACGCTTGTCCAGGGCCGGACGGCCCTCCTGGGCCATCTGTCCCGCCCGGGAGAGTGGCAGATGCGCCGATTGCAGCCGGTCGGATAGGAACAGCACACAGGTCTCAATTGACTTTTCGCCGTCCAACAGGTTTTGTAGCGTCTCTACTTTTCGCTGTAAGGCTTGCAGGTCGGCGCCAGGCGCGGCTGCCGGAGTGCGTCTTTGCAGGCGGACGATCTCATCCCGCAAGCGCTCGTTCTCGGCATCCAATTCCGTCAAACGCCTGGCCAACTCTTCGATGATCGCCGGGGCTGATCCTGGGTGTTTCTTTACCTCCAGCACCCACCATTGGACGTCGCTCTTGCGGATCATGGGACTCCCTCACTTCAAGCTGGTGTGCGGTGCCAATCACAATGAGGATTTTAGTATACACCAGAATAGAGGGGTTGCCAACAAAAAGATTCCCCCGACAAAAAGCTGAGGAGTCTTTTGTGGTACCCAAAATCCTTGGTCTGTCAAATAGTTGCTGCTAGAAGTGGACAGAAATGATATAAGGTGGCCGCCGTCAAGCTGGCGGCACTGACATCGCCGTCTATGTCAGGTCTAACAGACCTCGCTTGATAGCCAGCACGACGGCGTGGGTCCGGTCGTTAGCGTGCAGCTTGGACAGGATTTCGCTGACATGATTCTTGACTGTGCCTTCGCTCAGGTGTAGTCGAGTGGCAATGCCCGCGTTCGTTAGACCTTCGGTCAGCAAGCGCAATATCGTCTCCTCGCGAGGGGTGAGGGCCTCCATGGGGGGTAGATCAGGCATAGCCTCGTCTGACGGAGCAGAGGACCGCCGCGTGGGTCGGCGGAGCAAGTTAGACATGCGCTGAAATTCGGCCAGGACATGGGATGCGACAGCCGGATCGATCTGCGCCTCTCCTCGCGCGGCACCCCGTACCGCCTCAGCCAGTTGGTCGCGGGTGATGTCTTTGAGAAGATAGCCCGAAGCCCCGGCCCGGATGCCCTCGAACACCAGCTCATCCTCAGCGTAGGTGGTGAGGATGACGATCGGGATTTCCGGAAGATCCTCCTTGATGTGGCGGGTGGCCTTGATGCCGTCCATGCGGGGCATTTTGATGTCCATCAGGATGACGTCTGGCTGCAACCGACCCGCCAGGTCCACCGCTTCTTGGCCGTCGGCTGCCTGCCCGACGACCCTGATGTCGGGCTGTGCGTCCAGAATGATAGCCAGCCCCTCGCGGATCAGCGCTTGATCGTCAACCAGCAAGACACGAATGGCCATGACCCTCCACCTCGATTGGTCCACGAATTCTTCGGTGCCCCTGGAATCAGTCTTCCCACGGCTCGGCGATGTGGACGGTCAGTGTTGTGCCCTCGTTGGGGGCCGAGTCAACCGTCACCTGAGCGTCTATCAGGGCTGCGCGTTCACGGATGCCGACCAGCCCGTAGCGAGCCGGATCGACGGTCACCGGGTCAAAGCCCTGGCCATCGTCCTGCACGCAAAGTGTCACGCCGTCCGTGTAGCTCAAACGCACCGCCAACCGGTTGGCTTCAGCGTGGCGCTCGACGTTGGCCAGGGCTTCCTCAGCGGTGCGATAGAGGGCGTTGGCCTGCACGGGCAGAAGCGGCACAGGCTCGCCTTCTACAGCCCAGTCGGTCAGAAGGCCGTTGCGCTGCCCAAATCGCTCGACCAATTGCTCAATGGCACCCGCCAGCCCCAGCTCCTCCACTGGGGCAGAGCGCAAATTCAGGATCGCCCGCCGTGCCTCGTCCAACCCCGCCCGTGCCTGCCATCCGACTTTGTCAAGCTGCGCCCTGGCTGCGGCGGGGTCTGTTTCCTGCAGGGCATTCACGGCTTCCAATTGTACGACTACTGCCGACAGCGAGTGGGCCAGCGTGTCGTGCATGTCGCGGGCCAGGCGCACCCGCTCGCGCGAGGTGGCCAGGTGTTCGACCGTGGCCGCATAGCCGCGCAGTTGCCGGTTGGCTTTCTCCAGAGCCACATGCTCCTGCCGCCAGGTGTCGGCCAGGTAGCCGGTGATGAGGGGGAAGACATACAGCACGGCGATGCGCAGTGGCAGCAAAACCAGAAACCCAACCAACGGCACGCCATACAGCCAGGTCACGACGCCCAGCAACAGGTGAAGGACAGTGGCCAGGGTAGCCGCTTTGACCGCGCCGCGCAGCCCATACGCCGCACCGGCCAGCACACAGGGAATCAGCGTGAAGAGAATCATCTCCGTCGACGCCCAGAAGAGACTAATTCCCCCTCCGGAAGGGAGCGTGACGAGGATGCGCACTCCAGGGCGAATGTAGGCGACGCCGGATTCCAGGCTAAAGACCAGGATGGTCATGACCAGGGCGACAGGCAGGTAGAATCGCCCCATCCGCTCCTCCAACCCCGGAAGAAAGAGAAAAAACATGGTCGCCAACGCGGGCAGCATCAGAAGGCCGACAAAGGGCGTCGCTTCAAATGCCTCCGGTGTGGCCCGTACTGACCATCGAACCGCAAACACCCCAATGACAAAGACGGCAATGAACAATCGAAAGATAAACACGCCGCGCAGGACACGGGTGGCGTTGCGCACGATATGGGTCACAGCGTCTCAACCTCCAGCACCGACGCACAGAGGCGATGCAGTTCAAAAGGCAACCGTCCGCCGGCTGTGACTGCCAGCAGCGGGATAGAGGTGGTTTCTCGCCGGCTGTGCAAAGTCTCCAGCAGCGTATCGGCCGAGCGGAGCGCCATGTCTATGACGATCAACCCTGGCGACTCGGCGATGGCCTGCTCCAGCCCGTCCAGGGCATTGTCCGCCCTTTGGGGGGTATCCCCCTCGACCTGGGCTCTGTGCGCCAGGCGATCATACAGTTCGTCGTCTGCGGTGATAATCAACCTGATCATACCACATATTCCTCAAAATTTCCATCTCAGCAAGTAGGTCGGGATGGTCGGGATGGCATCCCGACCTACATCCATCCACCAGTGAGCAAACGTCTGTCTAGCGTACTGGTCGCTCCTCCAGCATCACTTTTACCATTTGCTCCGCGCCGTCGCGCAAGACCGTCAGCGTCACCGTCTGCCCCACCTGTGTGTCGGCCAGGTAGACAATAAGGTCGTCCATATCCTGCACGGCCGCATCGTCTATGGCCACGATGATGTCACCGCCGGCGTCCAAAAGCACGCCCTCAAATTCCACCTCGCGGTCGCTGTCCTGCAGCCCGGCCTTGTCTGCCGGCCCATCGTCAACGACCGCTTGCACCAGCACGCCCTGTTCGACCGACAAGTCTAGCGCCTCGGCGAGGAGGGGCGTGACCGACATGCCCGTGATACCCAACCACGGGTCGGCGTAGCGCCCGATGGCGATGAGCGACGGCACCACGCGCCTGACGGTGTTCACCGGCACGGCAAAGCCCACGCCAGAGTTGCTGCCGCTGCGGGAGAAGATGAGGGTGTTGACACCGATAACCCGACCCCCAGAATCCAGAAGCGGGCCGCCCGAGTTGCCAGGGTTGATGGCCGCGTCGGTCTGGATGAGCCGTGGCAGCGAGAAGCCGCTCTCCTGCCGCACCACCCGTCCCAAGGCACTGACGATGCCCGACGTCATGGTTTGCTCGAAGCCAAAGGGGTTGCCGATGGCGATGGCCCGCTGGCCCACGCGCAGCGCGTCCGAATCGCCCAGTTCCACTGGCCTCAGCAGGTTGGATGACACATCCACCTGTATCACCGCCAGGTCACTGTCAGGGTCAGTACCGATCACTTTGGCCTCGGCAGAGGTGTCATCGGCAAAGCGCACGATAATGCGCTCAGCACCTTCAACAACGTGGTTGTTGGTGACGATGTGGCCCTCGGCGTCCAGCACAAAGCCGGAGCCCGTGCCGCCCTCTCTCGGGCCGTTGGTCATGACGGCGATGTGCACCACTGAGGGGCTGACGCGCTCGTAAAGCTCGATGAGCAACTGCTCCTCGGCGTAGGCTACCGCCAACGGTCCATCGGGCAAGGGAGTGGGTGTGGCTAGCGCTTCGACGCCGGGCGAGACCGCAGCAAAGCTGGCACTCACCCCAGGTCCATGAACCATCAGGACCCAGCTCAGCGAGGCCAGGGCCAACAAACTCAATCCTAGAGCGACTATGTTTCTCCTCATGCTATTTCCTCCAACTCTCAAAAGCTTACACACCTAGCTCGCTGCGGAGCTGCATGTAGTGCAGCAGGTTTCCTCGAGTGATCATGCCCGACAAGCGGCCGTTGTCCAGGACGGGCACCTGGTGCACTCCCGCCTCGTCCATCCTCTTCAGGAGGGCCAATACATCCTCGTCGAAATCCGTCCGCAAGAGGGCGTCTACTGGCGCCATGACCTGGCCGACGGTCAACTTGTCTCGTCGGTCTCTGGGCACGGCTCTGATGTGATTGAGCGTGATCAGGCCCTTCACAGCACCGTTATCCGCCACAAAGAAGCAGCGATGCCCCTCACCCAGGACGTGATCCGCCACCAAGCGATCCAGCCGCAGGTCGCTGGGCACGGCCATGCACTGCTGGGCCATCACGTCGCGGACGGTGACGCCAGCCAGCATGTCCTTCAGGACGACCTGTTGGTAACCGGACTCGGCAGCGTCCTTGAGGAACCAGCCGATGAAGGCGATCCACAGGCCGTTCAAAAAGCCGCCCAGGAGCATCTGGCCCACGCCCAGCAGGATGAACAGATAAGCCACGCCGCGCCCAACCCTTGACGCCCACCATGTCGCTGTACGCAGGCTGCCGTTCAGGCCCCAGAGAACCGCCCGCAGCACACGCCCGCCGTCGAGCGGAAAGCCAGGGATCAGATTGAAGGCAGCGAGCATCAGATTGATGCGCGCCAGATAAGCGGCCGAGGCAGCCAATGGGGCAACCCCGGGGGTGCCCAAGCTCAACAGGCCAGAAAGGCCGGCCAGAGCCAGGCTGACCAGCGGCCCGGCGATGGCGATGCGAAACTCGGCACCGGCCGTCCGCGGTTCGCTGCCGATCTGCGCCACGCCTCCAAAGATGAACAGGGTGATGTTTCGCACCGGCACCTTTTCGCGCAGCGCCACGACCGAGTGCCCCAACTCGTGGAGCAGCACGGAGGCAAAAAAGAGCACCGCCGTGACTGCCCCAACAGCCCAGTAGGTCATCCTCACCCAGCCGGGATATTCCTGAGGAAAGTAGCTGCCAGCCAGCGACCAAGTGACCAAAGCAGCGACGAGAAACCAACTGGTATGCAGTTTGATCGGAATGCCAAAAATCTTGCCCAAAGTCAGTGAACCACGCATCGTCTTGCCTTTCTATCTGTCGAATCATCGACAGTTGTCATCTTTTAGATTTTAGATGAGTTAAAACTAATATAACTTGCTCAGTTTTCATCTGGTAGGTCGGGATGCCGTCCCAACTTACTCGTACCGTAACGCCTCGATAGGCCGCAGGCTGGCTGCCCGCCAGGCGGGGTAGATGCCAAAGATCAGCCCCACGGCAGCCGCAAAGCCGGAGGCCATCAACACCGTGCCCATGTCTACTATGGGCGTCAGGTCGGCGGACAGATTGCCGATCACGGTAGAGGTGACGACGCCCAAAACGATCCCCAGCAAGCCACCCGTCAGGCTCATGACCAGCGACTCGATCAAGAACTGCGTCAGAATATTCCGTCTGAGAGCGCCCACCGCCTTGCGAATGCCAATCTCCCGCGTCCGCTCGGTGACGCTGACGAGCATGATGTTCATGATGCCGATGCCACCCACCACCAATGAGATACCGGCAATGGCTCCCAGAAACAAGGTAATGGCACCGGTGATGACGTCGAACGCCTCTAGGATATCGGTCTGGCTGAGGACGGTGAAATCATCCTCGGCCTGGTAAGCGATGTTATGTGCTTCACGCAGCATGGCTTTGATCTGCTCAGTTGCCTGATCCATCAACTCCTCACTCTGCGCCTGGGCAGAGATGACGTCTACCGCTCGCTTACCGCTGCGGGTCCGCAGAGGATAGAGCCGACTCTGTGCAGTGGTAAGGGGGATAAAGACCTGATCGTCTTCACTCGTGAATCCCGTCCCACCTTTGCCCTCCAGCACACCGATCACCTCGTACTGAACACCTCTTATTTTCACGGCCTTGCCAACCGGAAACTCATCATCGGGAAACAAGTCCTGTGCGACATTGGAACCCAGGACAGCGACCCGAGCCTTGGTGACCAGGTCGTCTTCCGTCAGCCCATCGCCCAACTCCAGGGTCAGGTTGCGAACGTCAAAATAGTTGGCCGTGACGCCAGAGACAGTGACGCTGGTATCCCGGCCGCCATAGAGCACCTGCTGAGCACCTTGTACCCGGGCGGCCACGGCCTTGACAGCCGGCGCGTAGAACGGATCGGCCAGCATCTCGACATCCTCCATGCTCAAGGCCTGATAGCCACCGCTGTTGCCCAGATCGGTCACAATGGTAATCAAGTTTGAGCCAATGGCTTGAATCTGGTCTTCGATGGAGGCGCTGACGCCGTTGCCGATGGAGAGCAAGGCGATCACGGCAGCCACGCCGATAATGACGCCCAACATGGTCAGCACAGCACGCATTTTGTTGGTCAGCAGACTGTCAAAAGCGGTCAAAAGGCTTTCTGTCAGGTTCATGATGCCATCCTTAAAATCTACAAATCAGCAAGTCGCAAATCTGCAAATCACAAATCAAGATCGCGATTTGTCGATTTGCTGGTTTGCAGATTTACCGATCTGTGTCCTCCGTTGTTTTTATCGCTCTCGATCAGCCCATCTCTGAGCAACACCGTCCGCTTGGCCCGAGCGGCGACTTCTGGGTCGTGGGTGACAAAGATGACCGTGATACCGCGCGCGTTCAGATCGTCAAAGATGTCCAGGATCTCCTCTCCCGAGGCAGTGTCCAGGTTGCCGGTCGGCTCATCGGCCAGGATGATGCTCGGTTCGGCGGCCAGGGCGCGGGCGATGGCCACCCGTTGTTGCTGCCCGCCCGAGAGTTCATCGGGCCGATGGTCCATCCGGTCGCCCAATCCTACCGCTTTCAGAGCTTCTTCTGCCCGTTGGCGCCGTTCTCTCCGGCCGAGGCCAGCGTACATCAGGGGCAATTCGACTTGCCTGACTGCTGAAGTTCGAGGCAGCAGGTTGTAGGTCTGAAAGACAAAGCCAATTCGCTTGTTGCGTATCCGGGCGAGTTCGTCGTCGCTCATGTGGCTCACGTCCGTGCCGTCCAGCTTGTACACCCCGCTGGTCGGTTGATCCAGGCAACCGATCATGTTCATCAGCGTGCTCTTGCCCGAACCGGAGGGGCCCATAATGGCCACGAATTCGCCATCTCGGACCGTCAGGCCCAGCCCGCGCAGGGCGTGAACCGTCTGGGTTCCCATGTGATACTGCTTGGTAATGTCGTGTAACTCGATCATCAGCGCAAACTCCTGAAGGCTCCTGGTGGCCCCTGACTAAAGTCCAGCATCTCACTGACCTCACCAATGGCCAGTTTGTCACCGGCCTCCAGGCCACTGGTCACCTCGGTGTAGTTCTTGTCTCGCAGCCCTATCGTGACCTCGACTTGAGCCATCTCCTGGCCCTCAACCCGGGTGACATAGTACTTGCCGGCTTGCCGATCGGCAGTGATGGCCCGGTTGGGAACCAGCAACACGTTTTTCCGCTCGGCCGTGATCAGTTCGGAGTTGGCCGTCATGCCGGTCAGCACCGGCAGATCGCCGGCCTCAAATCTGAGATGCACCTCGTAGGTCACAATCTCGGACCGGATCTTGGCTTTCGGCGCGACGGAGACGACTTGTCCAGCCAATTCTTTGTCCGGCCACGCTTCGAGTGTGACGACAGTAGGCTGCCCAACGGCAATCGCGCCGATGTCCACCTCGTCCATGTCTAACACCACTTCCAGGCTGCCGGTGTCCACCAGTTCCAGGGCCAGCCCGCTGGCCCATTCACCGACCGCAACGTACACTTCTGTCACCACGCCGTCGAAGGGAGCCGTCAGGGCCGCTTTGGCCAGGTTGTCTTGAGCGTCCTCCAGGGAGATGCGCGCCTGCGCCACCTGGGCTTCAGCGATGGCTATCTTTTCCTGTGACGCGCCCGCCAATAACGCTGCCAGGTTGGCCTCGGCCTGGGACACGGCGGCCTCGGCCTGCAACACGCCTGCCTCAGCCTGCGCCACCGAGGCTTCTGCCTGGACGACGGCAGCCTCGGCCTGGGCAATCTGGTCGTCTATGTCGTCCAACCCTGCCTGGGCGCTGGTCACCCCTGCCTCTGCCGAGGCCACCGTCGCCCTGGCCGCCGCGATAGCCTCGTCTGTGGCCCCCTCTTGGGCCTGCAGGTAATTGATCTCGGCCACGCGGACAGCGATCTCGGCGTTGGCCACGTTAGCTTCCATCTGTTTTCTCACATAGTCGGGCGTCCCTCTCCGACCGTTCAACGCATCGCGCTCCAGTTGGGTGTTCCACAGACTGTTTCTGGCCTGTTCCCAGTTCAAGCGAGCCTGCTCCACGGTATCGGTGTCAGCACCCTCCAGCAACGCGGCCAACTGTGCCTGGGCGCTGCTCAACGCAGCCCGCGCGCTCTTGAGATTCGCCTCGGCGGTTACGTCGGCGTCGGCCAGCGCGTCGCGCGAGAGTTCGGCCTTGGTCAAGGCACTTTTGGCGCCCATCAGACCTGCCTGGGCATTGGCCAGGCTCGCCTTGGCGCTGTCTAGCGATGCCTCGGCGACGGCGATATCTTCGTCGGAGGCTCCTTGAAGCAATTCCGCTAGGTTGGCTTCCTGGACGGCCAGGCTCTGTTCTGCCGTGCGGACCGCCCGCTCCAGGCTGCTGGCCTCCAACTGGATCAACACATCGTCGGTCTGCACCTCGTCACCAACCTCAACGTAGGCTGCTTCCACCTGTCCAGCAACTCCCAGCGCTAACTGGGCTTCTCGCTGGGGGAGCAGTCGGCCGCTGGCCGTCGCCCCGGCGGAGAGATCGCCGATGAAAGCAGTGACGATCTGCCCGGCTTCCGCATTGGCGGCCGCGGCGGCTTGCTGGCGTCCCTTGAGCCGGTCCATGAAAGGCACGACGGCAAGGACGATGATCGCTGCGACGACGAGGATTGCCACTGTCAAGGCGATCCAGCGGCCACGCTTGCTTTTCTTCTTTGGTTCCACTTGTGTCCCTCCTGCTTGCTGAACGGTATCGGATGACAAAAATCTTGCTAACTATGCCCATTATAACAGGAAGGAGGTCGGGACAACAGTCCCGATCGTCATCAGTTTAGGCCTTTGGGCAGGCTGAAACCATGACGATCGTCATGGTTTGCGTTGCGTGTTGCGTAGAAGAGCTATGGAACACGAAATGTGCAGTACGTTTGACGCACTAGGTTGCCTCGCCTGGCAATCGTGGTATAATCGCCTCCACCTTAAACTTGCAATCCTTTGGAGGAGCAGCCATGAATGTGTTGATCTCGGTAGACATGGAAGGCATCGCTGGCGTGGTGACGGGGGATCACACCTCGTCCAAGCACAAAGAGTACGAGCGCTTTCGCAAACTGATGACGGCCGAGGCCAATGCCGCGGTCGAAGGCGCGCTAGCCGGTGGCGCGACCCAGGTCGTCGTCAACGACAGCCACGGCGGTATGACCAACATCCTCATCGAAGAACTGAACCCGGCCGCCGAGTTGATCTCTGGCAGCCCCAAGCCCTTTGGCATGATGCAGGGCATTGGCCCGGATGTGGACGCCGTCTTTTTTGTCGGCTACCACGGGGCATCGGGCACGGGCGCGGCAGTGCTGGAGCACACCTGGAGTGGTCGCTTGGTCGCCGCACACCTCAACGGACAGATGGTGGGCGAGATAGGCCTCAACGCCGCGCTCGCGGGCGCGTACGGCGCGCCGGTCGTCATGGTCACCGGCGACAGGGCGGTCGTCGAGGAGGCGCGCGCCCTGCTGGGCGAGGTCGAGGCCGTGGCGGTCAAGGAGGGAGTAGCCCGCACAGCTGCCCGGTGCCTGCATCCCGAGGTGGCGTGCACACGAGTCCGTGAGGCTGCGGAGCGCGCCCTGAAGCTGGAACTTGCGCCCTTTGTCGTGCCACCGCCGGTCACGGTGCGCCTTGCCTTCCAGCGGGCCGCTCACGCCGACATGGCCCACCTAGTGCCTGGCAGCCAGCGGGTGGACGGCCGCACCGTCGAGTGGACCGGTGACGACATGCCCACGGTCTACAAAACGTTTCGGGCGATGACTTCGCTCGCCTCCGTCGGCTGACGCGATTCGTCACGCAAAACAGAGCCGCACGACTTAAACGGATTCAGCGAGGAGATGAATTCGACATAACACGATGTGGTTTTTTACTTGGTATAAGTCAAGTTATACCGAATAAACTGTTCTGCCAGAAGCCACGAAGGTCTCCCCTGCCCGTGCGGCTGGGAGCTGATTAGGTTGGGCGAAGGTCTCCTGACCAGGCCCGACCGCCTCGGTCAGAGACCCTCGGCGAACGAAAAAGAGAGCGTTACACAGTTGGGACAAAAAAGGTGAAAAACCCTTGACAAAACAGTGAATTTATGCTATAATCTAATTAGATAAATGTCTAATTAGGCATATAGCTAAACTAGGTCAATGTCTAAGGTAGTTTGCCTTTGACAGACGAAGGAAAGGGGAACAAGATGCTTGGTCACCACGAGACTCTGGGAGCGCTAGCCAAGGCACATCACCGCGAGATGCTGAAAGCGTCAGACATCCGCCGGGCACTCAGGGAGGCCGGAATGGCAAGGCCCAGACTTCAGGATCGCGTTCTGGCGAACATCGGCCGCTTTATGATCGCCGTCGGCAAAAAGCTGCAAGGGCAGTATCCGGTCATGCCTCACGGCTCCGAGCTTATCAGTCCGGCTCCTCGTCCAGCGCTCACCCCCTTGGAAGACTCAGGGCATTTCCAAAGAGAAAATGACCATGGCAAGTGTCTAGCAACGCTCCGCTCCAAACCGACAGGGTGCAACTCACCACAGGGACAGAAAAGCGCTCTCTGCCCGGAACCCATCACCCCCAGGCACTTTTTCAAGCGTACTCCATGTGCCAACCCCAAAGCTTTTAAGCAGCCAATGGACAAAGCTGTTGGGCGCAGTTGGCTGGAGGTTGCGGGCGAGGGCCAGCACGAGCTCACAGGCAGAGGCAAGGAGGGTGGTACTGGGAAGATTGGCAGAAGCTATCAAACCGCCTGAGAAAGATTTGGCCCAAGCGATGCGTTGAACCCGTTCCGTAGGGGCGGGTCTTCTGAAGGCCTGGCGCAGACCCGATACCCGCCCCGTACGGCGGTTGACTTGACTTGACAACAAAAGGGTTTTAGATTACTATCTCAGCCAGGCCATCCGCATCCCTACTGCAGACAAGGAAGGAAGCCGCCGTGACGCAACACACTCGCCCCACGGGCATGCTTGGCTTTACCATCGTCTGGATCGGTCAACTCGTCTCACTGCTCGGCACCGCCATGGTCAATTTTGCTCAGACCATATGGGCCTACAAAGTCACCGGCCAGGCCACCGCTCTGGCGCTGGTCGGCTTTTTCTTTTTCACGCCGATGGTGGTCATGAGCCCCGTGGCGGGCGCGATCGTGGATCGCAGCAACCGAAAACTGATGATGATGCTCAGCGACCTGGCGGCAGGGGTGACGACGATCCTCATCTTGCTGCTCTACACCACAGGCCACTTACAGATCTGGCATCTGTACATTACCTCGGCCATTGCAGGGACTTTTCAGACCTTCCAGTGGCCCGCCTACTCGGCCGCCATCACCATGATGCTGCCCAGAGAGCAGTACGCCCGGGCCAACGGGATGATGGAACTGGGCGGGTCGGCGTCGGGCATCTTTGCCCCGGTGCTCGCTGGCGCGTTGCTGGGGTTCATCGGTTTCGCCGGCATCCTAGTCATTGACATCGTCACCTTTGTCTTTGCCATCGGGGCCTTGATCTTTGTCTACGTTCCCCAGCCCAAAGTCACAGAAGCCGGGCGCAAAGGACAAGGGAGTCTGTGGAAGGAATCAGTCTATGGCTTTCGTTACATTCTCGAACGTCCCAGTTTGCTGGGCCTGCAGCTTGTTTTTTTGGCCAGCAACATGCTCGGCAGTTTGGGCTTCACTGTTTTGGCACCCATGATCCTGGCCCGCACGGGCAACGACGAAATCGTGTTTGGCAGCGTCCAGTCGGCGGGGGCGATCGGAGGCGTGGTGGGCGGCATGGTGATGAGCGCCTGGGGAGGTCCCAGGCGCCGGGTACATGGGGTATTGATCGGCATGGCCCTCAACAGTCTATTGGGCCAACTCTTGCTGGGCCTGGGGAGCAGCCTGCCCGTTTGGGCCGCGGCCAACTTTTTGACCTTGTTTTTCATCCCCATCGTCAACGGCTCCAACCAGGCTATCTGGCAGGCCAAGGTGGCGCCCGACGTACAGGGGCGCGTCTTTGCCACGCGGCGGCTGATCGCGTGGCTGGTCATGCCCCTTTCCCAGTTGGCCGCAGGGCCGCTGGCCGATCGCATCTTTGAGCCAGCCATGATGCCACACGGCAGCTTGGCTGGCAGGTTCGACTGGCTGGTTGGTAGCGGTCCCGGCACGGGTATGTCGCTCATGTTCGTCTTTACTGGAGCTTTGAGGGTGCTGGCCTCCCTGGGGAGCTATGCCTTCCGCGCCGTGCGAGACGCAGAAGACATTCTGCCCGACCACGACACAGGGATGGCCCTGGCGGCGGAAGCACCTGCTTGAAAGGAGGAGTAGATATGGAGGATGAA